>Ga0181520_10007258_pt1 | contig 16441 bp, 24 predicted proteins | sample PEATcosm2014_Bin_29_FD_132451 | JGI IMG/M metagenome (GOLD analysis project Ga0181520, IMG submission 132451) | Peatland microbial communities from MTU Mesocosm Facility, Houghton, MI, USA - PEATcosm2014_Bin02_30_metaG | ecosystem: Environmental > Terrestrial > Soil > Wetlands > Peat | place...
CCTTTATGAAAAGCCCGTTGAGGGCACGTTGTTCATGCGCGCCCCGCGACAGGCGGGTGCCGCGGCCTTCAGGCTCGCGGAAGGGCCACCAGAGCCGACTGCTTACGGCGAGGATGTGTACAGGCGGGTCTTCGGTGAGAGCGCCACTGCCATCGAGCCGGCATCGCCACGCCTAAGGAGCAGCCGTCACGGGGAGAGCCTTGGCTAACCTCAAGAGGGGAGGCGAACCGTGGTGGTCCCGCAGGGCCCTGATGGACTGACGACCCCTGAAGGCGGGAGCAATGGTCGTTGTGCTCGCATTTACCTGGCCCGGCACGGTCGGACCGCTCTCAACGCTGCTGGGGCGCTCCGCGGTCATCTTGACGTACCTCTCGACTCGGTGGGTGATCACCAGGCGACCCTTCTGGCCGCCGCGCTGATGGGAGCCAAGCCCGGTGCGATCGTTTCCAGCCCCCGCTCGTACGGAGCGCAAGGCTCTTGGTCCGATGGACGGCCGAGCGAGTGCCGGGCGCCCCAAAACGCCGCTTTCATCCTGCTGGGCACGACCCGGACCGACGGTTCGTCTTTGCCGCTTTTAGCTCGAGGTAACGATGTCGTCACCGGCGTTCATCCCGGAGGCGACCATGCCGACTGCCGCGTAGAACGTGGGGGCGACGGCAGCCACGCTGTAGAGGTTGGCGGCGGCAGAGACCGTCTGGGCTGTACCGGGTACGCCGCTGGCCACCGGGACGACCAACGACCTACCCTTCGGGTTGGCGAGGCTCTGGCTAGAACCGACGGCAGTGCAACTGGCTTGCGAGGAGCAGGCGATGGCGCTGAGCGAGGATGCTTGACCCACTACGTGGGGGGCGCCGAGGCTGACGCCCGTCAGCGCTGCCACCATGGCCGCACCACTAGAACTGCTAGCGGCGACGAAGCATTGCCCTACCGCGGGGCAGGAAATGCCGTCGATGCCGTAGGCTTTGGAAACTGTGACGGCGGTCCCGGGCACGCCGCTCGGGACCGCTAGCGCGAAGCTATTGAAATCGCTGCCGTCGGCGTAGTAAGAACCGGCGACTTCGCACCAGCCCGCTGACCCGCAGGAGATCTCCGGGTTGCTGACGCCCCCTGCTCGGGGGGCACGTACGTCCCGTGCCGTTCCCGGCGTTCCGTCCTTGACCGAAATGAGCGCCAGGCCCTTTTGGTAAAGCGAGCCCACCGCCTCACACCAAGCCAGGGACCGGTAACAAGAAATGGAGGTGAAAAAGTCGGGTAGGGAGAACGGCTTGCCGGGGACGCCGCTGGGTGATATCTCAACGCCATAATCACCCGACGGGGCGAAGCCAACGGCCTCACAAGGCGACATGGCGCCGGGGCACGAAATGCCGTCAAGGCCGGAAAGGCCGGGCACTTTTCGATAGGCCACAGGGAGACCCCCGACCACCTCGGCCACCTCAGCGCTGGGTGGCCGCCCGGGTGCCCCACCCACAACGAGGCACACCTTGCTGGAGACGCACCCAATGGCACTGGCGGACTCGTGCAAGGCCTCGGTGGGGTTGGTCAGAGCGCCGGCACGACCGTGCCTGCTGGCGGTCGCCTGGACCGCCGGCGCCCTCGTTGGTACGGGTTGGAGCACATTCGAGCTCGCGGCGCTGTCGGCGGCGCTGGCGGTCGCAGGGCCTAAGGCGAGGGGCCATAGGACCGCCAGCGCGGCCACGGCCCCTCCCACGGCTAGCTTTTTGCGCGGTTTGCTCTGCGTCACGGACGGCTTACTATGCGTCATGCAACCTCCTTCGGCACGGGCTCTCCTGGAGCCCCTTCCTCTACGACCCGGGGATTGGTGGCCCGAGCGCTGATATGCCCGGTCCGAAATTCTGACATGACCGTCACACGAGCGTCACAGACCAGGTTGTCAGGCGGACGAACGGTGGTGTCGAGGGCTTCGTGCTGGACCAGTTATTGGTCTCAGGACCGCAGGGGGCAAAGCTAACCCGTCGATGGGGCGTACCGGCCTCGTCCGTCCCGGCTGACCCGTTACCCAAAACAATGCTCGCCGGGGCTCCCTTTGTCGCAGGTTTATGAGCGTCAGGCAGGTGCCACATCGACCCTGTGCACGGTGTGGCGGGCGAGGGCGCGGAGGTCGGCCGGGTCGCTCGAGAGCACCGTCGCGCCGCCCACGAAGTCGGCGAGGGCCACCACGATGGCGTCCACGGCAGAGGGGGCACGGCGGGCTACCACCTGTGAGCGAAGAAGCGCGGCGGACCGAGCCAGAGGCTCGTCGACCGGTTTGACGTCGCATGTCCGCAGCACGCGGTTCTCGTGATAATCGCGCCGGTGGTCGCCCGTGAGGCACTCGGTGAGGACGACTGCAGGGAGGACCGCGGGCCACTCTCCTCGGCGCCGGAGCTCCTCAAGCCGTACCCGGCTCTTGGCGAGCATGGTGAGCCCATGGGCGTCGAGGACGACGGTCATGCCGAGCGGCTGTGCGTCGCCGGCCCGAAGAGCTCGTCCGCCCACGCCTTGGCCTCGGCCCGCTCGTCTTTACTGGGAGGCCCCAGCTCTGCTTCGAGCTCGGCCAGGTAGGCGTCCAGCTCGGCTACCTTGCCCAACCGGGCCAGTTCGGCCCGGACTGCGTCTTGCGCAACTCTGGAAACGTTGAGGCCCGCACCTTTGGCCTCGTTGTAGAGCTCGTCCGGCATCGTGATGTTCACTCTGGCCATGCGCACATTATACACATCAGGTGGACAAGTGGCGCCGCAAGGGAGCCCCGTGGTCTTGGCCGCTAGTGTCGATCACGTCGGTCTGCCCTGCCTCAAATGAGGCCCTGGTGAGGTCCCGCTGTGCCCACCAAACACAACGCGACTAGGGACCGTCCAGTGGCGGCCCTTTCGAAATGATGGCTGGCGACAACTAAACGCCGGGACCGTCAAGGCTCCCCTCGGGGAACGCTTTCCCAGATCTGGAGCGCCAATGGGACCTTGGCAAACGCTGTTCGCGACGCAGGCCGGTGTTGGCGCCGCCCTGACGGGCTTGGTCTTCGTTGCGCTGTCGATCAACCTCAAACAGATCCTGGCGCTCCCCAGTGCAACGCCGTAGGTTCCTTCACAGGGAAGCCTTTCGGACGGAGGTCTAGAGATGACCGAGGGAACGAGCACGGGAGTACCGAAGGACTTCGCCGCTCACCTGCGGGGCGTGTTCAACTCCGGCATGCTCACGCTGATGATCGGGATAGGGCACCGGACGCGCCTGTTCGATGTGATGGCGACCCTCCCCCCGTCCAGCTCCTCAGAGATAGCGGAGGCCGCCGGCCTGGACGGGCGCTACGTCCGGGAATGGCTCGGGGCCATGACCACGGGTGGGATCGTTCACCACGACCCCACCTCGCTGACCTTCGTCCTGCCCCCAGAGCACGCCGCGTCGCTCACTCGGACGGCCGGTCCGGACAATCTCGCCGTCATGGCCCAGTGGGTCGGTCTGCTGGCCCAGGTGGAGGACAAGGTCGTCGATTGCTTCCACCACGGCGGCGGCGTGCCCTATGACGCTTTCCCTAAGAGGTTGTGGGCGGTCCAAGCCGAGGACAGCGGGGTGCGCTATGACGCCGACCTGATCGCAGTCATAGTGCCCTTGGTCCCCGGTCTCGTCGAACGCCTGCAACAAGGCATCGACGTCGCCGACGTGGGCTGTGGTTCTGGCCATGCCATCAACCTGATGGCCCAGACCTTCCCGGCCAGCCACTTCGTTGGCCTGGACTCTTCTGTCCCCGGGCTGGCCGCAGCAAGGGCTGAAACCCAAAGGCTCGGGGTCACCAACGCCGCGTTCGTACAACAAGACGCCGCCTCTTTGGAAGGGTCAGAACAGTACGACCTCATCACCACCTTCGACGCCGTCCACGACCAGGCCCGCCCGGACCTGGTCCTGGCCGGGATCGCACGGTTGCTCAAGCCCGGTGGCGTCTACCTCTGTGTGGACATCGCCGCCTCCAGTGTGTTGGCTGAAAACATCGACCATCCGCTCGGGCCCTTTCTCTACAGCGCCTCCTGCCTGAACTGCATGACCGTGTCTTTGGCAGCGGGCGGGATGGGGCTCGGGTCCGTATGGGGCGAGCAGCTTGCTCTGCAGATGCTCGCCGACGCCGGCTTCACCTCCGTAGAGATGGCCCATGTCGAGGGCGACTTCCTCAACAACTACTACATCGCCACCACGGAGCAGGGTTCGTCGACGGTTACCTGAGAAGGCCCAGTCAGCTCCCCAACAACGACCCCACCCCGCAACGACGGAGGTACGTCCCCCATGAAGGTTTGGATCGACCAGGACCTGTGCGGCGCCGACGGACTGTGCGGCGACACGTGCCCCTCGGTGTTCGCTATGGAAAGCGAACTCATGGCCAGATCAGTGTCGACTCTATAATTTGAGTGTACCCGAATGACGCTCTCTTCCCCGCTAGGCTGTTAGGGTGCCAAGTTCCGGACTGCGTGAGCTCAAGAAGGCGCGGACGCGCAAACAGATCGCCGATACCGCAGCGCGTCTGTTCGCCGAGCGCGGCTACGAGAATGTCGCCGTCAGTGACGTGGCGCGTGAGGCCGAAGTCTCCGAGCAAACCGTCTACAACCACTTTCCGACCAAGGAGCACCTGGTCACCGATCGCGAGCAGCAGGTCCAGGACCGGCTGTGTGAGCTGGTCCGCTCCCGACCACCCGCCATCAATCCGGCAGCTGCTGTCCGAGACTTCGTCCTCAAGACCGTCACCGGGATACGGACCATCCCGCCGGAGATTTGGCGTGGGGAGATCGGCTCCCTCGCGGCCATCAGCCCGACTGTCCATCGTCTGCTGCTGGAGCTGATCGATCGCCTAGCCATCGCCATCGCCAGCGCCATCAGCGACACCTCCGCAGTCCCGCCGGAGATCGCCAAGCTGCAAGGGATCGCGCTCGCCAGCGTGTTCCAAATCGTCATCAGCGATGCCGGCAGACGCACCCGCGAGGGCCAGAGCCCGGCGAAGGCCGCCGACGAGCTCTATCCGATAGTCGTGAATCTTCTCGACGAACTCGACCGCTGGCTCAGTCACGGAGCGCCGCATGCGCCGCGCCGACGGTCTCGGTAAGGAGCCTGGCCGGCCGGCCGAGCAGCTGAGCGAGGTCTTGACTGTCGGTTTGGAGTTCGCCGCAGGCAATGGAGGCGTCGAGAGCAGCCACGAAGTGAGCAGTTTCTTGATCAAGGCCGGTCCGCTGCAGCCACGAGACATATTCCTCAACGGGCAGGTCACGGCAGGTCACTGCTTCGCCGGTGACCTCGGCATATTCCATCCTTGTAACTCACGTCGGCTGCTACGGGACTGAAACGGCCCCCCATCGGCACTCGTCTGATCAAAGCCGGCCGACTCGCGTCTTTCAATGACCGCGGGCCGGCCGACACCCTGGCGACTAGGCGAGGCCGATCTGTCGTTGCTGCAGAGCGGAGTCCCAGAAGGCGGCGATCTCAATGACCAGGTCGCCGTCCCACTTGACGGTCTGGCCGAAGTCACAGTCGAACGCCTTTCCCGTCGCAGGTACCACAGTGCCATCAGGCAAGGTCAACCCGCCGCTGAACGTCCCCTTGGTACGGCTGACAACGGTGATCCAGTCGCCGCTCCCGAACTGGATCGGGTACGGGTCGTTCTCGACATGGACATCGGGGAACATGGCGAAGAACTGCTCCATGGCCGCGGCGTGGGCTGCCCGCCCGTAGAGCGGCGCTGGGTTTCCGGTGATGTGGGCGACCATGTCTGGATGGTGCACCGCGTTCATCCCGGCGAAGTCGTGGGCGTTGAATGCGTCGTCGCCCTTCTTCATGAGCTCGAGGAGATGCGCAGTTCGGGTGGTATCTGTTGTTGCCATGGGGCCCCTCTTCTTGGTCGAAGATGCCGTCGTTCACAGCCGGGTTGGCCGTGGCCGTGCGTGTACTGCGTCCCGCGGTGGCGTGTCCCGCCGTCGCCGTCTCTCTACCCGTTTGAGTATACCCTAACCTTAGTGGTAACTCCACTAAAATGTGACGCCCGTGACGGGGTGGTCGATACGATTGGCGTCTTTGCTCCAAGCGGCTGCTAGTAGTCGGGGCTCAATCTTGCAGCCACGGCCAGCTCCTCGCGTCGCAAGCCCGGCACCCGGCGCGCACCGGGGAAGGTCTCGATGCCCGCCTGGGCAGGGCTCAGGCTCAGCCGGTCGTGTCGGGAACGCAGGAACGCTCCAAGTTCGGGCTTACGGATTGGCTTGTCCCGACGCGGCCGCCTTCACCGACGGCCATCTGTTCGTCACCAACGCAAACAACGGGACAGTCACAGAGGTGGCGCTCAAGCCGCCCCGTCACTGACGCGCGCTACAAGCGGGCTGCACGCAGTCCGAGACGACCTCATGCTGTCACCCAATGAGCAGCAACAGACCCCGCGGAGAGAAGCGACCGCAGACACGTTGGGCGCCCAGAACAGTTATTTCGTGTCTGCACGGTTACTCATTCGCGCCGAGCGGGTTGAATACGGATTCGGCGTGATGCGCTCCAAGCCGGCGGAGTCCGTCGGCTCGGCACGGGCGCAGAACTCTCCGAACGATCCGATCCATTCTTGTACAACAACGCCGTGATGTTGTACAATAGCGGAGCGACCACGATGAACGTAAGTGAGGCCCGGGAGAAGCTCGCCGAAGTCATCGACGCCGCCCAGTCCGAGGCGGTCGTGCTTGAGCGCTACGGACAACCCGCCGCAGTCCTGGTGAGCATGGCGCGATACGAAGAGCTCCTCGACGCCTTTGAGAAAGCAGAGGACGTCGCCGCCTTCGATGCGGCCATGGCTGAAGAAGGCGAGAACATTCCCTGGGAACAGGTTAAGGCCGACCTCGGCTGGTCGTGAGCCGCTACCGGGCCGAGGTCCGCCCCGCAGCGCTCCGGGCACTTCGCAAGCTCGAAGCGAAGGTCCGGCCCCGGATCGAAGGCGCGATTGCACTCTTGGCCGAAGACCCGCGGCCACCCGCATCACGACCCCTCAAGGGCAGTCTCGGATACCGTGTGCGCGTGGGTGACTACCGGATCATCTACACGGTCCAAGATGACGTACTGCTCATCGTCGTTGTCACCCTGGCCCATCGACGGGACGTCTATCGCTGAGCGCAGAACATCGGACCGTCTATCACAATCTCAAATCCAGTCGCCGCCCAAAATCGGCGTTAAGGCGCGGCATGACCTTGACCATGGCCGACGGTACGGGGGTACATAACTGTCACCTCTCAAGGGGAGCAAACAGCGTTGACAGGCGGTGGCTGGCGAGGAGGTGTACGGCAGTATCGGGGGTGAGAGCGTTCGTGGGTGAGCAAGAAATCGCCACCTTGGTCCCTACGGGTAGAAGACCAACCCGAGGAGAAGATCAATGCCAGGTCCTGTCGCAGTGCCCAAGCTGTTGACCATCGACGAGCTCGCCGAGAGCCTGGGGGTGACCCACCGCCACATCCGGCGCCTTGTCGATGACAGACGAGTGCCTTTCTTGAAGGTTGGCCGGCTCATCAGGTTCGACCCGGCCTGTGGTGGCGTGGCTTGGCTCAAAGCGGGTGCCAGTTTCTGAAAATCTCGCCACCTCCGCCCCAGTGTTTGAAGGCCCAACATCATGGGTGGGCTCGGACGAAACGAGGTCGATCAGTGAACAGTGACCAACGAGTGCCGGAGGAACGAGACGGCGAGATAGCCGGTCGGCTCCCCGGGGAGAGAGAACACTTGGGATGGGGCAAGTCCGGCCATCGCTTTTTGGCGGGTACCGAGCGGCTCAGGAGGGTTGTCGCCCGGTCCGACCCTCATGTCGTCTCCGTTCCCGAGGCTGCCGAAATGCTCGTGATCTCCAAAGACCTCGCCTACGACTTGGCCCGCCGCGGCGAACTACCCGGCGCTTTCCAGCTGGGACGACGCTGGCGGGTCAGCCTGATCAAGCTTCGTGCCGCGGTTCACGGTTCCCAGGACGGCGCTCCCCAACATGCCGGCTAGTTCTCTGTCCCGAGCCTCGAGCGCGTGCGCGTACACCCGGAGGGTGACCGACGCGTCTGCGTGGCCAAGCCGGCCGGCCACCGTGCGCACGTCGGCCCCGCCCGCGATGGCGGTGGTGGCGGCGAAGTGCCGCAGTTCGTGAAGATGTCCACCGATGCCGAGGCGCTTGGCCAGCCGCTCGTACCCATGGCTGAGCCCATCAGGCAGGCACGGGCCCGCGCCATCACCCGAGCGGGACAACACATAGGGGTCTGGGCAGAGGGCGGCCCCTACTCGCTTCGCGTAGCCCTTCTGTTGCTCCCGGCGGGCGACCAGGAAAGCGCCCATCACATCGTCGACGGCGATTTGTCGCATCTGGTGCGTCTTGGTCGACCCTTCGCTCATCTCCTGGCGGATGATCGTGAGCGAGCGCGCAACGCGCAGCAACCCTCGCTCCCAATCGACGTCCGACCAGCGAAGGGCACACAGTTCTCCGCGTCTGGCACCCGTCACTGCGCCGAGAGCGATGGCCGTAGCAAGTACTAAGTCGCCGTCCTCCTCAGCGCCGGCGATCAAGCGCTGCACGTCTGCGAGGCTCGGGGTCGTCACGGTTCGGCGGACGAGGGCCGGTGGCGTCGCCCGGTCGGCGGGGTTGGATGCGATCATCCCCCACTTGACGGCCCGGCCGAGGGCCGCATGCAGTAGGGCGTGCTGTCGGCGTACCGACGCCGGGGAAAGCCCCCTCTTTGAAAGCGCCTTATAGAAGTCGTCAAGTTGCCGGGCCGAGAGCTTGTCGAGCCGGAGCGACCCGATGGCGGGCTTGACCGAACGGTCCGCCACTTCGCGGTACTTGTGCATGGTCCAAACGGCGCGGTGGGGGCTGATGTCGTCAAGCCACCGGTCGAGCAGCTCGCCTAGGCTTACTGGGTGCCCTGCGGCAACTTGGCCGTTCTCTACTTCGGTGACCAGCTTGGCCAGGGCGCGCTGGGCATCCCGCTTTCCCCCGGTGACCGTTCGGCTCACCCAGCGGATCTTGCCGTCCTGGCGCCCGGCGTAGGCGCGGACTCGCCAAGTATCCTCGCCGCGCTGCTCCAGGATCCCACGCAAGGCGCTACCCTTTCCCATTGGCCCAGCCCAATGTTACCCAAGAGTTACCCAAGGCCTGTTACAGTAGGAGCCGCCGGATAGATAAGAGCAGGTCAGAGGCATGCGGGCTCGTAGCTCAGCGGTCAGAGCAGGGGACTCATAATCCCTTGGTCGTGGGTTCGATCCCCACCGAGCCCACCCGCCCGAACCCGACCCGAGAAAGAGCCGGCTCAGTCCTCCGAGCCCGGCTCAGTCCTCGTTCATCCACGCCGGAGCGGCCTCGAGCAGGAACTGGCTCACGGCCAGGGCGCGGTCGAAGCTGTCGCACAGTAGTTCCTCGCCGGCCAGTACTCGGGCGAGGGACACCTTTTGCCTGGCGATGACGGTCAGGCGCCGCTCTGCGGGGTCGGTGGCGGACGGGTAGCTGTCTATGGCCGAGGCCTCGACCGGGAAGTCGACCCCGCCCACGCCGGCAAGGTCGATCGCCAGGTGTAATAGGTCGGGCCCGTGAGGCAGGGGTGGCAGCGCCCAGGTGAACGTCAATGGGAAGTGGTAGTCGTCGGGCGGGTCGGCGCCTTCGGCCAGGTCGACCACGGCGTCCTCGAAGGAAAGCAGCACCCGGGGGTCAACCTCGAGCGCCAGGTGAAGGTCCAGGGGACCGTTACACGCCTCCTCGGGGTGCAGGTCCACTTCCCACGCCTGGCGCAGGGAGTACGTCTCGACGAAATGCCGTTCGTCGTGGACGTGGAACCCGTGGTCCACGGCGTGGTCCTTCAACTCGGCAACGTACCCCGCGACATCGATGACGGCCATTACCCCTCAACGCTAGCGGCGTCCGGCCGGGGCCCGGTGCAGGACCGGCCCCGGACCTGCCCCGACGTGCGCCGGGCCCGGCCATGTGGGGTGGAGGGCGCGGCCGGATAATCCGGTTGACTTTGCCCGCCGAACGTGCTGCGATGGGTGCAGTACCAGAGCGACGGGCGGAGCGCGCCCAGAAGGAGGTCAGCCGGCTATGAGCACCAAGCAAGTAGCGGGGTTGGCCGCGACGCGCCTTTCCAAGCCTTACGGCCCGCGCCCGTTGACCTCGCACCAGGCGGGGGTCAATTGCCGCATTAATGCCATGCCGGAGGCTTCCTTTACGTCCGGTTGGTACCGCCCCGGACGGCCGATGAGCCAAAGCGAGCGATTACCGAGTTGATCGGTTCACTCGCAGGATTGGCCCAGAGGCCGCCGGGGACCCCCCGGCGGCCTCTTTGTTTGTCCAGCAGAGATCGATATGGCGATCCACGACAGAACCAAGCCGAAAGGAACGCAGGATGTTCGCCTACAGCTGGGACGAGAACGACGACATCGAACAGCCCACGACGAGTACGTGGGTGGACGCCGCCTGCCGGGATGGGGCCGGCTCGCTGACGGCGCTTTTCTTCTCGGACGAGATCCCCGACATTGAGTTGGCCAAGGCCATCTGCAGCACCTGCAGTTTGGTGGTGCCTTGTTTGCAGGGGGCGCTGGCACGGCGCGAGCCGGCCGGCGTCTGGGGAGGTCACCTGTTTGCCGATGGTGAGGTCATTGCCAGGAAGCGAAAACGGGGACGGCCTCCCAAAGTGGCTGCCGCGGTACCCAGCGAACAAATGTTGCGGATCGAGAGCCAGATTGAAAGTCAGCGGCGCGAGTACGAGGCTGAGCAACTGAAGACCGCCTAGTTCGCCGGCAAAGCACCAACCATTCCTGACCACGCCTTGTTGAGGGCGGCAGTTCCTTCCGGCGACCGAGCACTAGCATGGAGCGCTCGGGCGCTTAGCTCAGTTGGAAGAGCGCCGCCCTTACAAGGCGAAGGTCGCGGGATCGAGGCCCGCAGCGCCCACTACCGAGTTCGTACGAGTACGCAAAACCGTCCTCGAGGAGCGCACGACCGGCCATCCTTCGGAGAGGCCGGTCATTCCTCGGGCTATTAGCGTCGACTTCCGAAGTCGGTACCCACAACTGTTAGGCACAACTTGCACCCCCAATTGTCATTTGGCGCGCGTATCAAGTACCCTGCTATTGATGCCGCGAGGAGGCCCGCGGCCGGCAACCGGAAAGGGGATTGCCAGTGGCCCGAATCACGCAAGTTGTCGTTACTTGCGACTTGGAGGATGGAGATGTCTCCGCAGCTGAATCTGTGTCATTCAGCTATGGGGGCAAGACGTATACGCTGGATCTTTGCAAGAAGCACCTTGACGAGGTCAAGGGTGCTTTGGAGGGTTTCGCCAACGCAGGCCATGCAGCTGGTCGTGGCGGCCGGGGCCGGCGCCGCGCAGCTTCGACCGGGCGTACCGCCCGAGCCGCCCGTCCGGCGGCGACGCCTCGGGGAGAGTCCCAGGCCGAGATCCGGGAATGGGCGCGGTCGCAGGGTTATGCCGTCGGTGACCGCGGTCGGATCCCCGGCGAGGTCAGGTCCGCTTACGAGGCTGCCCAGACCAAAGGGGCCCGGCGCCGCTAGCCGGCCGTCCTGCCTCTCGCTGACCGGCAGCGCTTTATCGGTCTTCGGTAGCGTCGGCCATTACCCCGTGGGTGGGCACGGGCCGTAATGCCTCGAAGGTTGCCAATGACGGAGCCGGTCAGTGAGGTGGTGACGGGTTTCTTGCCGGTCAGTGACGTGGTGTAGGGTTTCCTGTTTGGACGGAGGCCCATGAGACTGGCAGTTCCAAAAGAGACGAAGCTCGGGGAGCAGCGCGTCGCCGTTGTTCCGGGAGATTTGGCGCGCCTGACAGGCGTCGGCATCGAAGTGGTGGTACAGAGCGGCGCGGGAGACGCCGCTTTGTACACCGATCACGATTACGAGTCGGCGGGCGCCACCTTGGCCCCGGGGGCCGAGGAGGTTTATGCCGGAGCGGACCTCATCGCCAAGGTCAACGCTCCGACGCTGGATGAGGTGGGCATTTTCCCCTCCGGCATCTCGGTCCTCAGCTTCTTGGCGCCGTCGTCTCATCTCGACGTCGTAAAGGCCCTGGCGGCCCGCCAGGCGACGGCGTTCAGTTTCGAGCTGGTGCCGAGGATAAGCCGTGCGCAGGCCATGGACGCGCTTTCCTCCCAGGCCACGGTGGCCGGTTACCGCGCCGTCCTGGTGGCGGCCAACCGGCTTACCAAGTTTTTCCCCCTCTTTATGACCGCCGCCGGTACGGTCCCCCCAGCCCGGGCCCTCGTGATGGGGGCCGGAGTGGCCGGCTTGCAGGCCATTGCCACCGCCCGGCGGCTGGGCGCCGTGGTCAGTGCCTACGATGTGCGGGCTGCGGCCAAGGAGGAAGTAAAGAGCCTCGGGGCAACCTTCCTCGAACTGGCGCTGGAAGCGCAGGAGGGTACCGGCGGGTACGCCGGGGAGCAGTCCGAGGCGTTTCTGGCCCGCCAGCAGGAGATGATAGGAACGCATGTCGCCGCCTCAGACGTGGTGATAACCACGGCCGCCATCCCTGGCCGCCGAGCCCCGGTGCTCGTGACGACGGCCATGGTCGGCGCTATGCGGCCCGGGTCTGTCATCGTCGACCTGGCCGCTTCGAGCGGGGGCAATTGCGAGCTCACCGAGGATGGCAAAGAGGTCGACTCCAACGGCGTTCACATCATTGCCGCCTCGGAGCTGGCGTCGAGCATGCCCACCCACGCCAGCCTCTTCTACTCCCGCAATGTGACCAATTTAGTGCAATTGCTCGTTAAAGAAGGCCGCCTGGCTCCCGATTTCACGGACGAGATCGTCGACAAGAGCGCCGTCGTCGTTGCGGGTTCGGTGCACCACGAGCCCACGCGTAAGGCCTTGGAGGAGACTCAGGCATGATCTATGACGCAATAGACCTGTTGTTCATCTTCGTTCTGTCCGTTTTCTTAGGTATTGAGGTGATATCTAAGGTCCCGAGCATCCTGCACACGCCGCTTATGTCGGGCAGTAATGCCATACACGGGATCATCCTCGTTGGCGCGATGGTGATTGCTTCTCAGGCCCAGGGGGCCATGCAGACGTCCCTGGCTTTTGTGGCCGTGTTCCTCGCCACCCTCAACATTGTGGGCGGCGTGGTTGTCACCGACCGGATGCTGGACATGTTCAAGGGCCGCCAGCAAGCTAAGGGTACTGGCGCGGCGGGCGAGGCTAAGAGCGACCACAAACCATGACGGCTGCCATCCACATCAGCGCGGACGGTCTTACCGCTGTATACCTGGTGTCCGCCGCCTGTTTCATCCTGGCTTTGAAGGCGCTCAGTTCTCCTCGCAATGCCCGTTACGGCAACCTCGTGGGGGTGGCGGGCATGGTGGTGGCCGTGGCCCTCACCTTCCTTGTCCAGGCCCCGGGCCATGACTGGGTTATAGGGGCGGGCATGGGCCTCGGCGCTCTGGTGGCTGTCCCGACGGCCCGCAAGGTACCGATGACGGGTATACCCCAGATGGTCGCCATCTTCAACGGCGTCGGCGGTGCCGCCGCCGCCGTCATCTCGCTTTCCGAGTACCTGCACGACCTGCCCATGGGGGTGCCCACCCAAAAAGGGGTGGAGGTCCTCTTCGCCCTGGTCGTGGGTTGTCTTTCCTTTGCCGGCAGCATGATCGCCTTCGCCAAGTTGCAGGAGCTGATGACCGGGAGGCCGATCGTCTACGCGGGCCAACAGGTCGTCAACGGGTTGATCGCGCTGGCTGTGGTCGGCCTGGGCGTGGCGATCGTCGTATCGCCCCACCTGGTACCCATCATCTTGCTGACTGTGGTGGCCCTGGCCCTCGGGGCCGGCGTGGTGCTCCCCGTGGGCGGGGCTGACACCCCGGTACTGATCTCGCTGCTCAACAGCTTCACCGGCCTGGCTGTGGCGGCGGACGGCTTCGTGCTCGACAATGTCGTCCTCGTTGTGGCCGGGACCCTGGTGGGAGCGTCGGGGGCACTGCTGACCAAGATGATGAGCGACGCTATGGGCCGGTCGTTGCCCAATATCGTGCTCGGTGGGTTCGGCGCTGCTCCGACCGGCACTGCCGATGCGGGCGGCGCGGTCGAGGGCCGTACTGTGCGCAGCGGCGATGCCACTGACATAGGGACGCTCCTGGCCTTCTCGCGCAAGGTCCTGATCGTGCCCGGCTACGGCCTGGCGGTGGCGCAAGCCCAGCACGTGGCGGTGGAACTGGCCCGGGCGCTCGAGGCCCGAGGGGTCGAAGTGGCCTATGCCGTCCACCCTGTGGCCGGCCGGATGCCGGGCCATATGAACGTGCTCCTAGCCGAGGCGGACGCTCCGTACGAAGATCTGATGGAGATGGATCAGGCCAACGACCAGTTCCCGAGCACCGATGTCGCCCTGGTGGTGGGCGCCAACGACGTCGTCAACCCGGCGGCCCGGGACAACCCCGGGAGCCCTATATACGGCATGCCCATCCTGGACGTCGACAGGGCTGCCAACGTGGTGTTCCTCAAGCGCAGCATGCGGCCCGGGTTCTCCGGGGTCGACAACGCCCTGCTCTACGACCCGAAGACGATCCTGCTCTTCGGCGATGCCAAGGACTCCCTGACCAAGCTCTTGGCGGTGGTGAAGGCAAGCTAGCCGCTGACGTTCTCTAAGTACCCTCTCGCGAAAGTCCTTGTGACTATGCGAGCCCTACGCTGCTTTGGGAGCAGCGAGCGACTCCGCACCCCGAACTGAGGGCGCGGCGGCCCGGGTACGGGCCAGGCCTCGGTCGGCATCGAACAGGTGCCTCCTGCGGTCACGCCGGGCAGCAGAGCCTACTCGACGGTGCTCTCTGCGAGCTATCTCTGACGGTGCACGGCCTATCTTGGTGACCATGTTTTGCGCGCCCGCGACGTCGCGGTGGTGGGACTTGTTACAAGTGAGGATGGTACAGACGAGGCGGCGGCCCTTTTGGCCGCCTTGGCCCCACAAGTGGGGCAGACCGAAGACTTGCCTCGTTCTTCGGTGAACGCGGTCTGGATGCCAAGTTCTTCGAGGCGGTAGCACAGGGCATCGCGTTGGTGGGTACGAGCCCAACGAGCGGTCCTGCGGTTCTGCACCCTCCCCGAGGCCTTCTTCTCGATCCCGGTGGGGTTGCCGATCACGGCCAGGCTGACATGGTTGGCCACCATGAACTCCGCCGCCAGGCGAGCGGCCCGGTTGCCGGCCAGTTTCACCACCCGGCGGTTCTTCGCCTCGGCTTTGCGCTGCGACCGGGCCAATTGCTTCCACCGCCGCGAGCCGGTCCGTCGCGGGTTCCCCGCCTTGCCCAGGCCACATCTGCACCACCGAGTTGGCGTTGGGGAGCCCGTCCCGGATCTGGGCATGGAACCTGTCTATGCACCAGGCCCATGTGTCACCACCCGAGACGAGCAGGGCGGAGGCCCGTGCCTTTTTGGCTGGGGTGGCCATCACCTTCACCCGGAAGGTGCGCATCACGTACCCGTCAGGGACTGAGCCCTTGCCAAAACTCACTGCCTATGAAGATAGAAACAGGCTGGGACCATAACCCGGTGAGACCAGACTTCCTCCCCTAGGCCGTCCGTAGCCGGCGCTCTAAAAGCGAGGAGTGCTTGCCAATGACCTCCCAGGGCGCTGGACAGGCGGTCCGGAGAGGCTGGGCCACGATGTCGTCGCTTGCGACGAACTGGTCAGCGCCGACGAGGCCGGGGACTACGTCTTGGCCCCGGTCAACATCGGCCAAGGGCGGCGTAGGCCCGGTGAGAAGGCTAAGACCTCGCCGGGGTCGTCCAAGACGCTTGTCTTCGGCGAAACTGGGTTGTTGGCCGGCTGGTGTGCCGAACTGGAGGACTCAAAGGTCCGCTACCGAGGCGACCTAGCTGATGTGAGCGGCACCGGCCCCGACGGCCGCTGTCGTTGGTGCCCGTTGCGCGGGACGGCCCCTGCCGAGCATGCGGCTCGGCCTGCTACTTGGAGAGCAGGGACGGCTACGAAGGTCCCATCCTGCCCACCGGCAGTTACCGGCACTCCCGAAGAAGCCCCCGCCTGGGCCTGCGGCCTGTATCTCAACGACCCCTCAGCATGGACCGAACCGCTCCCGCCGGCCGACACCTGGTTCACAGGAAGAATTTCAGAGTGAACCACTAAGCTTGGGACGTGCGCAAACGCTGGATGAGCCGCAGGGCCTTCGTTTTGCACTTCTTGTTGGTGACCGTGGTCCCCGGTTGCCTCGTGGCCGGGTGGTGGCAGGTCAACCGGGCCCTCAGCGGCAACCTTCTCAGTTATTTCTATTCCATCGAATGGCCCATATTCGCCGTCCTCGGAGTGATCGCTTGGTGGCAGCTGGTCCACGACCAGCCCCTGGCGTCGAACTTCGAGGCACCTCGGGAGGTGCGGCGGTCGTGGCTGCACCGTGACGACGAGGTCCCTTCCCGGCCTCTCGTGTGGGACGAGGCGTTAGAGAGCCCGGAGCTCAAGGCCTACAACGATTACCTGCG
>Ga0181520_10007259_pt1 | contig 16435 bp, 9 predicted proteins | sample PEATcosm2014_Bin_29_FD_132451 | JGI IMG/M metagenome (GOLD analysis project Ga0181520, IMG submission 132451) | Peatland microbial communities from MTU Mesocosm Facility, Houghton, MI, USA - PEATcosm2014_Bin02_30_metaG | ecosystem: Environmental > Terrestrial > Soil > Wetlands > Peat | place...
GAACGACGTGGCGTCCGCCACGTTGTTCGAGGCCGCGGTGACGCGGGCCGTTTCCGAGGTTAACTGCATTGAGACGGCCAGCCCGGCCGGATCATCCGCCGGCGAAGTGATCTGGGAACCAGAAGACAAGCGTTGGAGGGATTGGCTGAGGGAGGCCGTGGATTGCATCAGCTGCGAAGCAGCATTTAGCGCCGATATGTTTGTGTTAATGACCATGACTAACTCTTTCCATGAGTCGCCCCGGGAGGGGCTTTTGTTCTGCGCAACATCCATGTCGCGGGTGTTCCATTTGGGGGCGGAACACCGTTGGTCCCCGTCAGCTCTTGGAGGTGGCTGACCGCCTGTCTTGCGACACACCATTCATCGGAGGGATTCGCTGGAACTTTAATCAGGAAGCGGCCGCAGTGGTTTGCCCAGCTCAGGCGGGGGGATTTTTGATCTGCGCCCAGAGCTCGGGCAGGACCGCGCCGGCCGCACCGGGGAGCACAAAATGGGCCTGGCCGGTCAGCGGCGTGGGGAGAGGGTTGATCTCCACCACGGTGGCGCCGGCGCGCACCGCTTCGAACGGCAAGGCCGCCGCCGGATACACCACCGTGGAGGTGCCAATGGAGAAGAAAATCTCGCAGGCCGTCGCCGCCTCCATCGCGCGCTCCAGCTCCGCCTCCGGCAGCGGCTCATCAAACCACACGATGTCCGGCCGCAGGCGCCCGCCGCAGCGCGGGCACCGCGGCGGCACCTCGCCCGTATCCGCCCACTCGGTCACCACAGTGCCCTCGTCGAAACATTTCGTCCGCGCCAGATTGCCATGCAATTCGATCACGTCCCGGCTGCCCGCGCGTTGGTGCAGCCCGTCTATGTTTTGCGTGATGAGTTGAAAATTGGGAAAGCGCGCCGGCATTTCCGCCAGCGTAAAGTGAGCGGGATTTGGGGCGGCCCGGCTCATCAGGTTCCGCCGCCAGACACACCATTCCCAGACCAGGCGCGGGTTGCGCCGATAGGCGTCCGGCGTGTCGAGGTCCTGGGGCCGGTATTTCGCCCATAACCCCGTCTGCGCGTCGCGGTACGTGGGCACGCCGCTCTCCGCCGACACCCCGGCCCCGGTGAGCACCGCCACGGATTTTGCCGCCGCCAGTTGCCGGATAAGTTCCGCGGGAAATTTCATGCCCGCAGCTTGCCCCGCCGCCGGGTTGGCCGCGAGATTTTCCCACGCTTCCCGCCGGCGCCGCGCCCCGCGCCATTCGTCCGGGCGGACGGATTTAATTCTGGTGGCCCGCCCCCGCGCCGCGGCTGGCGCGCAGCGTTTCATCCAGCAGGTTCACCGTCAGATAATCCACGTTCACGCCGCCGTGGCCGCCGAGCAGCCGCACCACATTGGTGCTGCCCGCCCCCAGCGGGACCGTCAGGCAGGCTTGGCCCTGGTAAACGTCCCAGCCGCCCGTCGCCGGCGTGTTCAAGAAGGAATAATTGATCCCGTTCACCACCAGCGCCAGCTTGGCCCTCTCCCGGGTGGCATAGTGAATCCCGATGGTCGCGCGCCCGCCGCTCTGGCCGCCGCTGACTTGGTTAAATTCCAAATACGAATCCGCCAGATGGAGTCCATGAATACTCTTGCCGTCCGCCGCCGCTGGATCGTTCTCCAGTTGGGCGCCCTGCGCGGCCACCGCCAGCGCCGCGCCGTACTTGCTGGCCTCCTGCGCGAACGTGGACGCCGGCCCCACGCGCGCCACGCCTTCCTTGGTCTGTACCATCATCTGGATCGTCCCGTCGTCATTGAAATTCAGCTTGTCCACGCACATGGACCGCAGGTTGCCGTGTCCGGAAAGGACTTGGTTGTGATAGAACTGATACCACTGGCCTTTGTATTCCACCACCGACCCGTGCGTGGTGTCGCAGCCCGTGGGCTCGATATACACGCCCCGGTGCGTCCACGGTCCCAGGGGGCCGGAGCTGGTCGCATACCGCATGCAATTCGCCCCCGGATGATTGTCGGCATAAGTCAGATAATAAATCCCGTTGCGCTTGAACACCCAGGTTGCTTCGTGAAAATCCACCAGGTTCGTCATGCCCTGCATCGCGCCGTCAATCTCCATCAGGCTCGCCTTCAGCTTGCCGCCCTTGCAAACGCCGCCGCCGCCGTAATAGAGATAGACCTGTCCGTCCGTGTCCGTGAACACCGCCGGATCAATCATCGCGTTTCCATCCAGCCCGCCGAGGTAGCCGCGCGGCGTGAAATCGCTCGCCGGCTTCGCGCTCGTGGCCACGCCGATTTTCCACGTGCTGTTCCACTGGCTGCCGCTGGGATGCGGAAAATAAAAGTAATACGTGCCATCCTTGCAGGCGCAATCCGGCGCCCACATGAACCCGCCTTCGGGCCGGCCCCAAGTCACCTGGCTCGCCCGCAAAATTTCCCCTTCATCGCGCCAGTCCACCATATTGTCCGTGGAAAAAACGTGGTAGCGGTCCATCAAATCACACCCGCGCGCCGGATCCATGTCGTGCGAGGGATAGACATACAGCCGCCCGTCGGCCCACACATGCGCCGAGGGATCCGCCGTGTAAATGCTCGTGATGAAGGGATTCGCCCCCCGGCTCGAAGCCGCCATCAGCACCAGTGCCGCGCCCAGGGCCCACGCGGATAATCTGCCGGCCGACCCGGGCCAAACCTGGTTTTTTCGGCCACTCATCCGCAGGGATTCAATCATATTTCGCATTTTTCAAAGGGTGCCACGGAAGTTAATCCCGCTGCCATCCCCGAAAGCGGGGAGAAGCGTTAAGCCGTTTTCCGCGATGCCTTAGTGGCTTTCGGCGACGGTCCGCTCCGGCAGCGTTTTGGACAAAGGAATTTCGCCGCGCAGCAGCTTGCCCGCCTGGCCCGTCAGCCAGAGATATTGGTCCGTGGGCACGCCCCGGTACGAAACAAATCGCGCTCCCAACGGCGGCTCGGCGGCGCACTTGAAGATCGCCGTCCCTTCATCCATTTCGTCGAACATCGCCACGTACAGCCGCGTGGCGCCGCTGCCCACGGCGGTGCTGATTTGATCCCAATAAAACCGGCCCCCCTGGCGCGGAATCTGGTCCAGCGGACGCGCCCCGCCAAACTCCGTCTGGCTCAGGTTATACCAACTGAACCCGGGATAGACGCACGGCGCGTAATCGAGATGCCGCGCCGCGCACCACGCCAGATCCGCCTTCACGTGCGCCGAATACCGCGCCATTTCCTGGTGCAGCAACGGCGTGAACCGCTGCACCATCCACGGCATCACGATGTCCGCCGACGCAATCACGTCGTGCAAATACGGGTCGGGCAGGCAATCCACGTCCAGCTCGCGAAAATACGTCGGCACGCCCACCAGCACCGCGCAGCCGCCGTACTGCGGGTCGTGCTTGAGGAAATCAATCAGCTTCTCGAGGCCGATGTTCCGGATATTGTACGGCCGGTCCGGAAAGCCCAGCCCCCAGATCGCCACGAGCGGTTTCCCGTGGTGGTAGAGATACGTCTGGTTCGTGCCCTGGGACGTGAGCTTCAATTCGTCCACCAGTTCCTTCCAGTCCTGCATCACGCTCGCACAATCCTCGCCGCTGGCCCGCAGGCCGGACAAATCGTACATCACCGCAATGGCCCGGCCGTACTTCTGCGACGCCTTCAGCGCGTTTGCCAGGATCACCCGGCCCTGCCGCCGGCTCGATTCCGTCCGCGTCACGTCGAAAAACCGCTGCATGAACACGCCGTCAATGCCGTATTGCTGCATCCAGCGGAAATGCAAATCCGTGGTGCTCTCGTCCCACGAGCTGAAGACCCGCGCCGGCGCGCCGTCCGCGTTCGTCAGCGCCGTGGGATAAGTCTGCGCGTACTCCGAAACGTCCGGCCACAAATCCAGATGGATGTGCGCCGCGTCCAGTTTTCCCTGCGTGCCATAATGCACCCAGCCCTGCCCCGAGGCGTCGCCCGCCGCGCGAAACCAGCCCTGGTAGCCGCACATCACCAGCCCGTCATAGGCCGGGAACCGCGACCCCGCATCATGCTTGGTCTGCGCCCAGGCGGCGTCCGCTCCGGGCCACAACAACAGCACCGACAGCAGCGGCAAAAATTTCACGCAGCGCCTTTCTCTTGAAACTTGATTTGATTGAATCAGCGCCCAGCCAATCACTGGCCGCTGGCGCCGATGGTTTTTCGGCCCAATCAGGCTAAAGGAACCGCCGCCGCCGCACATCTCCCCTAAAACGGGGATACCGGCCGCCCGCGAATTCATCCACTATTGCAGACTATCACCCCGGCATGCCGAAGACTGCCTCATACTCTGAGAAACAAGTTTTCGCCGGACCATCATTTCCGCACCCAAAGACCACTTGAAAACGACGCCGAAAAATCTGCCCGCGCTCTGGCGCCGCGCCGCTCTGGCGCTGGCGCCGGTCTGCGGAATTCTGTGCCTGGCCGCCACCGCCGCCGCCGACCAGGTGAAGGCCAACAACAACAGCAACCTCGAAACCGGCGCCAGTTGGGTCAGCGGCATCGCGCCGGGCGGCGCCGACAATGCCATCTGGAACAGCATCGTCGCCAACCCCGCCAATTGCACCAACACCCTCGGCGCGGCCGTCACCTGGGCGGGCATCGTCATCAGCAATCCCGCCGCGCCGGTTTACCTCACCGGCAGCACCACACTCACGTTGAGCAACGGCATCAGCCTGGCCAATGCCACCGCCAATCTCACCGTGGATTGCGGCACCCTCGCCCTGGGCGGCAGCCAGACTTGGACCGTCCCCGCCGGCCGCTCCCTCACCACCGGCTCGCCGGGCCATGCCGGCTCCGTGAGCTCGCCCAACAACGGCAATTTCACCGTTACCGAAACCGGCGGCGGCGTCTGGACCACCAGCGGCACCGGCGACAACGGCAGCACCGGCGTCATCGTCAACCAAGGCACGTTCAATTTGAACAAAACCAGCGGTGGCAGCACCCATGCCATCGGCGGCCCGGGGTTGACCATCAAGAACAGCGCCACCGCGCGCCTCACCGGCACGGGCGGCGACCAGATTTACGACGGCGCCTCCGTGACGGTGGCCGCCGGCGGGACGTTTGATCTCTACGGCAACAGCGAAACGTTCGCCAATCTCCTCGGCGCCGGCGTGGCGGATAACACCGCCGCCGGCACGGCCGCCACCTTGACGCTGGGCAACGGCTCCGGGACGTTCAGCGGCACCCTGCAAAACAGCGGCGCCGGCTCCCGGCTGGCCGTGGCCAAGGCCGGCACCGGCACGCTCACTTTGAACGGCGCCAATCTCTTCTCCGGAGGCACCACCGTCAGCGGCTCCGGCACGATTGCCCTGTCCGCCACGGCCTACACTCCGATGCCCTACACGAACAGCGCCGGCACGCTGAGCTTCACGCCCGCCGGCGCCGCCTTGCCGATGACCACCCTGACGCTCGGCAGCGGCGCGCCCGAATTGGCGTTTAATTTCGCCGGCCAGCGCAACCTCACCGCGCCTTTCGTCAGCGTCAGCGGCAACTTGAACTTGAACGGCAACGTCACCGTCAACGTGGCCGGCATCGTCCAGTCCGGCACCAATGTTCTGCTGCAATACTCAGGCCCGCGCTCCGGCAGCGGCAGCTTTGTGGCCGGTTCCGTCCCCGCCGGCCTGACCGTGCTGGACGACCTAGCCAACCAACGCGTCGTCGCTATTTACGCTTCGCCCAACGAGCCGTTCGTCGTCATTCCGCCCTTGAACACCAACGAAATCGTCGTCGCCGTCGCCACCCCCCAGCAATACGGCGCCGTGGGCGACGGCATCACCGACGACAGCGGCGCGTTTCAAGCCGCGCTGAACGCCGTTTACAATGCCGGCGGCGCGGGCGGCGGCGTGGTCTTCGTGCCCGCCGGCAATTACGCCTGCTACAACAATCTCACCATTCCCTCCGGCGTCACGCTGCACGGCGACTGGCAGGATTGGGCCACCGCTGGCGGCCCGCTCGTGGGCGCCACTTTCAAGGTCTTGGTGGGCGCCGGCCAGAGCAACGGCACGCCCTTCATCACCATGAACGCATCCACCGCCCTGCGCGGCGTGAACTTCTGGTACCCCAATCAAAACGCCGCCAGCATCACGCCCTATCCCTTCAGCATCGAGGTGGGCGCCGATTCCGTGGTGTCCGACGTGGCGCTCGTCAACTCCTACCAGGGCATCACCAGCGCCGGCGCCAAAAACATTCTCCGCACCGTCGTCGGCACCCCGCTCTGCGTGGGCATTCACATGGACCAGATCTTCGATGTCTGCCACGCCGAGGACGTCCACTTTTCGCCCAACTTCTGGCCGCAGGCGGGCCTGACGAATTCGCCGGCCGTCGGCGGACCCCACGCTGCCTGGATGCGCGCCAACGGCACCGGCATGCAATTGCTCCGCGTGGACGGCGAAATGTGCATGGACACGTTCATCAGCGGTTACCAGACCGGCATCGCCACGCTGAGCGCCACCAACGGCCAGACCGGCGCCACCTTTTATCACGGCGCCGTCACCAATTGCGCCGTCGCCCTGCTGGCGCAGGAGATGCCCACCGCCTTCGGCCTCATGTTCGCGTGCTTCACCCTGGATGGCGACGTGGCCATCAGCCGCACCGATGCCACCACCGAGGCCAACGCCCAGTTCTACGGCTGCACCATCGTCGGCCGCGCCGGCACCGCCGTTAATGTCACCGGCCTCGACTGGCATTCGTGGATGCAATTCCAAAACTGCACCATCTCCAATGCGCTCGACCTCGCCGGGCCCGGCGTCTTCAACGTGGTCAATTCCACCCTGCTCGGCGCCACCCAGTGCGTCCTGAGCGCCACCGCCACCCGCGCCGCCTTCACCGGCTGCGCCTTCGCGCCGGCCACGAACCTCGTCAACTTCGGCAACGCCGGCAACCTGCTCGTGGACTCCCGGTCCCCCGCCGCCAGCACGCCGCCCAACGTCCAGTGGACCAATGTGATCAACGACGATTATTCTCGGCGGCCGGCCAAAACCAATCTGTTCGTGGCCACCGACGCCGGTTTCGGCGCCTACGGCGACGGCGTGCATGACGACACCGCGGCCCTGCAAAGCGCGCTGGCCACCGCCGGCGGCAACGGCGGCGGCATCGTCTATGTGCCGGCCGGCAAGTACAAACTCACCGGAACGCTCGAGGTCCCCGCCGGCGTCGAATTGCGCGGCGCCTACGAAATGCGCCACGGCACCCAGCCCGCCGCCGATGGCCACGCCAAGGGCACCGTCCTGCAGCCGTACGCCGGCCAGGGCACCACCAACGGCGCGCCCGCCATCGCCCTGGACGCCGGCAGCGGTGTCACCGGCCTGACCGCCAGCTACGAAACCCAGAACACCAATTGCCTCCCCTTCCCGCCCCTCATTCAAGGCCGCGGCCCCAATGTCTATGCCCGCGGCATCTGCTGCCCCAATCCCTATCTCTACGTGGATCTGGCCGCCTACACCTGCACCAATCATTTTCTCGACATGGTGGACGGCTGGGCCTTGTGGACCGGCTACCACATCGGCAACGGTTCCTCCGGCACGGTCCTCGATTGCCACGACAACTGGACTTACTGGGTGGACAACGCCGATTCCCAAAGCTCGCTGCCCGGCCCCATCCAGGAACCGGTCCTCAACTTCACCTCCCACAACCTGGAAATGTACGTGCTCGGCAACTGCCGCGACCTCATGGTGAAGGATTTCAGCATCATCGAGCGGACATACATGCACCTGGTGGCGGAAAACGGCTTGGGCCCGAATTTGACTCTCATCAATAATTACTGCGATGCCAGCATCCAGGGCTTCAATCTGGATGCCGCGGCGCCGGGCTGCACGTTGAGCGCCATCAACACGCCCATGACCACCTTCAACTTCGGCGACTTCAGCGACCAAGCCGAGGCCACCGTGGCCGTGGCCAGCACCACCAATTTCCAGGGCTCCGCCCAGTTCATCTCGACGGTGCTCTGGGGCGGCACCTGGCTGGACTTCGTCGTCAACGGCGGCGAACTCAGTTGCCAAGTCGTGCACATGGACAACCATTCGTTCATCGGCAGCCTCGTCAATGGCGGCGTCTTCCACCTCGTCAATAATTCCGCCTACATCAGCTACAACGGCACCAGCAATTTCCCGCCCTACAACGTGGCCTTCGGCCCCGCCGCCGGCCTGCCGGGACAAACCTCCGAGTTCAGCGCCTGCTTCGCCCTCAACGGCTGCGGCCTGTTCAACCTGGCCGCCAACAACCCCGTCAATTGCTGGAACGATTTCGCCCTCCAATCCTATGCGCTGCTCGACCCCACCGCGCCCGTCATCTACGGCGTTTATCCGGACGGCTCAAGCCTCTGCCAGCACACCAATGTCCTCAGTTTCACTGCGCTCTCCCCCGCGGGCTTCTCGCCGGCCAACCTCACTCTCACCGTGGATGGCGTCACCGAGACCAACGTGACCGTCTCCGGCCCGGCCACCAGCCGCACCGGGACCTTCCCCGGCCTGACGCTGAACCGGCCCCACACCGCTGTCATCCGCGCCACCGACAACAACGCGCGCACCGTTTCCACCACCCTGAATTTCGACACCTTTGATCCCGCCTGCTACACGTTCGAGGCGGAGGATTTCGATTACGCCGGCGGGCGGTTCTTCGACAATCCCCAAAGCGGCGCCTACGCCAATCTGGCCGGCCTCGAGGGCATTGATCTGCACAGCGTCAATCCCGGCCAGGGCAACGCCGCCTACCGCCCCAATCCTCCCGGCCTGGAAACCGAAGGCGCCTCCGACGCCCCCCGCCTCGCGTTCAGCCCCGGCCTGGTGGACTACGACGTCGGCTTCAATAGCGGGGGCAACTGGGGCAACTACACCCGCACCTTTCCCGCCGGCGCTTTCTATCTTTATCTGCGCGGGGCCGACGGCATCGCGGCCGCCGGCGACAGCGCCAGCCTGTCGCTCGTCACCGGCGGACAGGGCATGACCAACCAGACCACCACGCCGCTCGGCATCTTCTCCGTGCCCGCCACCGGCGGTTGGCAGACCTACACCTGGGTGCCGGCGTCCGCCGGCGGAGCCCCGGTGATCATCACCAACAGCGGCGCGGTGAAAACGTTCCGCGTGACCACCGATAATGGCAGTTACAACGCCAATTTCTACCTCCTCGCCCCGGTTTACACGCCGCCCGCCAGTCTGCCGCTGGCCGCCGCCGTCGCCGCCGGCAACCCGCTCCTTTCCTTCCCCACCCAGCCCGGCTACGGCTACCAGGTGCAGTACAAAACCAACTTGACCGACCCGCTCTGGCTGCCGCTGGGCAGTCCCGTCGCCGGCAATGGTTCCACCCAGACCGTCACCGGCGCCGCCGGCCCCAGCCGCTTTTATCGGCTGCTCATCCAGTAGCGTTTTCGCGTTACGATTCCCACCGCCTTTGCTATGTTTCCCTCGATGACCTCCACTGGTGCTCCTGCCAAAGCGCTTCTGGCTGCCCTGTGTCTGGCCTGCGCCACCGCCTGCCCCTCGCCAGCGGCGGATGAACCCGCCTCGCTCGCCATCCAATCCGTGGTGGTCAATGGCAAAAACATCGCCTTCGCCAATCACGATCTCGCCAATCTTGGCCCCTTCCCCATCAATATCGTCTTCGGTTTCGGCCCCGCCCAAGGCTCCGCCAAAATGCCCCTCCGCCTGCGGTACATGCTCGAACGCTACGAAACCGCGTGGCACGAGGCCGGGGGCGAAATGGGACTCACCGTCCGCTTCTACAGCGCCTCCGGCGACCAGATCGGCCAGAACCTTTACCCCGTCCACGGCGAAAGCACCGGCTGGACCGGTTCGCTCAAAAACTCCGCCCTCACCCACCGCCGCGAAACCCTCCTCGTGCCGCCCCAGGCCAATAAGTTGCTCGTCGTCCTCTCCTCCGCCGGCCCGCCGGACTCCGTGGGCATTTACGTCGTCGCCAATGTTGTCGTGTCCAAGGCCGACGGCACCGTCCTGCTCCGGTCGCCCTTCGACAGCCAGCCCGCGGCGCATGCCGATGAAGACCCGCCCGCCGGCTGGATGCACGACGGCACCCACCCCAGCATCGCGCGCGTGGTCAAATTCGGCCAGGACCCCCAGACCCCCGCCTTCGCCGTCCTCGACGAGGATCTCTCCGGCCACGGCGAATGGCACAACATCTTTGAGTCCGCCCCCGTGGTGACGCCCGGCGACCGCCTGGTGGTCGAGTGGAACGAAATGTACAGCATCGGCCTGGGTTCCTCCCGCGACGCCCACTATGAAGGTTTGGCGCCCGGCAGCTACCGGCTGCGGGTCGTGGGCACCGATGCCTTCGGCCGCCTCTCCGGCGTGGAAACCGGCCTGGACCTCTTCGTCCCCCAGCCCTTCTGGAAGACGCCCTGGTTCTGGGGCGGCGTCGTGCTGGCCGCCTGCTTCCTCACCATCGGCATCAGCCGCTATTTCGTGTGGCACAAGATGCGCCGGGAAATGCTGCGCCTCAAACAGCAGCGCGCCCTCGAACAAGAGCGCCTCCGCATCGCCCATGACATCCACGACGACCTGGGCGCCCGCGTGACGCAGATTTCCCTCCTCAGCGCCATGTCCCAGAACAACGCCGCTTATCCCGAGAAGGCGCGCACCGATTTCGACCGCATCTCCAAAATGTCCCGCGAGCTGGTGGCCGCCCTCTACGAAACCGTTTGGGCCGTCAGCCCGGAAAATGACAACCTCGAGGCGCTCGGCAGCTATCTCTGCCAGATGGCCAACAAATTGTGCGAGCAAACCACGCTCCGCTGCCGCTTCCATGTCACCGGCCTCCCCCCCGAGGTCCAGGTCTCCAGCCAGACCCGCCATAACATCAGCATGGCCGTCAAGGAGGCCATTCACAACATCATCAAGCACGCCCGCGCCTCCGAGATCTCCATGAACATGACCTTCGTCAACGGCGTCCTCGACGTCTCCATCCACGACAATGGCCGCGGTTTTGAGCCCGCCGCCGTGGCCGCGGCCGCCGCGGCCAGCGGCCAGGCCGATGGCAACGGCCTGGCCAACATGAAACGGCGCCTCGCCGGCATCGGCGGCCAATGCACCGTGGAAAGCCAGCCCGGCAAGGGCGCCACCGTCCGCATCCGCCTGGTCGTCCACCCCCTCGAAGAAATTGCCTGACCCTCCCCTAAAATGACCAGCCTCGCTCCACGTCCGCCGCTTATCAAAAAAAAAGTCGTCATCGTCGAAGATGATTCCGGCCTCCGCCAGCAGATTGCCGAAATCCTGCAAACCGCCCCCGATATCCAGTGCATCGGCGCCTACGCCTCCGCCGAATCCGCCCTGCCCCGCATCCTCGAAAACAAGCCCGACGTCGTGCTCATGGATATCAAGCTGCCCGGCATGTCCGGCATCACCTGCGTGGCCGAAATCAAAAAGGTCCTCCCCGCCATGCAGGTCATCATGGTCACCGTCTATGAGGACAGCGAACGCATTTTTCGCGCCCTCAAGTCCGGCGCCAACGGCTACCTCGTCAAGTCCAGCCCGCCCGAACAATTGCTCGCCGCCATCCGCGACGTCTCCACCGGCGGCGCCCCCATGTCCAGCCACATCGCCAGCAAGGTCGTCCGCCACTTTCACCTCATCGGCACCTCGCCCACCGAATCGGAAAACCTCTCCCCGCGCGAGCGCGAAGTCCTGGATCTCCTCGCTTCCGGCTTCATCTACAAGGAAATCGGCGACCAGCTCAAAATCAGCGCCGAAACCGTGCGCACCTACGTCAAAAACATCTGCCAGAAAATGCACGTTCGCAGCCGCCTCGAAGCCGTCGCCAAACACAAGTCCGAGAGTTACTGAGCATAAAAAACTTGCTTTCACGCCCACTGCGGATGATTTTTTGGGCATGTCGGACATCTTGTTGAAAGACATTCCTGATGATCTCCGGGCGCAATTGGAACAGGAAGCTTCGGCCAATTTCCGCACTTTGGATCAGGAAGCCCTGGCCCGGATTGAAATGAGTTTTCAGTTCCAGGAAGCCTTCAGCACCAAACGCGTTCAGGGTTGGATTGATGAAGCCCAGGCCAGCGGTCCGGCCTCCCCCCTGACGCGCGAAGAATTCGCCGCCGCCTATCAACGCGCCGTGAGCCGCTTCCAAGGCACCCCGCCTGCGGCTCGATGAACGTCCTTGTCCGGCCACAATTTTATTCGGACGTTGAAGCGGAGGTATATTGGCTGCTGGCAAACGCAGATGCCGTTGTGGCCCAGCGCTGGCACACCGCGGTTTGGGAAACGATTGAATTGCTGAAAACGCAACCCCTCATTGGCCGCGAGCGCAAAGACCTTAGGCAGTCGGGCATTCGTTCCTGGCGGGTCGACCATTTTCCCCGCTGGCTGATTTTTTACGAAGCGCAGGGAGAGACGATCGTCATTTATCGCATTCGTTCCGGTTTTATGGATTTAACGCAAATTAGAATGCGGGTTTAGTGGCTCTGGCATTCAGCCTTCCCCGCCCCCCCGATTTCGGGGATGGCGCCTCCGGCGTTCCGACATTAGGTTCACTCTCAACTCTTGTGAAACCAACCCATTGCCTGAAATCTCTCCTGTTTTGCGCACTGCCTTGGATCGGCGGCGCGCTCACCGCCTTTGCTCACGTCGGCGCCACCACCCCCTTCTTCAGTTTTGAGGCCGAAAATGGCGCGCTCGCCGGCGGCGCCCAAGTCGTGGCCCTCACCGCCGCGCCCACCAATGAATATTCCAGCCCGCAACTTGAGGCTTCCGGCCACGCCTATGTCCAGCTTACTAACACGGGCCAGTCCGTCACTTGGACCAATACCACCGGCCAGTATCTCACCGCCATCAACGTCCGCGCCTGCATCCCGGACGCCCCGACCGGCGGCGGCATCACCTCCACCATTGACCTCTATGTCAACGGCGGTTTCCGCCAGGCCTTCAGCGTCAACTCGCTCCAGAATTACTGCTACGAAGGCACCAATTACAACGGTCAGACCGATAAGAACCCCGCCGACGGCGATCCCCGCGGCTTTTGGAACGACACCCATGCGTTCCTCGCCGGCGCTCCGTTGGCCCCGGGCGACACCCTCACGCTGCAAAAGGACTCCACCAATTCCGCCAACTTCTATTACCTTGATGTCGTGGACCTCGAAGCGCCTCCCGCGCCGCTGTCCCAGCCGGCCAATTCGCTTTCCATTGTCAGTTACGGCGCCGTCTCGAACAGCCCCGCCACCGATAACACCGCCGCAATAAACAATTGCTTTGCCGCCGCCCAGGCCCAGGGCAAAATCGCCTGGATTCCCCCCGGGACCTTCTATATTAGTGCCATCAACGGCGGACTCAACCCCACCGGCATCACCATCGAGGGCGCCGGCCCTTGGTACAGCACCATTTACCGCGTGACGCCCGCCAACAACAACCAGGGCATCGCCAACATCATCAACGCCGTCTCCTGCACCCTGGAAAACGTCGCCCTGGACTGCAATTCCTCCAGCCGCGCCGGCAATAACAACAACGGCGCCGTGGATTTCAGCGGCGTGAATTGGGTGGTTAACAATGTCTGGATCCAGCACGTCACCTCCTCCTTCTGGTGCGCGGGTTACAACGGCATCGCGGAGAACTGCCGCACCCTGAGTACCTGGGCCGATGGCGGCAACTTCAACAACGTCCAAAGCGCCAACGGCACCGGCATCAATCTGACCTATTCCAATAACTTCGTCCGCGGCACCGGCGACGACGCCATGGCCATCAATTCGGTGACGGTGAATACTTATGGCACCAGCTCTTATTACTATACGATCATGAGTAACATCACCTATGTCAACAACACCGCCATCGGGCCGTGGGGCGGCAAGGGCATCGGCATTTACGGCGGCGTCAATGACGTGGTGACGAACAACCTGCTTTGTGACTGCGCCCGGTACATCGGCCTGGGCGTCGGCAAATTCGGCGTCAACGGCTCGCCGCTCGTTTCGGCCACGGTCATCGGCAACACCGTCCTCCGCTGCGGCGGCAACGGTTACTCCCAGCAGCAGCCCGGCATGATGATCGGCAACGGCGGCGATGGCCAGAGCCAGGGCTCCGTCGCCAACGCCTACTGCGCCGATAACATCATCAGCAATGCGCTCTATTACGGCGTCGGCTTTACCGCCACCACGAATAGCGTCTTTCAACACAACACCATTATCTCCCCGGGCTTGGACGGCATCGTGGTGGGCCCGCCAACCATCGCTTCGGGTATCATCGGCAGCGCCATCCTCAATTCAAATTCCGTCACCGGACTGGCCTCCGGCCGGGTCGCCTTTGCCAATGCCGTCGCCAATTTCACCGCCATCGTCCCCGTCATGGCCGCCAACTACGCCGCCCTGTCCGGTCCCGCCACCGAACCCTGCACCGAGGGCGGACAGGATCTCACCGCCATCACCGCCGGCAATTGGGCGGCCTATGCCGGCGTGAATCTCAACGGCGCCAATGGCTTTGTCGCCCGCGTGGCCGGCGCCGCCAATGGCGGCAACATTGCCCTCCACCTAGACAGCCCGGCCGGCACGCTCATCGGCACCTGCGCCGTGCCCGGCACCGGCGGCGGACAGGACTTTACTGATGCCTATTGCGCCGTGACCAACGCCAGCGGCACCCACACCGTCTATCTGGTCTTTACCGGCGGCGGCGGCAATCTGTTCAACCTCGAATTCTTCGGCTTCTTCGCCACGCCGCCCGTCTTTTCCCACCAGTTGCTCCCGGGCAACACCTACGCCTTGAAATCCGTGCTCAACGGACATTACATCAGCGCCACCAATAACGGCGATTACGTCCTCGCCGCCAATGCCAGTTCGGTGGGCGTGCCCGGGGAATTTCAAATCTATGACGCCGGCGGCGGCAACATCGGCCTGCTCGCCCTCGTGAACACCAACTACGTCTGTGCCGACAACGACGGCAACAATCCCCTCATCGCCAACCGCACCGGCGTTGGTTCCTGGGAGACTTACACCGAATTTGCCGGGCCCAACGGCAGCATCGGCCTGCAGGCTATGGTCAATGGCGAATATGTCACCGTCTCCAACACTGCCGCCACCCTCATCGCCCAGAGCTCCACCCTGGGCACCACCCAAGCCTTTGCCGTCCAGTTTGTCACCGGCGCCGCCCCCGCCTCGCCCGGCGGCCTCGCGGCCTCCTCCGGCAGTGGCCAGGTGGGCCTGGCTTGGGCGGCTTCCGCCGGTGCCACGGCTTACGCCGTCGAACGGTCCGCGACTTATTCCGGCACTTACGCCATCATCGCCACCAATTTGACCAATCCCGCTTACACCGATGCCAGCCTCACCAACGGCTCGACATATTACTACGTCGTGTCCGCCTTTAATCCGGCCGGGGTCAGCACCAATACCACGCCCGTCACCGCCGTTGTCGGCTCGCTGCCGCGCTGGTCCTGGACCCTCACCGCCTCGTCCACCGAAGCCAACGGCTCGCCGGCCAATGCCATTGACGGCGACATCACCACGCGCTGGTCCTCCGGCACCCCGCAGACCAACGGCATGTGGCTCCGGGTGGACATGGGCCAGCCCGCCACCTTCCAAGGCCTCGTCTTGGATTGCAGCACTTCCGCCGGCGATTACCCCCGCGGTTATCAGGTCAATGTCTCCGCCGATGGCGTCAACTGGGGCAGCCCCGTGGCCACCGGCGCCGGCACCAGCGCCCTCACCCCCATCACCTTCCCCAGCCAGACCGCGCGTTATGTCAAGATCACCCAGACCGGCTCCTCCGGCGGGAACTGGTGGAGCATTGACGAACTCAACGCCCTTGGCGCCGCCCCGGCCGCGCCCCTGGCCCTGGCCGCCGCGTCCGTCTCAGGGAGCCAGATCAATTTGTCCTGGAACGCCAGCACCAACGCCGGCGGTTATAACCTCAAGCGCGCCCCGCTCAGCGGCGGACCCTATACCACCCTCGCCTGGAACCTGGCCGGCACCACTTATGCCGATACCGGCCTGACCGGCGGCACCCTTTATTACTACGTGGTGACCGCCACCAATGCCTTCGGCGAAAGCCCGCTTTCCAATGAAGTTGCCGTCCGGCCCGTGTCCACCAATCCGCCGGCGCTCAACTACGCCATCACCGGCGGCCAGCTCCAATTGGATTGGCCGACGGACCACACCGGCTGGCGGCTGGAAGTGCAGACCAATGCCTTGGCCGCCGGCTTGGGCACCAACTGGACCACCGTCCTCGATTCCACCGGCACCAACCTGCTCGTCATCCCGCCCTCCCTCACCAACGGCAGCGTGTTCTACCGCCTGGTCTATCCGTGAACTAAGTCTGACTAAGTGCACCATTAGCCGTCGCAAAGCGACGTCATGACACTAGCCCGGCATTTCAACAGATTTCTTTGAGGGGCAGTTTATTGGACAGGTTTATTTGAAGCGGAAGTCGAGTTTGAAGTCATAAAGCCAGGGTATCTTTGGGGCGACGCCGGCTGTTTCCAGTTGGCGTGGCA
>Ga0181520_10007261_pt1 | contig 16427 bp, 22 predicted proteins | sample PEATcosm2014_Bin_29_FD_132451 | JGI IMG/M metagenome (GOLD analysis project Ga0181520, IMG submission 132451) | Peatland microbial communities from MTU Mesocosm Facility, Houghton, MI, USA - PEATcosm2014_Bin02_30_metaG | ecosystem: Environmental > Terrestrial > Soil > Wetlands > Peat | place...
GAGACGATTCTTTACCAGGGACGCAGCTTCAAGGCCTATCGCGGCATGGGATCGCTCTCCGCCATGAACCAAGGCTCCGGCGAGCGCTACTTCCAAAGCACAACGGACATTGCCAGCGGCGAAAGCGGCGGCGAGAGCGTAGTGCAGCGCGAACGCTCCAATGGAAACCGCCTGGCCAAGTTTGTTCCTGAAGGGATTGAGGGGCGCGTGCCTTATCGCGGACCGCTGGAGTCGATGGTCTTTCAACTGGTCGGCGGGCTGCGCTCCGGCATGGGCTATCTGGGCTGCGGAACGATTCAGGAGTTGCAGGAGAAGGCGCAATTTGTGCGCATCAGCGGCGCCGGCCTGCGCGAGAGCCATGTGCATGACGTCATCATCACCAGAGAGGCCCCAAACTATCATGTCGAGTAATAGGCGGCATGACATTGTGACTGGTTTTGTGACCTGAAATTTACTATCCTCCTGTATCGCTTGATTGTCAACTGTGACCAACTGGTGACCAAATTCTGTTTTTTGCTTGGTCACAGGTTTGTCACAGGCGCGCTTTTTTCTGGCGCGCCGGGCCGCGCGCAAGCGCCGCTGGCCGCAACGCAGTTGCCGCCCGCCGCGTAGGCGAGGGAAGACTCCGGGTTGAGCAGCGGGAAAGCTCCCGCCGTGTTCACTGATAGTAAGCTGGGTCTTTCAGATCGTAGACGGCATCCATGTGATATACCTGCCGCTCATCGATGACCCATTTCTGAAGGCAGAGCAGCCCGCAAAATTTGAAGTTGTGAGGTTCTCCCACCGCGCATGCTGGTGAGTTGACTGAGATGTGGAGGCGACCGGCTGGCTGCTTGCACCAGTGGCAGGTTATTGGAGTTTGTTTTTTCGCGTTCATGGACACTTTAGGTAGCGCCCGCGAGTCAGGGCTCAACCGGTGGGAAACAGTTTCATCGTTTTCCACGGGTTGACCGCGTGAGCGGCGACCTTTAGGTCGGCCTTGACAAGGGCGCATACTGGAATTCAACGCGAAAAAACACGCACCACACTTCTAGCGCCAGCGCGGGCGTGGCTTCAGCCACCGGGTTTTACTTTGGCCGCTTGGATTGTCTTTGTCTTCAGGCTCCAAGCGGCCAAACGTTGTGTTTTCAGCGCCGCAGCGCTGCCCGAAGGGCGTCGCGCGCGCGGTGAACCGGGCGGGAAAAGGCCGCGCGGCCGGGTGGGGGCGGAGGATGGAGTTTGAAGGTAGGCGGGCAGGTTCCGGGCGCGCTCTTTGCGCCCGGGTTCTGCCCGCCTATCTGCCGCTTGGCGGCAGCGAAAAAGGCTGGCTGGCACAATGCCCCTCGAAGGCGGCGAGAGCGGCGGGGTTCTCGCGGGCCGCAGCCCGCGCCGCCGCGTCCGCCTGAGACCCCGCCACCGCGCAGCAAGACACCCACCAGCGCACAAGCCGGGTCTCATGGCGGCGCGTAGCGCCGCTGGGGCGCGCAGGGACCGAGGCGCGGCGTGTGAGTAAGGGGCGGCGGTGTCTGGCTTTCGCCGGGCCGCGTCCCGCCGCCGCCCCGACGGAGCCGCCGAGCCGGAGCCGGCAGGCAGGACAGCGCGCCCGGAACCGGCGTTCTTCGCCGCCCGCCGGGAGGGCAAACGGGTTTTAGTTCTTTATGGTTTGGTGTATCTATAGTCCTTTAGTGGCGCGCTCTTCCCGCGCCACGCTGGGTTTATCTATGGTCTTTTATCTATGGCTTTTTATAGTTCTTTAGTGGCGCGCGCTTCCCGCGCCACGCTGGGTTTATCTATAGTCTTTTACCTATGGCTTTTTATAGTTCTTTGCTGACTCGCCAAGTGCAGCAGAGCAGCGCGCGGCGTCGCCGCGCGCTGCGACCTTCCCTGACTACAGCCCGATGGATGGACTGATCTTAGTCCAGTCTTCTTGCTGCTTGCGCTCCTGCATGGCTTGGGCTGGGATCGTCGTCAAGTCCTGCTGATGCTTGGACACTTCAACTTCCCGCCTTACCTTGTTCATGATTGCTGGCGTCTGCATCCGATTAGCTCTCCTTTCCGCAGAGCTTTGGTCTGCTCTACTAGATCTGAAACATCCTTCCCTTTGGCCCGTGCATCACCGATCTGCCGGGCGAGGCCGGCGAAGCCGGACTCGTAGCCCGCACTCTGCTGTTCCTGCTTCCGCAACAACTCCGCTTCAAGTAGATAGCGGTCTCGCTCCTGACCGTCCGCGATGGCTCGACCGATTGTTGCCCAACGTGTTTCCCTGCTTAACTTTGTGCTCTCTTCCAGATTGTTCATGGTTTCACCAGTGGGGGGTGGGGGGGTTGTTGAGTCCTTTGCCCGGATCATTTACAGGAGGTTCATCCGCTCCAATTGTCCAGCTAACTTGCGCCTTGCGGCCGGCACCAGATAAACAACTTTTCGGATCGAACATCCTAAGGCTTTCGCTGTCACATCGTCTGTCTGCTTGTCTCGGTAGCGCCAAATCAACGCAACCTGTTAATCGTTTGTGAGCGCGCCAAGAGCACGCTCAAAGTCGATGACCGTCACCAGTGACGCATCAAAAGACCTATCGCTCCGGCGCTGCCAGCCCTGCCGTTCATAGTTCCGGACCTTGCCGTATTGGTTGGCTACCTTCAGATTGGCCCATCGGCGAAGCTGAGCTATGGCCATCGCTTCAAATACATCCATTGTCCCGATCATCAGCTTCCTTCCATTCCGGCTCTTCTGCCAACCTCTCGGCCGGCGTGAGCCGTCGCGCTGGCCGGAGCTTTCCAACTGGCCACACTACAAGCTCCACCGCTGGCACGATATCAGCGGCGGTTACTTTCGCGGTCATTTGTTGAGGGGTTGGCATTGCCGGAAGGATACCACCCGTTGTGGTGGTGCGCAAGCACCACCACAAGGCATGGTAGTTATTTGATTGGACAAGCAGCCAAAATACGGCTAGCAATAGACCGGGCTTCTTCCCACATTTCAGCCTGATCGGTGTACGTGCATAAATCCCAAAGTTCCTCGGCCGCGTGGTGAAGGATGCGCGCCAGCCGCGCCGCAGGCGCGGACTGGCGAACCAGTGGACCTTGGACCTCTTCGACGCCTTGGAGTCCTGGAGCCGTATGCTGCTGTTCGGATTGTGGGGTGGGGGGGTTATTCATTTTTTCTCTTCCTTTTCTGCAAGCTGGCAAGGGCAACTTGCGCCGCATAAAGCAGTTGGCTAGCCTCTCTGCCGTCAAAAACTTCCAGCGCGATACCCTGCGCGATGGCCGTAATCGCTGCCCGGATGGCTGGCAATGTATCCATCTTTGGAAGTGCCTGTTTATAAGCCACGGCCGCCGCTCGAACTGCTTTTGAGCCTGTCATCCCAGCTTTGAGCGCTGCCGCAAACTCCTGTTCCCACCGATCTCGACAGAGTTCTGCTGCCTTAAATCCGACAGTTGTCCGATCTCTCGGCGGTGTACCCTCGGCCTGGATCGAGAATGACTTCCAGTTTGGCCTCTTCATGCCGTCTCTTCTTTCTGCCAGAATGTGGCTGGCTCCGGTTCGAGTTCTGCCGCTGTAAGTGGTTGGCCATTGTTGCCGATATACCACCACGTCGCCACCGGCGAAGCATGACCTAGGAGGCGCTGGACCTTCCTGATATCTTTGGTCCGGTCATAGAGTTGCCTAGCCGCTGTTCGTCGCAGATCATGCATCGACCAAGCCATGCCGCCTGGTCGAACCTTCTTCTGCAGCGCCTTCAGTTCCCAAAGAATCGTACAGGCTTTGACTGCCTTCCGATCTCGGCCAACTGTCGCAATGAGTGACTCTCCTTTAGCTGCGAACGGAGCCACCATGGAAAGCATTTCCCGCAGTCTGTTCGTCATTGGCACCCGGTAACGTGAACCGTTCTTTGTGACGCCGAAAACCTCACCATGGTCAAAGTCACAATTGGCATTGGTGAATGACTCGATTGCGCTCCGCCTGAGTCCTGCATCCCGCGCTAGCGCCAACGCCAGCCTGAGACGGTTTGACGCCATATCCCAAACCTGTTCGAACTCCTCATCCGGGACAAGTTGCTCTCTCGGTGTCCCTCGTGGCAACCTCCTGAGTGAAAGCAGAGTCTGTGGATCGATGCCATTGTTCAGGATGAAGCAGCGAAGTTCCCACTGCATGGCCCGCTGATAGGCTAATGTTTCGGCCTTGGCTGCAAGATCGTTACAGACTTGGGTGATGTGGGCTTTGGTGATTTGGTCGGGGTTGAGTGGCCCGCAGCGCCTGACGATTGATTCTCTGAGCGGACGGTGGCGGCAGATTTGCTGCGCGAGGCGCGCGCAGCATACCGAAACATCGCCCGCTGTTGAGGGTTGGGCGTCATGGCCCGTTCTGCTTCCTTTGCCATTTCCTCTGTTGGCATTGACTTCCTGAATCGAGTTCCATCTGCCAGCCTGACATCGACCTGCCAGACCTTACCTCTTTGTCGTATGGGCATCCGAGTTACCTCATGAATTAAGATGGGTCTGTGACCAACCAAACTATCATGTCGAGTAGCCCGCGCGGCCTAAAATTCTGGATCAGCGCATGGCTGCCGGTAGCTCTCGGGATCGGCATTATTGTACTGGAATCTACGGAGAGTTTTGGCGCCGACCATACCAGCCACCCGTTGCGCTGGCTCTGGGAGGCGCTCTTCGGACCTGTCGGCAACGTGCAGTGGAATCAGATCCACCACACGATCCGCAAGTGCGGGCACTTTTTCGGCTATGGATTCATCGGTGTGGCTTGGCTGCGAGCCTGGTGGATGAGCTTGCCCCACTCATACTTTTGGGAAGACACCTTCCTGGCGCTGATGGGAACCGCGCTGACCGCCAGCCTGGACGAACTGCATCAGAGCTATCTGCCCAACCGCACCGGTTCACCCTGGGATGTGCTGCTGGACTGCGCCGGGGCAATTGCGTTGCAGCTCATTGTGTATGTGTGGCTGCGACTCTTCCGGCCCCGGCAACTGGCGCGGGCGGAGTAAGTGATAGGCGCTGCCCTGTGCTTGGAAAGTTGCGCCGACCTCCCGGTCCGCGCTTGTATCGTAACAACCCAAATGAATTGAGTTTGAACCATGAACCCGTGTGGGCAGGGACGCCCCACGACTGCCGGCCAGGAGGCCAGCGCTGCATTTCTCCTGACACAGCGTCAATTGATCCAGGCGCTAATCTTGAATGGTCTCGATGGAGTCGCCTTTGAATGTGGCGCTGAGAGCATTCCAGCCCTGGGGAAATATGGGCAGATTGATGCCAAACACATACTTGACATTTACCTCAACCCGGCAACCGCGAGACCATGCCACGCATGAGACGCCGTCTACCGTTGTAGTCAACGGCGTAACTACTATTTGGTTGTTTGCTCCGGTAAAGCCGGGACCGGGATGCGGCAAGGATAGTATGTAGGCTTTCACGCCCGAGCCATCCGCAGCGGTGTAGCAACCCACGCTGGTCGTGGTGGCGCAGGCGTTTGCCCAATCTGAACCGTGCACCATGGCATAACGGGCCCCTAACTGGGCATCGATGGCGCATTGATTGGCCGCATAAACTCCCAGGCTAAACTGCATCACGCCGAATAACATCATGGTGAACATGGTGGCGGCAAGGGCGAATTCCAATAACTCGGCTCCGTCTTCGTTACCAACGAATCTCTTCAGTCCTCGCATCTTCATCCTTTACAAGTTGGACTTGTTCCATAACAACTGCGAATCGTAGCTGTTTTGGAAAAAGTAACGGTGGACGGACCGGCCAAGTGGGGAAAGAGAGGTGTTGGGATGAGATTCCAGGGAATGATCGTCTTATAAACTTCGGTGGTTGTAACTTGAACTTTATAGACGATGTTGTAAGTGCAAGACGTCGGCGGAGTGGCGCAGTTGAGCGAGGACGAAGAACCATCGCTGCATTCGCAGTAATAGGTGGGCGGAAGAACGGTCACATTTGGATAGTTCTGCTGGGCGGCCGCCGTGATCCCGGCTGAATCCGATGGAAACAGCGAAGCGTACTCCGCTCCAGCGTGCGAGGCGTTGGTCACTTCCAGCCACTTGTAATACATGGCGCCGAAGTCGACCGAGATCACCAGGAACATGGCCAGAAACGGAACCACGACGGTCAACTCGACAAGGCTTGATCCACGATCGGATTTGCGGAAGGCGAAGAAGCGTTTCAAAAATCTCATCTGTTACTCCGCAAGGGATAAGTATGGTGTACCGTTGGGTGTGCCGCCCCCTGAACAATTGAGGGATATGGCCGAGTTCAACATCACGGAACTGGCATAGATTGACCCGTATGTAGCCGCGGAACTGCTGCCATTCAGCGTAAGCGTTCCGGTGGGCAAATAGACAGATCCCCCGAAATTCGAACTGGAGGACGCATCCAGATTCAATGCGCCTCCCGTATCCCAAACCGCCATATTGGCACAAGATGTGCAATTGTCATAATCTGTCGGGTCCGCGGCGATCTGCGCGGCCGTGGGAGCAGCTAACTTCCAAGTTGCGGCGCTATTGATGTTTGAATTGGATCCAGGACCGAAGAAGATCGTCACGCCACTTGTTCCGTCAATTGTGACGTTCGAGTCAAGGTTGAAACCGCTGCCAAAATAATACACTCCGGGACTCAGGGTTACAGTGTAAGTGCCAGTGTTGAAATTAAGGGTGTTGGGATAATAGCCCGGCGCCAGGGATTGGCTTCCGCTGATGGTGCTTGTGCTGATCGTGGTGCTTGGCTGGGAGGGCGCCGTCAGAGATGCAAATGGATTTGCCTGAGCTGCGCTGTTCACTGTGGGCAAGGGATTATAAGTTGAACAACTGCCACAGTTTTTATTGTAAGAGGATCCGACATAGTTAAATTTACTGACGGCGATGGTGACGCCGCTGTTCGCACTCAATCCGCTGGTGGCATTGTCGTAGATGCCACAGGTGGACCCGGTTGCATTGGTGACACTTGCGCCCGAGTTCAGTGTCAGGTTGTTGGTGACCAAACCGGGACCGGATGATCCCGTGGAAACGTCATATCCGGCCTCTGAGCGCGCGTAAAGATTGACGGAATGAACACCGAAGATTCCCGCGAAGTAGGTGTTCATTCTCTGCGTCACTACAGCTTCCACATAATTGATCTGCCCATTATTTGGATCGTTGGCGCCCAGCGCGGAGGGTCCGTTGTTGATGGTCAGAGTGGCGCCCGCCGGTGCGCTGTTCTCCGTGGTAAAGGCATAATTGGCGGCGGCTGTCATTGCGCCACAACTAGCTGTCCCGTTGCACGTGCCGATCTCCAGCGCACCCGCGGTCGCGGCGGCATCGGCCAGCGTTTGCAAATTGCGCTGGGTGTAAAAGACGTTGCCCGCATCAATCGCAAGCGCCAAACAGGACACCAGCATGCTTCCGCTCAAGGCGGCCATCACCAGCACGTTCCCGCGCTCATCTTTCAGGAATCTCATTGTTCCACCCCTCACCTGTTTGACCAAGCCCCCACGGCTTGCCTCAGCAACCCAGCCCGGCGATCAAACAGGCCATCCTCAGTACCTATACGGCCTGAATTGTACCATAGATAGAATGACTTCGTAACAGAATCCTAATCACCTGAACCGGCCCCAAAGTAATGCCCGCGGTAATGCCCCTTGAGCGCCGGCGCAAACAAACACGGGCGCACCCCATCAAGAGGGTGCGCCCGCGTCCAGCTTCCAACGGAAGAAAAAAAGCCCAAAGAATGAAGGCTCTAGGCGGCTTCTTCCTTGACTTCTTCCACTTCCTGCTGCTTGGCCTCTTCCATCTGCTTTTCGAGGTCGGCGCGCTTCTTGGCCTTGACTTCGTCGCGCTTCTGGCGCTTGGCGTCAAGCTGCTTTTCAGCTCCGAGAAGCTCGATGAAGGCCTTCTCGCCGCCATCGCCCTTGCGGAAGCCGGTGTGGATGATGCGCAGATATCCGCCCTGGCGATCGGTGTAGCGCGGGGCCACGGTGTCAAAGAGCCGGTCAACGGATTGATCGGTCATGAGAAAGGCAAGGGCCTGACGGCGGGAGTGCAGATCGCCGTTCTTGCCCAGGGTAATCATCTTTTCAACCAGCGGACGGACGGCCTTGGCCTTGGTCAAGGTGGTCTCGACGCGGTCTTCGAGGATGACGGACGTAGTCAGGTTGCGCAACAGCGCGCGACGATGGCTGGTGTTGCGTCCGAGCTTGAATCCTGCATTGCGATGGCGCATGATGAAACTCTCTTTCGTATCAGGGGTCAGGGTTCAGGGTTCAGGGGTCAGGGAAGACTGATCCCTGAACCCTGAACCCTGATCCCTATTAAAAGTTTTCCGTCTCAGTGGGCAGTTGCAGGTCCACGGAGTCCAATGGCTCGTCCTCGTCGTCGTAGTGGCTATAGCCGGCGGCCAGCGCGGTGGCGGGCGGAATGCTGGTGGGTCCGGGAACGGCGTTGCCCTGCTCGTCAATCTTCATGCCCAGCGAGAGACCCATCTGGGCCAGGATTTCCTTGATCTCGTTCAGGCTCTTGCGGCCAAAGTTCTTGGTCTTGAGCATCTCCGCTTCGGTCTTCTGCACCAGCTCGCCGATGGACTGGATGTTGGCGTTCTTCAGGCAGTTGTAGCTGCGGACCGAGAGTTCCAGCTCTTCCACGGAGCGGTTGAGGTGGTCGTTGCGCAGCATGGAGCGGCTGTCATCGCCGCCGCCGCCGGCCTCAATCTCCTCTTCAAAGTTGATGAAGATGTTCATGTGGTCTTTGAGCAGCTTGGCGGCCAGGCCGACAGCATCGGCGGGCAGCACGGCCCCGTTGGTCCAAACTTCCAAGCCCAGCTTGTCGTAATCGGTGATCTGGCCCAGGCGGGCGGCCTCGACGATATAGTTGACGCGGCGCACGGGCGAGTGGACCGAATCCACCGGGATAAAACCAATGCCCAGGTCGGCGTCAAAGTTCTTGTCGGCGGAGATATAGCCGCGGCCTTTCTTGAGGCGCATCTCCATGTCCAGCTTGCCGCCTTCAGAAAGGGTGGCGATATAGATGTTCTTGTCCAGGATCTCAACGTCGCCGTCGGCTTCAATCATGCCGGATGTGACGATGCCCGGTGTGTCGGCGCGCAGATACAGCGCCTTGGGGCCTTCGCCGGCCAGCTTGAAGGGAACCTGCTTCAGGTTCAAAATGATGTCGGTGGCGTCTTCGACCACGCCCGAGATGGACTGGAACTCGTGCAGCACGCCTTCAATGCGGATTGCCGTGACGGCAGCGCCTTCAATCGAGCTGAGCAGAGTGCGGCGCAGCGCGTTGCCGATGGTGGTTCCAAAGCCGCGCTCAAAGGGCTGGGCGCTGAACTTGCCGAATGTGTTGGTGAGCGTCTCGGCATCGACCGCCAAACGCTTGGGTTTTTGAAATCCTCTCCAAAGCATATCTGTCTCTCTTTTCCCGCGCGGCAAGCACGTCGCGATGCATTTTGCGGCGGCCGCGCAAGTTCTCCTTCGGTTTAGGGGTCAGGGATCAGGGATCAGGGATCAGCCGATACCGTGGTATTCCCAACAGTATCGACTTAACCTGACACTCTAAAACCCTGCACTTCATTCTGAACCAGAAGCCAGAGAAGCCCAAACAACTTCCAGGAGCACGAACAACTGACCCCTGATCCCTGACCCCTGATCCCTGTTACTTGCTGTACAATTCGACGATCAACTGCTCATTGATGGGCAGGTTCACGTCCTGACGCTTGGGCAGATGCAGGATGCGGCCGGACATATTTTCAAAGTTGGCTTCGAGCCATGTCGGGACCGGGTTCTGCGCGGCGTACTGCGCGCCTTGCTCGATGATGACCAGCTTCTTGGCTGCGTCGCGGACCTTGATCTCGTCGCCCACATTCACCTGGTACGAAGGAATGTTGACCTTGCGGCCATTCACTTCCACGTGTCCGTGGCGAACCACCTGGCGAGCCTGACGACGGCTGAGAGCAAAGCCCAGACGGAAGGCAACGTTGTCCAAACGGCGCTCCAGTTGCTGAATCAGCAGTTCGCCGGTGACGCCGGTGGCGCGATTGGCCTTCTCGTAGTACTCACGGAACTGGCTCTCCAGCGTAAAGTACATACGCTTGGCCTTCTGCTTCTCGTGCAGTTGCAGGCCGTAGCCCACGATCTTGGCCTTGCGGTCCTTGCCGTGCTGGCCGGGAGGAAAGTTACGCTTTTCGAGAGGGCAACGGTCAGAGGCGCACTTGGCGCCCTTCAAAAAAAGTTTGGTGGCCTCACGACGGCAGAGGCGGCAGACTGCTCCGGTATAACGTGCCATTTCTTCTCCTACTTCGGATGACGGCCGGTTTACGTGTCGGTGGACATGTCGTCCCGGCCCTTGCTAGGGGTCAGGGATCAGGGGTCAGGGGTCAGTTGCTTCGTACTCATTGAAGCCGAATGAAACTGCCCTAAGTCCTGTTCCCGTTCCCGATGTCAGGATCGGAATCTGGAGTCAACTGAATCAGCCTGTAGCACAATGTACAAACTGATCCCTGACCCCTGATCCCTGATCCCTGTTTCTTACACTCTGCGGCGCTTGGGCGGACGGCAGCCGTTGTGCGGCACAGGCGTCACGTCGCGGATGGTGCGTACCTCGATGCCGGCGGCAGCCAGAGCGCGAATCGCCGACTCGCGGCCCGAACCCGGACCGGAGACGCGCACATCCACCGCGCGCAGACCGTGATCGCGCGCCATGCTGGCCGCGTTCGAGGCCGCCTGCTGCGCCGCGAAGGGCGTGCCCTTGCGCGAACCGCGGAAGCCGAGCGAACCTGAACTCTTCCAGCTCAGCGTGTTGCCCACCTGATCGGTGATGGTAACAATGGTGTTGTTGAAGGTTGCCTGCACGTACGCCACGCCAAACGGCACGTTCTTGCGTTCGCGCTTTTTGAACTTCTTGTTCTTGCCAGCCTTGGCTGCTCCGGCTTTGCCGGCTTTCTGTTCCTTTGCCATTATGTTTTACCCGTCGCTTTCTTCTTGCCGGCAACTGTACCCTTGCGCGGGCCCTTGCGAGTGCGGGCATTGGTGTGGGTGCGCTGGCCGTTCACCGGCAAACCACGGCGGTGACGCGTGCCACGATAGCTTTGAATGTCGATCAGACGCTTGATGTGCATCTGGACGTCCTTGCGCAGGTCGCCCTCGACGTTACCCTCGTCCTCGATCACCTGGCGGATGCGGTTGACCTCGTCTTCGCCCAGATCCTGGATCTTCTTGAAGGCATCCACATTCGCCTTCGCCAGAATCTTCAGCGCCCGAGGATCCCCGATGCCAAAGATGTATGTGAGCGCGATTCTTGCCTGCTTGTTACGCGGCAGATCGACGCCTGCAATACGTGCCATTGAGATTCCTTTGCTCTTCAGGGTTCAGGGGTCAGGGATCAGGGGTCAGTTTGTGTCTCGCGTTGACGCGTTTTTAACTGATCCCTGTTCCCTGATCCCTGTTCCCTATCGTGTTGTGCGCCCCCGGCCTAGCGCCGGTCCGCGCGTGTTAAGCGGTTTGCCTCCAGAGGTTCATCGCAAGCCTTGACTCAGGCTAACTAGCCTCTTGCCGAGGGAACAGAGAATAGGGAACAGGGAACAGTTTGCATTGCTTGTATCAGCTTGCTTTTGCTGTTCCCTACTCCCTGTTCCCTGTTCCCTTTCGTGGAGCCTTCCGCGTTCTGCCAGCCTCTACTAGCCCTGGCGCTGCTTGTGCTTTGCGTTCTCGCAGATCACACGCACCACACCGCGGCGGGTGATGACCTTGCACTTTACGCAAATCTTCTTCACTGATGCACGAACCTTCATTTGTTTGTTGCCCTTCCTAAAGCTTTCAGCTATCAGCTATCAGCTTTCAGTTCATTTCTTGCAGTTACTTTCTTTCTCAACTTCCAATCAACTAGCTGATAGCTGAAAGCTGAAGGCTAAAAGCTCACTTGTACCGATACACAATCCGCCCGCGATTCAAGTCGTAAGGACTCAATTCGACGGCCACGCGGTCACCCGGAAGAATGCGGATAAAATTCTTGCGCATCCTCCCCGAGACATGGGTCAAGGCCTCGTGATTGTTTTCGAGCTTCACCTTGAACATGGCATTGGGCAGGGTCTCAACGACCACCGCCATGACCTCAATCATGTCTTCTTTTGACAAACCGCATCCCGCTTCCGCCAGCGCGCTTCAAACGCCCTCCGGCCTGTTGTTCCGAGCGTACTACTCGGTAAGAATTCTCGCTCCGGTCGCGGTCACCGCCACCGTGTGCTCAAAATGAGCACTCATACTTCCATCGGCGGTCACCGCCGTCCAACCGTCCGGCAGAACCACCACATCATGATGGCCCGCGTTCACCATCGGCTCAATGGCGATCACCATGCCGGCGCGTAACTTCATGCCCCGTCCGGCCACGCCAAAGTTCGGCACCTGCGGATCTTCGTGCATATGCGTGCCGATGCCGTGGCCCACAAAATCCCGCACCACCGAAAACCCTTCGGCTTCAACAACCTTTTGCACCGCCCAACCGACATCGCCCAGCGTTGCTCCCGGCTTCACCACCGCAATCGCCGCCAGCAGCGAAGCCTCGGTCGCCTTCAGCAGCCGCGCGGTTTGCGGATCGATCTGGCCCACCGGAACGGTGATTGCCGAGTCGCCGCAGTAGCCGTCTACAAAGGCCCCAAAGTCAACCGAGACAACCTCGCCTTCTTTCAGAACCCGCTTGGCCGACGGAATGCCATGCACCACTTCGCTGTTCACCGAGGTACAAAGGCAGCAGGGATAGCCGTGATAGCCCTTGAAGGCCGGCTTGACACCCAACTCCTTGCAGCGCGCCTCGGCCGCCTTTTCCAAGTCGAGAGTGGTAACGCCCGGCTTGACCAGCCCTCGCACCAGCTCCAGCACCTCGCGGGTCACCTGACCGGCGCGGCGCATCTTCTCGATCTCCTTGGACGACTTGACGATTACAGCCACTAACCCAGCTTTCAGGGATCAGGGGTCAGAGATCAGGGATCAGTCTATTCTGCCTCACCAGGCTTTGCCGCCCGATCCCAGACCCCTGAAACCTGATCCCTATTTCCTCAACCCATCGACAGCAGCAACAATTCCGGCCGCGATTTCTAGAATCGGCCGGTCTCCATCCACTTCCGCAAAGCGCCCCGCCGCCCGGTAATGCTCGACCACAGGCGCGGTCAAGGCCTCGTAGGCGCGCATCCGCTCCTCGAAGACCTTCTCCGTGTCGTCGGCTCGCTGAACCAGAGCAGCTCCATCCACGTCGCAATAGCCTTCCTTCGCTGGAGGCTTGCCGTAGAGGTTATAAATCGTCTGGCAGACAGGGCAATTCCTGCGCCCGGTAATACGGCGCAAGAGTTGATTATAGTCCACCTTGATGCTGACGGCAACCACCGGCAACGTGCCCGCGAGCGCGGCCAGGCGCTCGTCCAGCCAATCGGCCTGCACCAGGGTGCGCGGAAAGCCGTACAGAATGTAGCCGTTGGCCGTGTCGGGCTGCGTCAGCCGGACCGCCACCATCTCGTTGACCAACGTATCCGGAACCAGTTCGCCGCGACCCATGATCGCCTTGGCCGTCTTGCCCAGTTCGGTTCCCTGTGCCACATTGCCGCGCAGCAGATCGCCGGTGGAGATCTGCGGAACGCCCCAGACCTTGATGAGTTCCTTGGCCTGAGTTCCCTTGCCCACTCCGGGCGCGCCTAACAATAGAATGGGGCCTGGAGCGGCCTTTTGATCCGCTCCCTGCCCCTGAAGATTCGTTTCCGATGAAGACATTACCAGGTTTTCCTTCCGCGAATGCGACCGGAGCGCGGCGAAAATCCGTCATAATGGCGCATAATCAACTGCGATTCGATCTGGTTAACAGTATCCATGGCCACACCCACCACGATCAGCAGCGAGGTGCCGCCAAAGTAGAAGTTGACCCCCAAGCCGTGCGTGGTCCACGCCGGCAGGCTCTCGAAGACCTTGCCGATCAGCCAAATCTTGTCAAAGCGAATGCCCGAAATCAGGAAGGTGGGCACCAGCGAAATGATGATGAGGTAGACGGCGCCGACCAGCGTGATGCGGGTCAGAATATCGTTGATGAAATCCGAGGTGCGCTTGCCGGGGCGGATGCCCGGAATGAACGAACCCGACTTGCGGAAGTTGTCGGCAATGTCGTCCGGCTTCATCACAATCGAGATGTAGAAGTAAGCGAAAAAGATGATGGCCAGCATATAGAGCAGCTCATACCACGGATAACCGGGGGTGAGCGCATCGAAGATGGGCCGCAAGAAACCGCTGTTCTGCACAAAATCCGTGCGGCTGAGCAGCATCGGCGCAGAGAGAATCGAAGCCGCAAAGATGACCGGCATCACGCCGCCGGAGTTCACCTTGAGGGGCAAGTGGCTGGCCTGACCGCCCATCATGCGACGGCCAACGATGCGCCGCGCGCTTTGGATCGGGATGCGCCGCTCACTGCGCTCGACAAAGACGATGAAGCCCACCACAGCCGCCATGCCCACAATCAGCAGCGCAATCGCCACGATGGTGAACGATCCCCACTGGTTGGTCTGCACCTTCTCGGCCAGATCGATGACGCCCCGCGGCAGGCCGGCGATGATACCGGTAAAGATCAGCAAGCTCATGCCGTTGCCGATGCCGCGCTCGGTAATCTGCTCGCCCAGCCACATGATGAAGGCCGTGCCGGTGGTCAGCGTCAGCACCGTCATCAGCACAAAGCCGATGCCGGGATTCAGCACCATGCCGCCTTTTTGCAGCATGAAGGCGATGCCGATCGACTGCAAGGCAGCCAGCAGCACCGTCATGTAGCGCGTCCATTGGGTGATCTTGCGCCGCCCCAGCTCGCCTTCCTTCTGGATGCGCGCCAGCGGCTCATAGACCACGGTCAGCAACTGAAAGATGATTGAGGCCGTGATGTAGGGCATGATGCCCAAGGCGAAGACCGTCATGCGGCGCAGGTTGCCGCCGCCGAACAGGTTCAACAAGCCCAGCGCGGAACCGCCCTGCGCGTCAAACATCCGCTCCAGCATGTGGGGGTCAACGCCCGGCGTGGGAACAAAGGCGCCAAAACGGTAGACGGCCAGAATGCCGAGCATAAAGAGCACCCGCTTGCGCAGGTCTGGGATACGGAAGATATTAAGAAATTTCTCAAGCATGATTGGTTATCCGCTTCATGGCGTTTGCCGCCGCTTGAATCTTTACTCTGACCATCTTACTTGCGCAGGGTGCTGTCTGTCCTGCCTACTCATGAAAACTATCTCATTCAGATCTCATCTGAACTCGGCGATCAGGCGATAGACAAGCAGAATGCCGAGCATAAAAAACACTCGCTTGCGCTGGTCGGGAATCCGGAAGATATTTAGAAAAGTCTCAAGCATGATGGGTTATCCGCGTTCGGGCGTTTGTGGCTTTCCCGGTCTCGATTTTGAGACCGGGCAAGCCGAAACTTACTTCTTCGCCTTGGCGACCAGTTTGCCCTTGGGCGCTTCAGTCTCGCCGCCGAGAACAACAGCCTTGCCGCCGGCCTTTTCGATCTTCTCGACGGCCGACTTGGAAAACTTGTGGGCGTGAATGGTGAGCGCCGAGGTCAGTTCGCCGGAGCCGAGGATCTTGATAAGCGCATTCTTGCTCGAAGCCAAACCGAGCTTCTTGAAGTCTTCCAGCTTGATCTCGGTGAGCGCGATCCCTTCCAGGTGCTCGACCAGACGGTCCAGATTCACCACCGTATACTCGGTGCGGAAGATGTTGGTGAAGCCGCGCTTGGGCAGGCGGCGATGCAGCGGCATCTGGCCGCCTTCAAAGCCGCGCATCATGCTGGTGCCGGTGCGCTGACCCTGGCCCTTGTGGCCGCGGGTCGAGGTCTTGCCCATGCCGGAACCCATACCGCGTCCGACACGCTTGCGCCCGGTGTTCGCCTTGCGGGGCGCGCGTAAATTCGATAGATTTCTCGTTGCCATTGTTTCCTCGCTGTAGCGCCGGCCGGGCTTAGGCCCGCCGACTCGCGTTGTGTCATGTTGACAAGTTGACAGGTTGACAAGTGAACAGGTTAACCTGTCAACCTGTTCACTTGTTAACCTGTTCCCTAGTCTTCCACAATCCGAACCAGATGCGGAATGGCCTTGACCATGCCCCGCACGGATTCGTTGTCCACGCGCTCGACGATCTGGTTGAGCCGCGTAAAGCCCAGCCCCTTGACCACCAGCCGGTGCTTGAACGGCGTGGAGTTCTTGGAGCGGTAATACTGAATCTTGATCATCTTGGTCTCGGTCATGGCTTAAAGCTCCTCGACGGACTTGCCGCGCATATTGGCCACTTCCGCCCGGTCGCGCAACTGCACCAGAGCATTGAAGGTCGCCTTGATAACGTTGTGCGGGTTGGGCGAACCCAGGCTCTTGGTAAGCACATTCTGGATGCCGGTGGCAGTCATCACCGCGCGCACCGCCTTGCCGGCAATCACGCCCGTGCCTTCCGGGGCCGGCTTCAGC
>Ga0181520_10007262_pt1 | contig 16427 bp, 7 predicted proteins | sample PEATcosm2014_Bin_29_FD_132451 | JGI IMG/M metagenome (GOLD analysis project Ga0181520, IMG submission 132451) | Peatland microbial communities from MTU Mesocosm Facility, Houghton, MI, USA - PEATcosm2014_Bin02_30_metaG | ecosystem: Environmental > Terrestrial > Soil > Wetlands > Peat | place...
CCGACAGGAGATGGTTGGTAGGAAGCCATGGAAAAGATGGAAAACAAAGAGCGTTTCCCACTTTCCCACGGCACGGCTGCGACGAACTGTTTGATTCTGTTCACGCTCTTTGTTGCACTTGGACCTTGAATCCGCCCACCCGGCATCTTGCGTCTGCTTTGCGTGACAATAGAGTGCAGATGATCTCCGAAGAAGAACTCGCCGCCGCACTGCGCATTCTGCACCGCTTGCAGGAGCAGGGCTATGAGGCTTATCTGGCCGGGGGGTGCGTGCGCGATCTGCTGCTGGGTCGCACGCCCCACGACTACGATGTGGCTACCAGCGCCACGCCGGACGTGGTGCTCGCGATGTTCCCCCGCACCTTTGCCGTGGGCGCGCACTTTGGGGTGGTGCTGGTAGCTGACGAAGATGCCTCAGAGCCCGCCGCACCGCAGGTGCCGCAGGTGGTGCTGACGGAGGTGGCTACCTTCCGCGCCGATGGCGTTTATTCCGATGGCCGCCATCCCGATGGGGTGCGCTACACGCTGAGCGCGGAAGAAGATGTGCAGAGGCGGGACTTCACCATCAATGGTTTGCTGCTTGACCCGCTGGCGTTTGAAGGGGAGTTTTGCTTCCCACCCTTTTCCGCGGAGAGCACGGAGAAGGATGGGGTACCCGGCACCTGCGGTGCGGCCAACGCGCTTCGCGATCCCCAAGTCTGCAATCTTGCCGAGGTTCGTTCGCCCCTCCGGGGCTCCGGCGCTCGGTTGAGGCTTTCCCAGGGTTCCGCTTCGCTTCACCCTGGGCTATCTTCGTGCGGCCCCTCCGGGGCCTTTGCCGCGCAAGATGACGGCCTCTGGAGCGAGGATGACCCCGTTCAGAGCGAGGAGGACGGTGATCATGGAGAGGATGACCCCGATCATGACGAGGACGACGGCCTTCGGAGGGAAGATAACCTGGCGACCTTTGGTAAAAGGCAGGTTTTGAAAGGGCACGACTTTAGTCGTGCCGTACGTGATTCAAAACAGCCATGGGCTTTAGCCCCTGAGGGAGGGGATTTCGGCACCTTCGACTTTCACCACGGGCTGTTAGCTCTGAAGAAGCATGACAGCCTCACGGGAGATGCCTTGTCGTCTGATGCGGCCAGGTTGCGCGCGGCGGTTGTCGATCATGTGGGCGGGCTGGCTGATCTGGATGCGGGCGTGGTCCGCGCCATTGGCCGGCCGGAGGCGCGCTTGGAAGAGGACCATCTGCGCATGCTGCGGGCGGTGCGGTTTGCGGCGCGGTTTGGGTTTTCCCTAGAGCCCGCCACCGGGCAGGCCATCCGCGCACTGGCCCCGCGCATTGCTTCCGTGAGCCGTGAGCGGGTCCGCGACGAGCTGACCAAGATGCTTACCGAGGGCCATGCGCGGCAGGCTTTTGAGCTGCTGCTGGCAACCGGTCTACTAGCTCAGGTTTTGCCGGAAGTTGAAAAGATGGTGGGCGTGGAGCAACCGCCGCAGTTCCATCCCGAGGGTGATGTCTGGCAGCACACGTTGCTGTTGCTGGAGCAGCTTGAAGCGGGCTGCCCGATGACGCTGGGCTGGGGGGCTTTGCTGCATGACGTGGGCAAGCCCGCCACCTTCAAGCGCGCCGTTGACCGCATCCGCTTTGATGGCCACGTGGATGTGGGTGTGGCCATTGCCGCCGAGGTGTGCCGCCGCTTCCGCTTCTCGAACGAGGAGACCCGGCAGACACTCGCCCTGGTCGAAAACCACATGCGCTTCATGGATGTGCAGCGGATGAAGGACTCCACTTTGAAGCGCATGTTCCGCCTGGAGCGCTTTGAGGAGCACCTGGCCTTGCACCGCATGGACTGCCTGGCGTCCAAGGGCGATCTGGAGAACTGGGAGTACGCACGGACGCGCTGGCAGGCCATGCCGCCGGAAGTGGTGCGTCCCACGCCGCTGATCACCGGCCGGGAGCTGATCGGGGCGGGCTACCAACCAGGCGCCGAGTTCAAGGCCATGCTGGATGCGGTGGAAGAGGCGCTGCTGGAAGGAACCATCGTCACCGCGGAAGAGGCTCTGGCGCTGGTGCGGGCGCGGTTTGGGCCGGCGATTGATCCAGCCCTCAGATAGCGTCGCTCGTTCCCACCCACCCCGCGCAGAACACGGGATGGATGGGGCACCCGGCTGTCAGGATGCATGGGCCGGATCAGTCGTACGCCAGCTCCGTCTCACCTCCGTGGGATACGCACCGATCAATTCAATTACCATGTTGGCCAACCACTTTCTGGCCTAAGGAACCTCCATGAAATCGGGTCGACTCCGGATCTCCGCACCCTCCCTCTCTGCCTGTCTGTTGTTTCTTCTTACGTTGCCGTCCGTTGCGCTGGCGGCGGAGCGGCCTGTCTGGAACCTGGATGGGCCGGCGTTCAGCGCCTCGGCCGCCGACTTGCAGAAGGCCGCAGCGGCCGTGCCTGCCGAGGCTTTTGCGGAGGCAACGGTGCTGTTGGAGGGCGACTGGTACACCCTGGATGCCGCCGGGCGTATGGTTTATCGCCACCACCTGATCTACCGCATTGAGACGCAGGCCGGGGTGGAGGACTGGGCGGAGAGCAGCGTGCGCTGGGAGCCTTGGTATCAGAAGCAGCCGGAGATCCATGCGCGGGTGTTGCAGCTGGACGGCAAGGTGGTGGAGCTGGACCAGAAGACGCTGACCGATGGGCCGGCGGGCGATGCGGAGGAGGGCACCTACACCAATGCGCGCATCCGCAAGGGGCCGTTACCGGCGCTGGCGGTGGGCGTGGTGGTGGAAGAAGAGACGGTAAGCTCCGACAAGGAGCCCTTCTTTGCCGCGGGCGGCATCTATCGCGACACCTTTTCGCGCAGCGTGCCGGTGGTGCGCGAGCAGCTGGTGGTGGAGCTGCCGGCCGCCACGCATCTGGAGTACCGCACCCATCTTCTGCCCGATCTCAAGGTGACCGACACTCGCGAGGGCGAGGTGCGCAGGTTGGTCTTCGATCAGGCGTATCTGCCGGCCAGGATTGGCAGCGACATCGATCTGCCGACGCATCAGCATCTGTCGCCGATGGTGGAGTTCTCTACGGGCGCGTCGTGGGCGGCGGTGGCGGAGGGCTATCGCAAGCTGGCCGAGCCGCAGATCGATCCGGCCAAGGTGAAGCAGCTTTTGCCCGCACTGGGCACGGACCGGATGGAGAACATCCGTCGCATTGTGGCCTTGCTGCACAAGGAGGTGCGCTATACCGGCATCGAGTTCGATCAGGCCTCCATCCAGCCGGCCACCGGGCCGGAGGTGCTGAAGCACCACTTTGGCGACTGCAAGGACAAGGCGGCGCTGCTGGTGGCCTGGCTGCGGGCCGCGGGGATTCCCGCCTCCATGGCGCTGCTGGATACGGGCCCTGGGATGGGCATCACCCCGGAGCTGGCTGGCATGAACATGTTCGACCACGCCATTGCGTACGTGCCGGCCGCCACGCCCGGCGGAGCGCCGCTGTGGATTGACGCTACGGCGGAGTACGCGGAGGTGGGCACGCTGCCCTCCATGGACCAGGACCGCCCGGCGCTGGTGATTGCCGAGGGCACAACGGGACTCGTCAATACTCCCGCGCTCCGGCCGGAGGAGAACCAGCTGGTGGAGCTGCGCGACTTTCAGCTGGCGGAGTACGGCGGGGCGCATATTGTGGAGACGTCGCTGACCCACGGGCCCATCGACCAGCAATACCGCGAAGACTACGGCGGAGCCGACACCCGGGCCAAGCGCACCGATCTGGAAACCTACGCCAAAAACAACTACTTGGCCAAGGCGCTGGCCAATGTGGAGCGGGGCGATGGCAAGGACTTGAGCAAGCCGTTCCTGCTCAAGCTGGACATGACCGCCGCCAAGCGGGGCAACACGGTGGTGGGCGATGCGGCGGTGGCGATTCCCTTTGCCGGCATCTTCTCGCGGCTGCCGCAGTGGTTCCGCACCGATCCCAAGGAGGAGGGGGAAGAGCTGACCCCGCAGCAGGAAGAGAATCGCAAGCGGGCGGTGGCGGCGCGCACCACCGAGTACGATGTGCTGCCCTTTGCGACGGAATGGCGCTACACGATTACGCCGCCGGCCGGTTTTGCGCTGCGCGCCTTACCCAAGGATGTGCAGACGTCGATGGGTCCGGCGTTGCTGACCCAACATTATGAGAGCGCCGCCAACGGCACGGTAAAGGCTACGCTGCGCTTCAGCACCGTCCAGCCGCACTACACGCTGGAGCAGACCCTGGCCCTGCGCGATGCGGTTCTGGCGGCCTACAAGCAGGACATGGTGCTATTCACCTTCGATCAGCAGGGAGCCGGTCTGATGGCGCAAGGCAAGATGCGCGAGGCGCTGGCGGCAGATCGGGCGCTGATCGAAGCGCACCCCGAGCAGGCCATCCACCATGTGCGCATGGCGTATGCGCTGCTGAAGGCGTCGATGGGCGACCGGGCCCGCAAAGAGGCGGAGCTGGCCACCCAGCTGGATCCCAAATCCGCAGTGGCCTTTGAGGCGCTGGGCTGGATGTGCCAGCATGACGCCATCGGCGTGCTGCGGACGCATGGCATGGACGGCAAGTGCGCGGACAAGGCCTACCGCAGGGCCGTGGAGCTGGATCCGGAAGATCAGAATGTGGTTGTGGACATGGCCATTGCCGAAGAGTTTGACGCGGAGGGTGAACGCTACACGGAAGGGGCGCATCTGGCCGACGCCATTGCCAACTATCGCGCGGTACAGAAAAAGGATAAGGAGACCGGCGACAGGTACGAGGATAATCTTCTCTTTGACTTGCTCTACAACCATGAGTACAAGGCGCTGCTGGAGGAGTTGGCCAAGCTGCCCGGCTCCGTCACCCGTGACGCCATCGGCATTGCCGCCACGGTAGCCGAGGAGGGCGGCGAGAAGGGAATCGCCGCGGGCATGGACAAAGCCGACCACTCCACGGGCGGTGCGGAGCGGCGCAGCGGCGCTCTAAACGCTGCCGGAGGCCAGTTGTTGCGCCTGCGGCTCTATCCGGAGGCGGCGGAGATCCTGACCGCCAGCGTTGCCGGCCAAGCCAACTCCGCGGCCATTACCCAGCAGGTGACCATCTTCCGCAAGCTCAAACCGTGGAAGGGGCCGGAGTTCCCTGACACCGATCCGCGCGGCCTGACCGAAAAGATGCTGGGCGCGGCCATGGCTGACGCCATTACCCCGCAACTGGCCGCTGAAATGCTCTCACGCCACGCCTACAGCTCCGCGCGCGAGTGGGACGAAAACCTGAAGAAGGCACAACAGAGCTCGTCCAGCCTGCGCCTTACCGCCTTGCAATCGGAGTTCCCGCTGCGGGTGCTGGTGGACGCCATGATGGGCAACATGAAGACCACGGCGGAAGGCGACGAACAGAAGGGCTACCGGGTTTCCATGCAGATGCCAGGCGCTGCAACCCAGAAGCTGTTTCTGAGCCAGGACGATGGCCGTCTGCGGGCGGTGACCGATGGCACGCCCATTTCCGAGGCTGGCAACGAGGTTCTCTACCTGCTGGAACAGAACCGGCTGGACGAAGCCGCTGCGTTGCTGGACTGGATGCGCGACCGCATCCACAAGGGCGGCGGCGACGATCCGCTGTCGGGTTCGCTCTTTCCGCGCTTCTGGACCGTGGGTACGGCGCACGATCCGGCTGCCATGCGGCTGGCAGCGGCGGCTCTGGTGTCTTACACCGCGGCGGTTCAGCCCCTCATTCCGGCCATTCGCACGGCTTACAGCGCGGCCCCCGCAGGCGAGGCACGCACCAGCCTGGCCCTGCTGCTGGCACAGGCCTGCTGGATTGCCCAGGACGGTCCCGCGCTGAAGCCCCTTGGCGAGGAACTGTTGAAGAACAATCCGGATTCCTACCGGGCCATTGAGATTGCGGGCGACGCCGCTCTGCTGCTGAAGGACTTCAAGGGCTGGGGTCAGTTGCTCCAGACCAGCCTGGACAAGCACCCCGAGGACGAGCAACTGCTGCGCCAGAAGGCTAACGAGGAAGGCTACAAAGGCGACTTTGCCGCCGTCCGCAGCACCCTTCAGAAGGTGATCGACCTGGGCAAGGGCACGGCCAACGACTCCAACCTGCTGGCCTGGTCGGCGCTGTTTGACGGCCATACCGACGCTGAGGTGCTGAAGGCCGCGCAGCAAGCCAATCTGTTGAGCCAGCAAAAATCCTTCGCCACTCTGCACACGCTGGCCTGCATTTATGCCGCGCAGGGCAAGACGGTGGAGGCCAGCGATCTGGCGCAAAAGGCCATGGCCGCCAGCCAGATGCTCAAGCCGGACTCCGCGGTCTGGTTTGTGTACGGCATGATCTACGAGCAGTACGGCGTGAACGATGCTGCCATCGACGCTTACCGCAAGGTGGAAAAGCCGGAAGGTCCGCTCTCGCCCTTCGACACCTGGCTTTTGACCCAGGCAAGGCTGAAGGCGCTGGGAGCTGTAGGCAAATAAATTCATCTGGAACCGTTCGGGCTCCGGAGGCTGGCCGCCTTCGGAGCCCGATTTGTTGGGGACGGTCGTGCAGCCGGGCCTGCGCGATGCGGCTCCGCCGCCCACTCCAAAGTGCGAACGGGAAGCCGGGCGGCGAGACTGAAAATGCTGATTTCGGCAGTGGAACCGTGCGGTTTTCGGAATTTCTAGAGTTTCAATTCCGGAATCCGGGGTGGTTTGGAATCATTTACCATACTGTGACATTGCTCACTGCCAAACGTATACAGAGGTGAGATAAAGATATTGCACGTACTTGGCATTTTTGCTTTTGCCAGTGCGCATCTTCCCGTTCAGGCGGTTCCAGGATCGGCATACCCTAACCGGTATTTGCCCGAGGTCGCTCCCCTCCTTGGGGGGCGGGTGGACTTGAGGGCTGTGCCCCTGGGTGCAGCAATTCTGTAGCCGCAGTGGAAAGCGAGTCAAGAGAATGAGCACCGTTGAGGTGAAGGGTACTTTTGTCGATTTTCAAACCAGCTGGGCGGAGATGGGGCTGCCTGAGGCTGTGCAAGAGGTTCTGGGCGCGGCGCCGCTGGTGCAGACTCCGGAGACCCGGTCACAGCTGATGGATTGGGCGCTGGGCCGCACCACGGGTGAGACCGACTGGACACTCGGCAATCGCGAAGACCACGGCGTGTACGAGGCGGTCTTCCAGACCCCCGGCGTGGGCCGCATCATCGAAGCGGTGATCACCAAGGCGCGCAACGGGCTGGCCATCAACTTCCCGGACCCGGCCATGCGTAGGCGCGATCCGGATGCCATGGTGGTTGGCGACGAGTTGCCTACCGACAAACCCACCTATCAGGAGCGCTTCGGCGAGAGCTTTGCCAAGACCCGCCGCCAGACCCTGGACTGGTTGAAGGGCCAGGAGCTGGTGGCCGTGCCGTTTTATGCCGGCGACGACTCGCTGGGCTACGGCAGCCTGTTGATCTGCCCCCGCCAGGCGGCCTTCTTTGCCGCGGCTCTGGCTGATCTGCAGGGCTTTATTCCCCGCACCAAGGTGCCGGAGGGCTTCAAGATCACCGGTGGCGTGCTGTTTGTTGCGCCGCCCTTCCGCCATTCGCACTTTGGTGGCCGCCAGGTGGTGGTACACGACCGCAAGGGCACCCATCAGGAGGTCTTTGCCTACAACCTCTATCCCGGTCCCTCGGCCAAGAAGGGCGTTTATTCGATGCTCCTGGACCGTGGCGAGCATGAGGGTTGGGTCACCAACCACTGCGCCGCCGTGGCCGTGGTTACGCCGTACGAGAATCAACTAGTCATCATGCACGAAGGCGCCAGTGGCGGCGGCAAGAGCGAGATGACCGAGCACATCCACCGCATGGAAGACGGTCGCCTGCTGATTGGCCACAATGTGGTCACCGGCGAAGAGCGGACGCTGAACCTGCCCGAAGCCTGCCATCTGCAGCCCATTGCCGATGACATGGCCTGCGCTCATCCCAAGTTCCAGAAGGGCGGACGGCTGACCATCTCCGACGCCGAGGACGGCTGGTTTGTGCGCGTGGATCACATCCACAGCTACGGCACGGCGCCGGACCTGGAACGGCTCTGCATCGATCCGCCGGAGCCTTTGATCTTCCTGAATCACTACATTGTTCCGGGCGGCACCTGCCTGACCTGGGAGCACGTGGAAGACGCGCCGGGCAAGGTTTGCCCCAACCCGCGCGTGATTCTGCCCCGCCACCTGCGCGACGACGTGTTGAGCGGCCCGCAGCGTGTGGACGTGCGCAGCTTTGGCGTGCGCTGCCCTCCCACACACAAGGACAGCCAGCTCTACGGCATTCTGGCCATGATGCATGTGCTGAGCCCGGCTCTGGCCTGGTTGTGGCGTCTGGTGGCTCCGCGCGGCCACGCCAACCCCAGCATTCAGGCAACCAAGTCCAAGGAGATGCAGTCGGAGGGCGTAGGAAGCTACTGGGCCTTCTGCACCGGCCGCCGCGTGGACCAGGCGAACCTGCTGCTGCGCCAGATCATCGACACGCCGGAGACCCGCCACGTGCTCATCCCCAACCAGCACATTGGCGCCTGGAGGGTGGGCTTCATGGCAGAGTGGATTGCCCGCGAGTACCTGGCCCGCCGAGGCAGCGCCAAGTTTGCGCGCGACCAGATGCAGGACGCCATCTGCCCGCTGCTCGGCTACCTGCCCAAGCAGTTGCGCATTGAAGGCTTCATGATTCCCCGCGTCTTTCTCCAGGTTGAGGAGCAGATTCAGGGCGGCATGGAAGTCTACAACGAAGGCGCGCGGCAGTGGCGCGAGTTCTTCGCCAAGGAGCTGAAGCAGTTCCTGGTGCCGGACCTGGACCCGCTGGGCAAGACCATCATTGAGGCTTGCCTGGATGGCGCGCATCAGGAGGACTACCGCCGCCTGATTCCGCATCCCATGTTCCGCGAAGACAGTTTTTGATCTTCGCATCAAGAACGTCAAAACACCCTCCGCAGGCACTGCTTGCGGAGGTTTTTTTTGCTCGCTTGCGGGGCGGCGGGGGCAAACCTTGTCTGTTGGGCTGGGGATCGTTAGTATGGCTGCCATGCTGAAATATGACCTTTTCCCTGGTCTCTCCCGCCGTGATGTGTTGCGCATGGGCGCCGCTGGTGCGGCCAGTCTTGCCTTGCCGCGATTTGCTTCCGCGTTGGCTGCGTCGCCAACCACAACGAGTGGTGCAGAGCGCGAGCTTTACGCGGCAACGCTGCTGGACTGGTGCGACGGCATGATCCGGCATCAGATTGCGGGCATTGCCGATCCGAACCTGCGTGGCGCTCTGCTGTGCCCGGCCTGCGGCTTGATCCATGGCCGCTGTGGCGACGCGGTGTATCCGTTGCTCTGGGCCGCTCATCACACGGGCAACGAAAAATATCTACGCGCCGCGCTCGATGTAAATGCGTGGACGGAGCGCACCGTCTCCCGCGCCGATGGCAGTTGGGTGAACGATCTTACGCTGAGCAGTTGGAAGGGCATCACGGTGTTTCACACGATTGCGCTCAGTGAGGCGCTGGAGCACCACGGCTCGCTGCTGGATGCGGCAACGCGCCGCCAGTGGACGGAGAGGCTGGAGCGTGCGGCACACTTTTTGGACGGGTTTATCTCGATTGAGACGGGCAACATCAACTACCCGGTGACGGCGTCGCTGGCCTTCCTTCTCACGGGCCGCATGTTGGGACAGCAGAAGCTGGTGGAGCGTGCCCACGGCCTTGCGCACGAAGCGCTGGAGCACTTTACACCGGGAGGATTTTTGACCGGCGAAGGCCATCCGCTGGATGCGGTGACGGCCAAGGGTTGCCGCCCGGTGGATCTGGGCTACAACGTGGAAGAGTCGCTGCCGGCGCTGGCGCTCTACGCCACAATTGCCGAGGATGGGACGGTGCGGGATGCGGTGCTGAAGGCGCTGGCCACGCATCTGGAGTTCATGCTGCCCGATGGCGCGTGGGACAACAGTTGGGGCACGCGCAACTACAAATGGAGCTGGTGGGGCAGCCGCACCTCGGATGGTTGCCAGCCGGGATTCGCGCTCCTGGCCGATGCCGATCCGCGCTTTCGCGAGGCTGCCCGGCGCAACCTGGAGCAGATGGCCGCCTGCACCCACGGGGGTCTGCTCTACGGCGGGCCCGATTATTTTGCCAACGGCGAAGCGCCCTGCATTCATCACACCTTTACCCATGCCAAGGCGCTGGCCACGGTGCTGGACCGTGCGAGCTTCGAGGCAACAGCAAAACCACGTCCCAACATTCCGCGCGACGAGCCGTACGGCGTGAAGAGCTTTCCAGAGATTGCCACGCACCTGGCTGCCGTGGGGCCGTGGCGCGCCACCGTGACCGGCTACGACTTTGAGTACGCGGAGCATGTACAGCAAGGTGGCAGTGGAGCGGGTGGCGGCCACGTGAGCGGAGGCGCGCTCTCGCTGCTTTATCACCAGACGCTGGGGCCGGTGCTGACGGCATCGATGACCGAGTATCAGCTGATTGAGATCTCCAACCAGCAGACCCATCGTGAAGGCTCGCACATGGCGCTCACGCCGCGTGTGGAGTGCGGGCCGGCAGGCGCGTTTACCAGCGTGAACGATCTCCGCGCGGTGGTCACAGCACAGCATGGAGAGAATCAGGCAGCCTTTGAAGCTGTGGGCCGTTTGCTGAACGTGGCGCGCCAAGCTCCGGAAGGCAAGGAACCGCATTACCGGCTGCATTACAGGATCAGCGAATCGGCCATGGAGATTGCCGCGCTGGTTGATGGAGGCACGGATCTGCGTCTTGTGGTTCCGGTGTTGGCGCGTGCGACCGATGCCGTGGAGCAGCCCGACGCGCGCACCGTGCGGATCATCCGGCCGGGAGGAGTTTTGAAGATCACGCTCAACGGGGCTGCGGCCTTTGAGCCGGTGGCGGCAGAACGCACTTTCAACCTGGTGCCGGGCTTTCAGGCTGCGCCGCTGGTGGTCCGCCTCACGCCGGACACGGAGACGGTATTGCGCATGGAAGGGGTGCTGAAGGCGGGGTGAGCGCCAGAGCGTTTTCGATTCAAGTGTTGGCCTTGCAACGACCGTGCTGCGCGGCAATTTCTTGAGGAAATTGCCACGCAGCACCTGCTTTCTGTTAAGACCAGAGTCGAAAACGCTCTAGTCGCCTATGGGTTGGCCGGCAGCCAGCCAGTTGCGTTCGAACTCCTCCAGCGGGATGGGGCGGGCGAAGAGGTAGCCCTGGAATTTGTGGCAACCCAGCTCTTCCAGTTGCACGCGCTGCGCCTCGGTCTCCACGCCTTCAGCCATTACTTCCAGATCCAACGCCTGGCCCAGGGAGATCACGGTTTGGGCGATGGCGCGGCTGCCAATATCGTCGAGCAGATCGTGGACAAACGAGCGATCGATCTTGAGCTGGTCGAAAGGCAGCCGCTTCAGGTAGGAGAGCGACGAGTAGCCGGTGCCAAAGTCGTCCAGGGAGAAGCGCAGGCCATGCTCCTTGAGCTCACGCATCTTCTCAATGGCTTCTTCAATGTTGTCCAGCAGAATGGTTTCCGTGATCTCTAGGTTGAGCAGCGAGGGGTCGGCCCCGGTGCGCTTCAACACAGCCAGAATCTGAGCAACGAAGGTGGGCAGATAGAACTGGCGCGCACTGATGTTGACGGAGATCCGCACCGGCGTTGAGGGGGAGCAATGATTCCACTCCGCAATCTTCAGGCAGGCCGCCTCCAGCACCTGTGCCCCCAGCTGCAGAATCAGCCCCGTCTCTTCCGCCAGCGGGATAAAGTCGCCGGGATAGAGCAGGCCACGGCGGGGATGCTGCCAACGCACCAGCGCCTCAGCGCCAATCATGCCGTTGCTGTCCACCTGCGGCTGCAGATAGATGATGAACTCCGAACGCCGCAGCCCGATGCGCATCTGGTCGCTCAAGGCAGCGCGCTCCTGGACGGCGGTTTGCAGCGCGGGCTCAAAGAAGCGCAGGGTGTTGCGCCCGGCGCTCTTGGCCTGGTACATGGCAATGTCCGCCTGTTGCAGCAGCTCGTCGGCGGTGAAATGATTGCCGGAGAAAACGGTAATACCGATGCTGGAAGTGGAGAAGTACTCCCGATTGTCGAGCCAGAAGGGCTGCTCGACGGAGGCCAGAATCTTGTAGGCGATGGCTTCCATCTGCTGGGCGGCATGTTCCGGATGGTAGTCCAGCCCATCGAGCAGCACCACAAACTCATCGCCGCCCAGGCGCGCCACGGTGTCGGACTCGCGCACGCAGCTCACCAGCCGCCGCGCCATCTCGCGCAGCAGTTGGTCGCCGTTCTGGTGGCCGAGGGTGTCGTTGAGCGTCTTGAAGTTGTCAAGGTCAATGAACAGCAGCGCACGCATGCGCGTGGTTCGCTTGCCCAGGTTCAGTAACTGGCGCAAGCGGTCCATGAGCAGGCGCCGGTTGGGCAGTCGCGTGAGTGGATCGTAAAAGGCCAGGTTCCAGATCTTGTCCTCCGCGGCTTTGGCATCGGAGACGTCGCGGATGATGGTCAGCACGCAGGGCTCACCTTCAATCTCAATGGAGGAGGAGGAGATCAGCACCCAGAGCAGGTCGCCATTCTTTTTGCGATAGCGGGTGCGGGCATCGCGGAAGCTGCCGTTCTGGAGCAGCACCTCATCCATGCGTTCGCGCGCGTCGGGCTCCGCCCACAGATTCAATTCCACGCAGTTGTGGCCCATCACCTCACCCAGATCAAAGCCCAGCATCTCCAGATAGGACTGGTTCACGTCGATGATGGCGCCGTCGCGCTGGCGGGTGATGGCGATGCAGTCCAGGCTGGCCTGGAAGACGGTGCGGTAGCGCTGCTCGCTGGAGCGCATCGCGATCTCCGCATGCTTGTGTTCGGTAATGTCCTTGATGACGCCGTGCATGCGCAGCGGCCTGCCGTCGGCTGAATACTCCACCTTACCCAGTCCGTGCACCCAGCGCTCGGCGCGGTCGAGGTGGCGGATTATGCGGTACTCCTTGTCGAAGGGCTGACGGTTCTCGAGCACTTCGTGAAATAAGTGCTCGGTCATCATGGCGCGGTCGTCGGGATGAATCAGATTGGCCCAGCCCTCCACCGTATGCTCGTACTCCTGGGTAATGCCGAAGATTTCGTCCATCACCTTGGAGGAGGTCCACACGCCAGTGGTGGTATTCAGGTCGTAGTTGCCCAGCCCGCCGATCTGTTGGGACGCGGCCAGGTTTGCCGCCGTCTCGCGCAGCAACTGCTCGGTCTTCTTCTGCTCGGTGACGTCGAAGATGAGGGAGTACAGCAGGATTCTGCGGTCGATGGTGATGGGCGAGGAATACACGCGTATATCGCGCATTTCGCCGGAGGCCAGACGGTGCTGGAAGTTGAAATATTTCTGCTCTTCACGCAGGGCACAGGCCCGTTCCGCTTTGATCTGTTCATGCGTCAAGGGGTTCAGCAGGCAGATGTTGGCGCCAACAAGCTGGGTGCGCGAGTAGCCGTAGTAGATCTCCGCGGCACGGTTGGCGTCCACGATTTCGCCGCCTTCAGGCTCGATGAGCAGCAGGACGGTCGAGCTCTCTTCAAAGAGCTTGCGAAAGCGGGTTTCACTCTCGGCCATGGCCTCGGTGGCCATCTTGCGGGCGGTAATGTCCTCAATAAAGCCTTCGTGATAGAGCGGCGCGCCCTGCTCGTCGCGGACCAGACGCCCGTTGAGCGAGACCCAGATGAGGCTGCCATCCTTGCGGCGGAACTGGCACTCGAATCCGAGAACCGCTTTGAACTCCGGTCCACCCACTCTCTTGACGTAGGTGGCTCTGACGGCAAGATCCGCCCATATGGTACGGCGCACATCCTTGACCGAGGTCAACAGCTCTTCCGGTGAATCGTAGCCCAGCATCCGGGCCGCGGCGGCATTGGCGGTGAGGATCGGTCCGTCCAGCACGGTCTGGAACATGCCTTCCAGCGCGCCGTCAAAGATGATGCGGTACTTCTTTTCCGCCTCGATCAGCGCCCGTTCCAGCTTTTTGCGCGGGCCAATATCGCGGGCAATGCCAGCCACACTCACAACGGTTCCGCTGGCGTCGCGCACCGGCGAAGCACAGACCGACACGTCGATCAGGCGGCCGTCCTTGTGGCGGAAGACAGTGTCAAAGGCAGGCAACGGCTTGCCTGCGGCTAGCTGTACATGGTTGTTCTCGATCCACTCCCTGGACTGGCAAACCAGAAACTCGAGGTGCTTGCCCACAACCTCCTCGCGGGCGTAGCCGCACATCCGCTCCGCGCCGGGGTTCCAGCTGAGAATGATCCCATCCAGACTGACGCCGTGAATGGCGTCGTCGGAGGATTCGACGATGGCCGCCAGCATGCCCTTGATGCGTTCGGCTTCCAACTTTCCGGTCACGTCGCGGATGGAGTCGGAGATGGCCGTGATCTTGCCCGCTGCATTGCGGACCGGCCAGGAGGAGAGCGAGAGCGGAATCCGCTGTCCTTCGCGGTGCAAGCCCACGCCGTCGGTCTCGCGCATGGTGTGGCCAGAGAGTATCTCCGCGTTGTAGGCTTTAACCTCCGCGAGGCGCTCCGGCGGCACGATCAGCGTGATCGGCCGGCCGATGGCCTCCCCGGGGCGATAACCGAACATGCGCTCCGAGGCGCGATTCCAGGTAAGGATCTCGCCGTTGGGCGAGTGGGTGATGATGGCGTCGTGGGAACTTTCAACCGCCGCGGCCAGATGCCGCAGCGCCTCCTCGTTCAGCTTGCGCACCGTAATGTCGTGGGCAAAAACGGAGACGCCGGTTACCGTGCCGTCGCTGACAATGGAATTGAGGCTCATCTCCAGGGTGGTGCCGGCCAACTGCGTGTATTCAACCTGAAAAGCTCCCTCATGAAGGGCCTGCTGGTAGTAGCCGTGAAAGATCGCGGTGCGATCCGGGGGAAACAGCTCGTGAAAGCGCATCCCCTTCTTCAGCTCGGCGTGGAAGGAGAGCCGGATGTAGGTCTCGAGCGCGGTATTGAAGGCAATCAGCCGCCCTTCGAGATCGACCGACCAGATCAGGTCGCCCGTGCTCTCGATCAATGCCTTCAGATTGGCCGCAGCCTGATTATGCATTCCGTTTTCCTGGCATTCCATGCATCGAATTGGCCACCCGAAACCCAGCAGATCTTCGCGCGGATGGATCGCACCGGAAGACTCTTCTGTAGGTCTCATCGGAGAAAAGCCATCAACCTTTATGGAGTAGCCGGCGTGGAAAGGAAGGAGACGACCCGTTTCCCTCCTCAGTTTCAGGAATTCCCGGATGCGACCTCCGGTTCAACAAGGCTGTCTTTCCCCGCTGGCCCGGCGGCGGGTACACTCGGTTCATACAGGAGGCTTTGTCAACCCATGCAAACGCAGGTCCTTGGCACCACCATGCCGGTTCTCGAGGTTTACCTTCAACCGGGCGAGAGCATCTTCTCGGAGAGCGGCGAACTCTCCTGGATGACCGGCTCCATCCAGATGGCCACCCACACCCAGATGGGCGGCGGGGGCGGCTTTTTGGGCGCGCTCAAGCGCGTGGCCGGCGGCGGTAGCCTGTTCATGACCGAGTACAGCTGCCAGACGCCCGGCGTGGTGGCGTTTGCCACCAAGGTGCCGGGACATATTGTGCCCGTGGAGCTGGGCAACGGGCCGGAGTACTTTGTCCACCGCCATGGTTTTCTCTGCGCCACCCCGCAGGTGACCATCGGAGTGGGCTTCCAGCAATCGCTGGGTGCGGGCATCTTTGGCGGCAGCGGCTTTATGCTGCAGCGCGTGGGCGGCCACGGCACGGCTTGGCTGGAATTGAGCGGCGAGCTGATTGTGAAGGATCTGGCTCCGGGCGAGATTCTGCGCGTGCATCCGGGCCACGTGGGAGCTTTTCAAGCCTCGGTGAACTTCCAGATCACCACCATTCCCGGCATCAAGAACATGGTGTTTGGCGGGGACGGGCTCTTCCTGGCCGAGCTCTCGGGGCCGGGCCGGGTGTGGCTGCAGACCCTGCCCATCTCGCGGCTGGCGCATCAGATTGCCGAGTATCTGCCCCAGGGCGAGAACCGGCCCATGGGCGGCGGCGGCATCGGTGGCAGCATTGGCGGGGGCATTCTGGGCGGGATCGTGGGATCGATTTTCAACGGCGACGAGTAATTTTTCGAATGATTTTTTTGGCCAGGCTCTTCCAACAGAGCCGCCGTGCCCCATCCATTTCGCAGGCTTTGCGGTAATGTGCGGGACATCTATGAAATTCAGGTCTACACCCTTTCAGAAAATGCTCTAAGGGCCGGATGAAGAGTGCCCAGTATCTGGAATCCTTCGCAGAATGCGCAAAAGAACAACCGCGAATTCTTCGACTCACCATCCCCAGGCTGAGGAGAACGCCTGGGGCCCCGTTCGCTCAGCGACTGTCTGTTTTGTCAAGCCGCATCGAAGGCAGGTTGATGGAAAAGACGGCGCACGGGGGCGCCTCGGAAAACGCTGCGGTGCGCG
>Ga0181520_10007264_pt1 | contig 16426 bp, 14 predicted proteins | sample PEATcosm2014_Bin_29_FD_132451 | JGI IMG/M metagenome (GOLD analysis project Ga0181520, IMG submission 132451) | Peatland microbial communities from MTU Mesocosm Facility, Houghton, MI, USA - PEATcosm2014_Bin02_30_metaG | ecosystem: Environmental > Terrestrial > Soil > Wetlands > Peat | place...
ACCGAGATCACCTCCAGCCCGTGGCTGCGCAGGATGCCGGCCAGCACGTTCGACAGGTCGATCAGGCCGATGCAGGTGGCGATGCCGATCTTGTGCCAGCCCATGCGTTTGGCGAATTCCACCACCTCCTGCACGCGCGTCCACTTGCAGTAGCCGTCGGATTCCACCAGCGCGGCCGCGCGAGCCATGCGCGCCGTCTCCGGGTCGTCGTAGCACGCACGGGCCCGCGCCTGGGTGTCGGGGTCGATCTTGCCGGGACAGAAGCCGGGGCCGCGCACGCTCGCCTCATCGCTGCGGCAGGCGCGCACGGTGGCCGGACAATCGGCACAGGCAGGATCGACGTAGGCCACGGTCAGCGCCGGTTGAGTTGCGTCACGTCGCGCACGGCGCCGTGGGCGGCGCTGGTGGTGAGCGCCGCATAGGCCTGCAACGCCGGCGAGACCTTGCGGGCGCGGCTGGCGGGCTGGAAGGCACTGGCTCCGCGCCCTACCATCGCCGCGCGCCGCCGCGCGATCTCGGCATCGTCCACGGCCAAGCGGATGTGACGGGCCGGGATGTCGATCTCGATCCGGTCGCCCTCCTCCACCAGCCCGATCGTGCCGCCCTCGGCGGCCTCGGGGGAAACGTGGCCGATCGACAGCCCCACCGAGCCGCCGGAGAACCGGCCGTCGGTGACCAGCGCGCACACCTTGCCCAGCCCTTTCGACTTCAGGTAGCTGGTCGGGTAGAGCATCTCCTGCATGCCGGGACCGCCCTTCGGGCCCTCGTAGCGGATCAGCACTACGTCGCCCGGCACGACCTTGCCGCCGAGGATGCCGGACACCGCGTCGTCCTGGCTCTCGAAAATGCGGGCGGGGCCGGCGAAACGCAGCGCGGCCGGATCGACCCCGGCGGTCTTCACCACACAGCCGTCCTCGGCCAGGTTGCCGTAGAGGATCGCCAGGCCGCCGTCCTTCGAATAGGCATGCGTGACGTCGCGGATCGCGCCGGCATAGCGGTCGAGGTCCGGCGCGTCCCAGCGGGTGGCCTGGCTGAACGCCTCCAGCGACGGGACGCCGCCGGGAGCGGCGCTGTAGAACGCGTGCACCGAGGCTGCGGCGGTCCGGCGCACATCCCACCGCTCCAGCGCCTCGCCGAGCGTGCGGCTGTGCACCGTGGACACCGACGGGTCGATCAGCCCGGCCCGGGCGAGTTCGCCGAGGATGGCGAAAATGCCGCCGGCGTGGTGAACGTCCTCCATGTGCACGGTGACCAGCGACGGTGCCACCTTGCACAGCACCGGAACGCGGCGCGACAGCCGGTCGATGTCGCGCATGGTGAAGGGCACCCCGGCCTCCTGGGCCGCGGCCAGCAGGTGCAGCACCGTGTTGGTCGAGCCGCCCATGGCGATGTCCACCGTCATCGCGTTCTCGAAGGCGGCGAAGCTGGCGATGCCGCGCGGCAGCACGCTGGCGTCGTTCTGCTCGTACCAGCGATGGGCGAGATCGACGATGGTGCGGCCGGCCTCGAGGAACAGCGCCTTGCGGTCGGCGTGGGTGGCCAGCACGGTGCCGTTGCCCGGCAGCGCCATGCCGAGCGCCTCCGCCAGGCAGTTCATGGAATTGGCGGTGAACATGCCCGAACACGAGCCGCAGGTCGGGCACGCCGAGCGCTCCACCACCGCCACGTCCGCGTCCGATACAGTGCTGTCGGCGGCCACCACCATGGCGTCGATCAGGTCGACGGCGCGGGGCTGGCCCTTCAGCACCACCTTGCCCGCCTCCATCGGTCCGCCGGAGACGAAGATGGTCGGAATGTTCAGGCGCATCGCCGCCATCAGCATGCCGGGCGTGATCTTGTCGCAGTTGGAAATGCAGACCAGCGCGTCGGCGCAGTGGGCGTTCACCATGTATTCAACTGAATCGGCGATCAGTTCCCGTGATGGCAGGCTGTACAGCATGCCATCGTGGCCCATGGCGATCCCGTCATCGACCGCGATGGTATTGAATTCCTTGGCGACCCCGCCGGCTGCCTCGATCTCGCGCGCCACCAGCTGGCCGAGGTCCTTCAGGTGGACGTGGCCGGGGACGAACTGGGTGAACGAGTTGGCGATGGCGATGATCGGCTTGTCGAAATCGCCGTCCTTCATGCCGGTGGCCCGCCATAGGCCGCGGGCGCCGGCCATGTTGCGGCCGTGGGTGGTGGTGCGGGAGCGATGGGCTGGCATGACGGGCCTCCTCGGAGTTGCCGACATGTGAGCCCAACCGGGCGATGGCTTCAACCCCGGCGTTGCGTGCCGGGCTGGCATGGGGCCGGTGGTTTAACTTTGCGTTTTGCGTAAAATCTTATATATTTATAAGAATTGAGAGCACCTCATGAACTGGGAAATGTCGCGAATTTCCCCATGACAGGCTTGGAACCGGACTGAATGGCCCCATGGCGGATCCCCGTCCTGGTCGTGCTCATGTTGGCGCTCCATTGGGCGCCGGCCCGGGCAGGTACGTTCACCGCCACCGAGGAGGCCGAGGCACAGGCGGAACTGTCCGGGTTCAATATGATCCTGTCCGGCAACCTGACCACCAGCACCGAGACCGAGGGCGCCGTCGTGATCGGCGGCAGCGTCAGCGGCGCCACCCATTTCTGCTTCAACGGCTGCGCCGGCGACGTCGGCCCGGTCACCCCGGGCGGTCCCTCCTATGGCGCGGCCACGATTTACGGCAACGTCAACAACAACGTCACCATGGCCAACGGCGACATCAAGGTGGGCGGCAACGTCGCCTCCGGCACCACCATCGAAATGAGCCATAACGGCAACGCCTATGTCGGCGGCGGCAACGCCGGGCAGATCAGCGACGGCAACCTCTATGTGACCGGAGCGAACACCGGCACCGTGCAGAACGGCACCGCCTATACCGGCCAGCCCCTCTCCACCACCTTCCCCTACAACTCGTTCGCCGGCACCTTCGGCAACCCGCTGGCCGACCTGTCGACCACCCTGAAGACGCTCAACCCGAACCTGATCATTTCGTCGAACCCGGGCAGCAACTACGTGTTCAACGCCATGCCGACGCTGGAGAACGGCGTGCTGGTCACGGTTTACCAGATCAGCGCCTCGCTGCTGTCGAGCATGCAGAACATCGCCGGGTTCAACCTGAACGGCGCCGACGTGGTGGTCGTCAACGTGCTCGGCTCCACCACCAGCCTCCCGAACCTCAACAATTTCGGCGGCGCGAGCGCCGTCATCTGGAACATGCCCGACGAAACCGGCGGCCTCTCGCTGAGTTCCTGGGCCGGCACGGTGCTGGCGCCGAATGCGGCCGTGACCAACGGCGGCATCCTGACCGGCACGCTGGTGGCCGCCTCGCTGACCCAGGACTCCGAGTTGCACAGTCAGGTATTCACCGGCAACCTCGACTTCCTGACCCCGGCGAGCGTGCCGGAACCGCCGGGATGGGCCGTGCTGGCCGGCATGCTGCCCGTGCTCGCCCTGCTGCGCCGGCGCCGGCGCAGCAGGGCTGACGCCGGCGCCTAACGAAATCCGCGCTGTTGCTACGCGCGCTTCGCCATCATGCGTTCCAACCGGGGATCGTGGCCCACCACGACCATCGCGATCGCGGAAATGACCGGAGCAATCGCCAGGCAGAGCAGCCCGAGGTTGGTGCTGCCGGTCGCATCCTTCACCAGCCCGTAGACCGACGGCCCAAGCCAGCCGCCCAGGTTGCCGATGGCGTTGATCATGGCGAGACCGCCCGCCGCCGCAACGCCCGTCAGCATGGCGCTGGGGATCGACCAGAACACCGGCGCGATCGATTGCTGGCCCATCAGCGCGATGCACAGCGCGATCATCGTGATGGCCGGGTGGTCGACGCCGATGACGATGCAGGCCGCCAGTCCCGCCGAGCACGTCAGGAACGCGGCGGCCACGTGCCAGGTCCGCTCGCCGGTATGGTCCGAATGGTAGCCCCAGGCGATCATCGCCACGAAGGCGCACAGGTAAGGCAGCGCACTGACCAGCCCGATCCAGGCCGTGGATACGCCGAGCCCCTTGACGATCAGCGGCAGGAAGAACACCAGCCCATAACCCGACACGTTATTGCCGAAATAGGCCAGCGTCAGAAGCCAGATCTTCGGATTGCTGAACGCCTGCCCGAGTGAGTAGGTCCGAACCGCCTCGCGCTGCGCCATCTCGGAGTCCAACCGGTCCTGCAACCAGATCCGCTGTTCCGGCGTCAGCCACATGGCGTCCTTCGGCCGATCGGTCAGCAAGACGTAGGTCACGAAGCACATGACGATCGGTGGCAAACCTTCGATGACGTACAGCCACTGCCAGCCGTGCAGCCCCGCGATCCCATCCATGTACAGCAACAACCCGCCGATCGGCGGGCCGATGAACAGCGAGACCACGCTGGCTGACTGGAAAATGCCCATCATCCGGGTGCGATAGTACGACGGGAACCACCAGGTCAGGTACAGCACCACCCCCGGATAGAACCCGGCCTCGGCCAACCCGAGGAAGATGCGGTTCCAGTAGAAGGTCGACTCGTTCCACACGAAGCCGGTCAGCCCGGCGATGATGCCCCAGGTGATCAGGATGCGGGCGATCCAGCGCCGTGCCCCGATCTTGTTCATGATCAGGTTGCTCGGTATTTCGGCCAGGAAATAACCGAGGAAGAACAGGCCGGCGCCGAAGCCGAACACCGCGTTCGAGAACCCCAGATCCTTGACCATGGTCGTCGCCGCCATGCCGACGTTCGACCGGTCCAGGTAGGCGCAAAAATAACCGAGCATGAGCAGCGGGATCAGTCTCCACGTTACCCGCTTGATTGTTTCTCGTTCGATTGGCTCTATTTCGTGCAGAGTTGTCGCACTTACTTCCATGTTGGTTTTCTCCCTCCTGGCAACCGGCCACCGGCCGGAGTAGGCTTCTAGCCTATCTCAATTACTTCACCCTCGCCGGACCAGGGCTGGAACGCAACATCGCGTCGCTACCGCTCCCGACGGCGAGCCTGTTCGGTACAAGATCAGACCATATCGGCGCGATTCAGGCAACGCCGTCGACGTCAGCCGATGTCAGCAGGGCGGCGCCATGGGTGACGCCAGGGAGATGAAGCGGACGTCCTGACGCATGCCGAGCCTTTTGCATGCGTCAGGACGGTGGCCGAGTCCTTATGCGCGCGGCGACATGCGCTCCAGGCGGCGATCATGGCCCGCCGCAACCAACGCGATCGCGGAAATGACCGTCGCCGAGGCCAGGCAGAGCAAGGCGATGGTGTCGCTACCGGTCGAATCCTTCACCAGCCCGAACACCCACGGCCCCAGGAACCCGCCCAGATTGCCAGTTGCGTTGATCATCGCGATGCCGCCCGCCGCGGCGGCGCCGGTGAGCATGGCGCTGGGCAGCGCCCAGAAGGTCGGTCCGATCGATTGCTGACCCATCACCCCGAAGCACAGCGCGATCATCAGCAGGACCGGGTGGCCGACGCCGATGAGGATGCAGGCTCCCAGCCCGGCCGAGCACAGCAGGCAGGCGCTGGCGACGTGCCAGGTCCGTTCGCCCGTGCGGTCGGAATGCCAGCCCCAATAGTTCATCGCCACGATAGCACAAATGAAGGGCAGTCCGCTGACCACCCCGACCCAGTCGGTGGTAACGCCGAGCCCCTTGACGATCAGCGGCAGGAAGAACATCAGCCCGTAGCCCGCGACGTTGTTTCCGAAATAGGCCACCGTCAGCAGCCACATCTTCGGGTTGCTGAACGCTTCCCCAAGTGAGAACTTGCGGATTGCCTCGCGTTGGGCGCGCTCGGAGTCAAGCCTCTCCGCCAGCCAGGCCTTCTGGTCCGGCCTGAGCCAGGCCGCCTCGGTCGGCCGGTCGGTCAGCAACTGCCACGTGATGACGCACATGACGATCGGCGGCAGCGCCTCCAGCAGGAACAGCCACTGCCAGCCGTGCAGCCCCAGCGCTCCGTCCATGTGCAGCAGCAGCCCCGAGATCGGTGGCCCGATGATCAGCGAGATCAGGCTGGCCGACTGGAAGATCGCCATCATCCGGGTGCGATAGGCCGACGGGAACCACCAGGTCAGGTACAGCACCACCCCCGGATAGAACCCGGCTTCCGCAAGCCCGAGGAGAAGGCGGATGGAATAGAAGCTCCAGTCGTTCCACACGAAGGCGGTCAGCCCCGAGATGACGCCCCAGGTGATCAGGATGCGGGCGATCCAGCGCCGCGCGCCCATTTTGTTGAGGATCAGGTTGCTCGGGATCTCGGCCAGGAAGTAGCCGACGAAGAAAAGCCCCGCACCAAAGCCGAACACCGCCCCCGAGAAACCGAGTTGCTGGTTCATCGTCGACGCGGCCATGCCGACGTTCACCCGGTCCAGGTAGGCACAGAAATAACCCAGCATGAGCAGCGGGATCAGCCGCCAGGCCACCCGCTTGATCGTTTCCCGTTCGAGCGGGTCGATCCTGTCCAGAGTTGGCGCACTTGCATCCACGATGGGTGTCTCCCTGCTGCGCCCCGGCGGCATCCGGGGCAAGCTTCTAGCCTGTCCGAATTGCCGCGGGCCTCAGTCCACGCTGGCGGGACGGCGGCTCGGCGTGATCATGTAGCCGACCGCGCCGGCGGCCAGCATGGCCACCGCCACCATCAGCAAGGCAGCGCTGAAATTGCCGGTCGCATCGCGCAGGCGCCCGATGATCGGCGGCAGCGTCAGGCCGGCGAGGTTGGCGACCGAATTGATCAGGGCCGCGGCACCCGCCCCGGCGACGCCGCTGATGTATTCCGTGCTGGCGGCCCAGAAGACCGGGATGATCGACCAGTTCAGCCCGATCGACAGCAACAGCAGGGCATAGGTGACCCACAGCGACGACGACGCCACGCCGAGGGCCAGCACGACGCCGGCGGCCAGCAGCGGCAATGTCAGGTGCAGCCGGCGCTCCCGGGCCGCGTCCGAATGCCGGCCGTTGAAGAACATCAACACGGCTGCGAGCAAGAAGGGCGCGGCCGACAGCATGGTCACGGTGAAATTGCTGCCGCCCGACAACCCGCGCACGATCTGCGGCAGGAACAGGGTCACCCCGATCGTGCCGAATGCCTGGAACAGCCAGACCAGGCTGAACAGCCAGACCCGGCTGTCGCGCAGGGCCATGCTCCAATGGGCCCGTTCCGACACCGGCGCCTCGGCGGCTTCCCGCGCCAGGGTCCGGGTCAGCCATTGACGGCCGGTCTCGTCCAGCCATGGCACGGACGCCGGGGAATCGGGCAGCAGCCGGAGCACCAGCAACCCCAGGACAACCGCGGGCAGTCCCTCCAGCAGATAGACCCAGCGCCAGCCCGGCACGCCGAACAATCCGTCCAACGAGAGCAGTATGCCCGCCAGCGGCAGGCCGATGACGGAGGCCAGCGCGGCGCCGATATAGAACCAGCCGACCGCCTTGGCCCGGTCCTGCGAGGGATACCAGCGGCTCAGGTAGTAGATGATGCCCGGCGTGAACCCAGCCTCCGCCGCGCCCAGCAGGATGCGGACGAGGTAGAACTGATCCGTGCTCTGGATCAGGCCCATCAGGCTGGCGATCACGCCCCAGCTCACCATGATGCGGGCGATCCAACGCCGGGCACCGACGTGCGCCAGGATCAAATTGGAGGGGAATTCCAGCAGGATATACGTCGAGAAGAACAGCCCGGCGCCCCAGCCGTATTGTTGCGCCGTCATGCCGAGCGCGCCGTTCATCTGCAACGCGGCGACCGAAATGTTCGACCGGTCGATATAGGCGACCAGGTACAGCACCATGACGAAGGGGATGATGTGGCGGGTGACGCGCGCGACCGTAGTCCGCCGCAGGTCTGCCGTTGCTATGGCCATTGTCGCCTCATGGACGCGGTTTCGAGGACGATATGTCTGATCTGTTTCGCCGGTCAAGCGCGATTCAGAGCAAAATCCGTGATTGTGCCCCTGATACGTCCTACATATAATCCCGGGCATGATCGGAACGACTGGCACGGCGATCAGAACAGAGCGGCGGCACGAGGCGATCCTGCGCGACCTCGTCGGCCAGATCGTCTCCGGTACGATCCCGGCCGCGAGCCGCGTGCCCTACGAGAGCGAGATTGCGGCCCGCTACGCGGTCAGCCGCACCGTGGCGCGCGACGCGGTGCAGCGCCTGGCAGGCTTCGGGCTGGTGGAAGTGCGCCGCCGCAGCGGCGCCATCGTGACGCCACCCGAACGCTGGAATATGCTGGAACCGGCGGTGCTCGACGCGGCCATGAGCGGCAAACCGACGGCCGCGTTCTTCTCCGCCCTGTTCGAGGCGCGCCTGATGCTGGAGCCCGAAGCGGCGGCGCTCGCCGCGACGCGCATCGGCGCCGCAGCGCTGGACGACATGGCGGCGGCCCTGGCCGTGATGCGGAGCGCGCCGTCGCAGGACGCCTTCATCGACGCCGACCTGCGTTTCCACACCATTATCCTGGAGGCCACGGGCAACTGGGTGCTGCGGCAGTTCGCCGGGGCGATGCAAGCCGCCCTGCTCGCCAGCATCCGCCTCACCCGCGCGCACAGCCCCTCGCTCGACCGCTCGGCCGACATGCACGATCAGGTGCTGGCCGCGATCCAGGCGGGCGACGCCGTTCGCAGCCGGGTGGCCATGGCCTGGCTGCTGACGGCGACGCGGCTGGAAGTCGAGGCCGCGCTGACGGAGGATACCCCCGTTCTCTCTCCGGAGACGTCCCATGGAACCTGAGTTCACCTACGCCGACGACGACGAGCTTTTCGGCAAATCCCGCGAGCACCTCTTCACCGCCGTGGTCGGCGATGTGATGGACATGATGGGCTACACCCACCAGTTCCTGTCGCCGATGATCCAGCCGTTGCGCCAGGACATGGTGGCGATCGGCCGCGCGATGCCCGTCCTCGAAGCCGACGACGACGGCGGCGAAGGCCCGGGGCGCAAGAATCCGCTGTTCAACCAGCCTTTCGGCCTAATGCTGGCGGCGCTGGACGACCTGAAGAAGAACGAGATCTATGTCTGCGCCGGTTCGTCGCCCCGCTACGCCCTGTGGGGCGAACTGATGAGCACCTGCGCCATGAACCAGGGCGCCGCGGGCGCGGTGATGGATGGCTACTCGCGCGACACGCGCGGCATCCTGGAACTCAATTTCCCGGTGTTTTCCTATGGCCGCTACGCGCAGGACCAGCGACCCCGCGGCAAGGTGCTGGACTTCCGCTGCACGATTCAGATGAACGGCGTCACCATCGCTCCCGGCGACATCGTCTTCGGCGACATGGACGGCGTGTGCGTGGTGCCGCGTGCCATCGAGGCGGAGGTCATGCGCCGAGCCTGGGCAAAAGCCCACGGCGAGAAGCGGGTCTTTCAGGCCATCAAGGGCGGCATGAAGGCGCAGGCGGCGTGGGATACCTTCGGGATTCTGTAGCCGCCTTCCGCCTGGACCGATCCGCCGTAACCCCAAGGAGGTAGCCAATGAAAATCACCTCGCTCAAGACCTTTCTCGTCCCCCCGCGGTGGCTATTCCTCAAGATCGACACCGATGAGGGAATCAGTGGCTGGGGCGAGCCGGTGCTCGAGGGCCGCGCGGAAACGCTGGCGGCGCTGGTTGCCGAGATGGGCGATTTTCTCATCGGCCGCGATCCCCGCCAGATCAACGACACTTGGCAGATGCTTTACCGCAACGGTTGCTATCGCGGCGGGCCCGTGCTGATGAGCGCGATCTCCGGCATCGACCAGGCGCTGTGGGATATCACCGGCAAGTTCTACAACGCCCCGGTTCACGCCCTGCTCGGCGGCGCCCAGAGGAAATCCATTCGCGGCTACATCTGGATCGGCGGCGACCGGCCCGGAAATCTGGTGGCCGACGCGAAATCGGCCATCGAGCGCGGTTTCACCGCCGTGAAGATGAACGTCTGCGAGGAACTGGCCATCGTCGACAGCAACGCCGCGGTCGACAAGATCGTGAAGCAGCTCAGCGAACTGCGCGAGGCCGTCGGATCGGGCCTCGACCTGGCGTTCGATTTCCACGGCCGGGTCCACGCGCCGATGGCGCGCGTGCTGGTGCGCGAACTTGAGCCGCTGCGGCCCATGTTCATCGAGGATCCGGTCGCGCCGGGGCAGTTGGAGGCGCTGGCAGCGCTTTCGGCGATGACCCCGGTGCCGCTGGCGGTCGGCGAGCGCATGCACGGCCGGGCGGAGTTCAAGGCGCTGTTCGAGACAAGGGCCGCGCAGATTATCAATCCGGACCCGGCGCACGTCGGCGGAATTACCGAAATGATCCGCCTCGGCGCGATGGCCGAGGCCTATGACGTCGCGCTGGCGCCCCATTGCCCGCTGGGGCCGATCGCGCTGGCCGCCTGCCTGCAAGTTGATGCGATCTGCTACAACGCCTTCATCCAGGAGCAGAGCCTCGGCATGCAATACAACAAGACCAACGATCTGCTGGACTACATGACTGAAGCGAACCGGTTCAAATACCAGGACGGCGCGATCCTGATCCCGAACGGGCCGGGCCTGGGCGTGGAAATCAATGAAGACTACGTGCGGACGCGCGCGGAGGTCGGCCATCGCTGGCGCGCCCCGGTGTGGCGGCATAAGGACGGATCGATCGCCGAGTGGTAGAGCCTTTTCCCGCATAGACTCAACAGGACGCGGACGTTCGCATGCCTCATCCCGAGCCCGACCCGGCCGCCGCGGAGTTGCGGCGGCTGCTCGACATCATGGCCGCGTTGCGCGACCCGGTCCGGGGATGCCCGTGGGACGTCACGCAGGATTTCGCCTCCATCGCCTCCTACACGATCGAGGAGGCCTACGAGGTGGCGGACGCCATCCTGCGGCGCGACTTTGCCGCCCTGCCGGACGAGCTGGGGGATTTGCTGTTCCAGGTGGTCTATCACGCGCGCATGGCGGAGGAGGAAGGCCGCTTCGATTTCGCCGATGTGGCGCGCCACATCGCCGACAAGATGGTACGGCGGCATCCGCATGTGTTCGGCAACGCGGCGGCGCGCGAGGCCGGGATGCACGCCGTGGCGTGGGACGAGCAGAAGCAGGCCGAGCGGGCGGAGCGCGCGGAGACCGGCACGCTGGCCGGCATTCCGGTTGGGCTGCCGGCCCTGGTGCGGGCGGAGAAGCTGACGCGGCGGGCGGCGCGGGTGGGCTTCGACTGGCCGGACGCGCCGGCCGTGCTGGCGAAGCTGGACGAGGAGGTGGCCGAGCTGCGCGCCGAGCTGAAGGACGCCGACCCGGCGCGGCTGGCCGACGAGCTGGGGGACATGCTGTTCGTGATGGCGAACCTGGCGCGCAAGCTGGGGCTGGATGCCGAGCGCTGCCTGCGGGAAGCCAACCAGAAGTTCGCGCGGCGGTTCGGCGCGGTGGAGGCGGCACTGGCGGCGGCGGGGCGGACGCCCGGGGATGCCTCGCTGGAGGAGATGGAGGGGTTGTGGCAGGCGGTGAAGCGGGGGGAACGGGGCGGCTGAAATTATCAGCCGCCGCGCCGGCGGATCAGGATGTAGTCGATCGTCAGGTGCAGCGTCGCCTCGTTCTGCGGCGTGGACAGCGGGAACGGCGGCAGTTTGGCGTCACGGAAGATCGCCAGCGACCCCAGGTCGAGCCATTGGCTGCCGGATCGCATCTCCAACACCACCGAATGCACCTGGCCCGTGCGGTCCACCAGTATGCGCAGCCGGTTGGTGCCCTCCTCATCGTTCTCCACGGCCTGGTGGGGGTAGAAGCTGTGCTGATCCCACCACGCCAGTAGCGCGCGCTCCCACTCCGCACCGAGATCGGCGCCTTCGATGCGCACCATGCCTCTGGGGGAATCGGGGTTGACCGGCACCGCGCCGTTGCTGGCGCGCGCCTCCGGCCCGATCGCGAGGTTCATGCTGCCGCGCGGCAGCGGCGGCGGGGGTTCGGGCGGCGGCGCGGCGCGCAGATCGGCGCCGAGGTCGGCGAACGAACGCGTGACCGGGCGCGGGAACGGCGCGGGGCGCGCTGGGGCCGGTCTGGCCGGCAGCCGCGGGACCGGCGGCGGCGCCGGCGTGGCGGCCGGTTCCTCGGGCTCCGGCGGCACCGGCGGCTGTTCCTGCGGCGCCGGCAGCGGCTCGGGCGCGGCTGCCACCGGCGGACTCGGCGGTGGCACTTCCGGCGCCGGCGGCAACGCCGGCACGGGCCGCTCCAGCGTGGCGGGGTTCGGCTCCGGCGGCTGCTCCGCCGAGGCCTCGGGCACGCCCGCCGGCACCATCACCACGTCGACGGTCCCGGGCTCCGCGACATCGGGCACCGGGGGCTGGCGCAGCGGGAAGACCAGCAGCGCCAGCACCAGCGCCAGGTGCAGCAGCGCCGACAGCGGCAGTGGGATCCGCAGCGACGTGCGCCAGCACGACCGGGGCGGCCGGCTGTAGCCGTCCCCAGGCCCGACGGTCGACAGCGTCCCCTGCCCCGCCGCGCCCCGCCATGCCGTTACCGCAGTCCGTACCATCGCGGGGAAGATGGGACCGCCGGCGGCGTCCCGCTACTCATGCTCCGGCAGCGCGAGGCCGCCGTCGGGCGTCAATCGCCGCTCCAGCCGGGCCTGGCCGATCATCAGGACCGACACGATGACCAGGTAATAGACCAGCGCCACCGCGTAGAACTCGGTGTAGCGGAACGAGGCGTTGCTGGCCCGGGTGGTGGTGGCCAGCAGCTCCTGCAGCGAAATCACCGAAGCCAGCGAGGTGGTCTTTAACAGGGTGATGAACTCGTTCACCGTCGGCGGCACCGCGACGCGCAGGCATTGCGGCAGGACGACGAGAAAGAATGCCTGCAAGCGCGTCAGCCCCAGCGCCGCGGCAGCGGCGCGCTGGCCGTCGTCCACCGCCAGCAGCGCGGCGCGGTTGATCTCCGACTGGTAGGCGGTCTCGCTCAGGCCGAGCGCCAGCCAGGCGGCCAGGAACGGCGTGAACCAGTCGTCGCGGAAGGCGGGAATGAGCTGCGGCAGGGCGTTCCAGACGAACAGCAGCAGCAACAACACCGGGGTGCCGCGGAAGAACCATACATAGCCCTTCGCCGCGCCGCGCAGGACGCGGCGCGGCGAGGCGGACATCAGCGCCACCACCAGGCCCAGCGCGATCCCGACCGCATGGGAGGCCACGCTGAGCGCGATGGTGATCAGCGCGCCATCCAGGAACGGCCAGGAGAACAGCGCGTCGAAGAAAAGGCCGGCGTCGAACTCCACGATTGCCTATTCCGGCCAGGTCAGCGCGGCGGTGGCGTCGCTGGCGGGGAGGTGCCACTTGGCGGCGAACCGGGCCAGCGTGCCGTCGGCCCGCAACGCCTCGATGTCGGCCTTCACCAGTTTGTAATCGGCCGGGTTCTTGGCGAAGAAGACGCCGAACTGGTCGGTGGCCGGGTAGACGTAAGCTACGGCGAACTGGCCCTTCTGCGCGATCGCGCGCCAGGCGGCCTCGGTGTCCTGGGTGATGGCCGCCGCGGCGCGCCCGGTGGTGAGCTGCTGCACCGTGTCGGCGCCGCCCGGATAGGCCTGGATGGTCAGGCCGGGCTGGCCCTTCGCCTTCAGCGCGTCGTCCAGCGCGTGCAGGCGCTTTTCGTAGAGCGTGCCGGCCTGAACGCTGACCACCTTGCCGGAGAGGTCCTCGGGCTTGGCGATGCCCTTGGTTTTCGCGTTGATCAGGATAACCTGGCTGGTGGCGATGTACGGCAAGCCCTGGAAATGGGCGAGGCGTTCCGGGGTGATGAAAATGCCGCTCAGCACCATGTCGCAGCGCTTGGCGTCCAGCCCGGGCATCAGGCCGGTGAAGTCCATGGCGATGGGGCGCAGCGTCGCTCCCCAACGCTTGGCCAGCGCGGTGGCGACATCGATGTCGAAGCCGACGGGCAGCTTGTCGCCGGGGTGCTGGAAGAACTCCATCGGCGCGAAGGTCGGGTCGGTGCACAGGCTCAGCGTTCCACCCTTGACGAAGGAGGGCGCGGCGGCCTGGACCGGCGCGGCGGCAAGCGCGAGGACGGCGAGCGCGGGCAGGCAGGCGAGGGACAGGCGCATGGCGGGGGTACTCCCAGGTTCAGTCCGCGCCGAGCATGCGGCACGGCGCGCCAGGGTGGAAGTGGGAACGCGCTTGCAATGGATGGACCGGGGACGTTTCTCGCCTGTGCGCGCCCCCGGCGTCGCGATCTCGCGCCTGGTGCTGGACCGGCGCGAGGTAAGCCTGGAGGGTCCCGTTCTCGCGGCGGGCTGGCGGTGGACCGTGGGAGACGGCCTGCTCGCCCTGGCGGACGCGCGCGAACTCGCCTTCGTAGTGGCGATCTCCGGCAGCTACTGGCGCGACAGGAAGCGCTCCGAGCCCAGAGCCGCCTGACCAGCCATTAGAGCATGATCGCTCTCGACAGGCGAAACGATCATGCTCTCAGCCCATATGTCTTCGATCAGGGATGGATTCTGGAAATCTTCGTGCCCTCGATGCTGACCCCGGCCATCAGCCCTTTCTGATCGAAAATGAAGGCGTAAGCGTCCTTCTTCAGCGTCGAGGTGGACAGGTTCTTGGCCACGCCTTCGTCCACGATAACGACCGTGGGCCCGACGCCGATTTCCCATCCGTGGGTGGAATGGACGTAGCTCACGGCCTTTCTGTTCATCAGGAACACAGCGTATCCGTATGACTGGGCGCCGGCCTGCAAGCCCCAGGATGCGGTAACGGAATTATAGTAGCTGTCGACCTTCGACCCCTGCACCAATTCGCCTTCGCCAAACGCCCCGCCGAAGAACAGTCCGGCTTTGACGACGTTGGGGAAGATCAGTATGGCCGACGCCTTCTGCGACAGGGCCGCCGCGGCGGGACTGGTCCGGTAAAGCATCTGCAGGGCCTGATCGGAGTCCCGGTTGAGATCCGTCGACGCCGCGTTGGCGCGGTCGAACGGACTCGCCGCCACCACGCCTGCCGCGGCAAGGGCCGCCGCCACGACGATAGCCCGGATGTTGTTCATCTGCTGTCTGCCTTTGCCTGGGTTCATTGCCGTATCCTACCGGTTGGCCGTGCCGGTTCGGCAGACTCGGAAAGTACTCAGACCGGCGGCCTTCCAGGACCAAGGCGGCAGGGAATCGCCTGGGCCGGTTGCCGGTGGCGGGGTGCCGGGTTACGGTCCGACGCGGCTGTCCTCGCAATGAGGGCGGCGGTCAGCCCGGTGAAGATGCATGTCCGCTGCTACGCCACCTGCCCCTTTCCCGACCCAACCCGTGCTTGCGCGGTCCGGCCCCCGACCCGGGGTGGTGGCCGCCGCGGTCATCGGCAACGCACTGGAATTCTACGATTTTGCCGTTTACGCCGCCTACGCCGTCTATATCGGCCGCGCCTTCTTTCCCACCGACAATCACTACACAAGCCTGCTGCTGTCGGTGGCGACCTTCGGCGTCGGCTTCTTCACCCGCCCGCTCGGGGGCTTGGTGATCGGCGCCTACGCCGACCGCTATGGCCGCAAGCCGGCGCTGACGCTGACCATCACGATCATGGCGCTGTCCTGCGGCGCCATCGGGGTGCTGCCGACCTACGCCACCATCGGCATCGCCGCGCCCATCCTGCTGGTGCTGGCGCGCATGCTGCAGGGCTTTTCCACTGGCGGCGAGATGGGCCCGGCCACCACCTACCTGCTGGAGACCGCGCCACGCGCACGCCGCTCCTTCTTCGGCAGCTGGCAGGCGTCCAGCCAGTCGATGTCGGCGCTGGCCGCCGGCGTCGTCGGCGTCACCCTCGGCTCGCTGCTGTCGCCGGCGAGCCTGCAGGGCTGGGGCTGGCGGATACCGTTCCTGCTCGGCCTGGCGATCCTGCCGGTCGGCCTCTACATCCGCGCCGGGCTGAACGAGACGCTCGACTTCGGGCAGGCCCACCACTCCATGGGCGGCGTCCTGTCGGACATGCTGGCGCGCCACAAGGGCACCGTGCTGCTCGCCATCCTGGTGATCTCCGGCGGCACGATCACTCAGTACTTCTTCAACTACATGCCGACCTACGGGCTGACCGTGCTGCACCTGCCGCCCGCGGCGGCGTTGGCCGCCAGCTTCGCCTACGGCGTCACCGGCAGCATCGCCGCGGTGGCCGGCGGCCTCGTGGCCGACCGTTTCAACCGCTGGGGGGTGATGATCCTGCCGCGCCTGCTGCTGATCGCCCTGGTCTGGCCGGTGCTGCTGATGATGAACGCCTACCCGTCCCCGGCGGTGTTCCTCGGCATCGTCGGCGCCTTCATGACGCTGCACTCCTTCTCCCTCGGGGTGACGATCGTCATGATCCCGGCCTGCTTCCCGGCCGCCATCCGCACCACCGGCCTGTCGGTCGGCTATGCCTTCGGCGTAGCGATCTTCGGCGGCACCGCGCAGGTAGTGTTCACCTGGCTGATCGGCAGCACGGGCAACCCGATGTCGCCGGCCTTCTACCTTATCGTCGCCAACCTGGTGACCGTGGCGGC
>Ga0181520_10007265_pt1 | contig 16426 bp, 15 predicted proteins | sample PEATcosm2014_Bin_29_FD_132451 | JGI IMG/M metagenome (GOLD analysis project Ga0181520, IMG submission 132451) | Peatland microbial communities from MTU Mesocosm Facility, Houghton, MI, USA - PEATcosm2014_Bin02_30_metaG | ecosystem: Environmental > Terrestrial > Soil > Wetlands > Peat | place...
ACCGAGGCTGTCGAGTTGATTCTCGAAGCAATCGAAGCCGCCGGTTACAAGCCGGGAGAGCAGATCGCCATCGCCCTTGATCCCGCGTCGAGTGAGTTTTATGACAAGGATAAAGGCAAGTACATCTTCAAGAAGAGCGACAAGCGCGAGCTATCGAGCGAAGAGATGGTAGCTTTTTGGGATAATTGGAGCCGCCAGTACCCGATCGTCTCGCTGGAAGACGGCTTGGCCGAGGACGACTGGGCTGGCTGGAAGCTGCTCACCGACAAGATGGGCGGAAGGATTCAGTTGGTCGGCGATGATCTGTTCGTCACCAACGTGAAGCGTTTGCAGCGCGGCATCGAAGAGGGCGTGGCCAATTCCATTCTGATCAAAGTCAACCAGATTGGCACGCTGACCGAGACACTGGAAGCTATTGACCTGGGCCGCCGCTATGGCTACACCTCGGTCATCAGCCACCGTTCCGGCGAAACCGAGGACACCTTCATTGCTGATCTCGCCGTGGCCACTGGCGTGGGTCAGATCAAGACCGGCTCGGTCAGCCGCACCGACCGCATCGCCAAGTACAACCAGTTGCTGCGCATTGAAGAAGAACTGGGCGGCGGCGCAGTCTTCCTCGGCCTGGAAGGCCTCAACTACAACGATTGAGCACCTGTGTTATTGAATGCAAAGGGCGGAAGCAATTGCTTCCGCCCTTTCACTTTTTATGGCTCTCACCGCTCCTGCATCGTGCGCTTCGGCAACGGCGTTTCCTACAAAATCCCCAGCACACGAAGCCGCACAAGCCCACCGGCCAGTACGCCGATCGGTGAGACAGCCACCTGTGCTAGTTGAAACCAGACAGGCTGCTTGCCGCGGGATTGCAGCGCGCTGAGCGCGGCCAGCGCCAGAACCACGATGGCCAACACCAGAACGTGGATCAGAGGATTGGCCGTCGCAGCCCACGCGGTCACGTAACCGCCCGCCGCCGCTGCCAGAAACGAAGCGCCGAGGCTGACGAAGGCGTAGGCTGGCTGCATTGGTTCGGCTCCGCCCGGCGCGTTCACCCAGCTCGGCGTCAGGCGGGCAACCAGCGCCGACTGTCCGATCATCAACGCCACCAGAACGGCAAAGCCCGCCGCCAGCGCAAGAAATGTATGCAGAATCACCACGGCAGCTTCCCCGCATCCGGCTGCGCGCCCACCTCGCCGCGCTCAATGCGCTCCAGCAAGCTGCGCGTCAGCTTGCGTTCGCCGGGGTGGCTCTCGCCATGCATCGAGCAGAGATCGAGAAACTCGTCGCACAGCGCGTTGCGCTCCTCTTGCTGCGCCATGATTCCCTGCAAAGCCAGCGCCAGCTCGCGCAATCGCGCCGCCTCCGGCCACGCACCGGCCTCGCCCTCTTCGCTCAGCAGTTCCACGTCAGAAAACAGACCGCGACGGCCGCGCGCGCACTCATCCAGGCAGGCCATCAGTTGCTCGCAGAAGACCTGCTCCAACGCCTCCAACTGACCGGGTTCGATTTCGTCACGCGGATCCATGCGAATTTCCTCAGCGCGTGCATTGAATCAGCACACAGGCCATGCAATCAGCCTCAAGGACGGCGGCGGCTCTGTCAAGTGGCAGCAGCAGGAAAACGCTGCGGGGATTCTGCGGCTATTCAAGAACTTCCGCACCTACCCCGCGGCCATCCTCCGCAGCAACCCCTCGGCGCGCTGCAGATCCTCCTCGGTATCCACGCCAATGGTGTCGCCCGGAGCTTCGGCCACATAAATACCGATGCCGTTTTCCAGCAGACGCAACTGCTCCAGCCGCTCGCTCAACTCCAGTGGCGAGGGCTTGAGCTGGGCAAAGCGCTCCAGCGCAGCCTTGCGATAGGCGTAAACTCCAAGATGCTTGCGGTAGCTCGCGCATCCCGTGCCGTCGCGGTCAAATGGAATCGTCGCCCGCGAAAAGTAGAGCGCGCGTCCGTCGAGCGCCGTGACCACCTTGACTGCGTTGGGGTTGGCAATCTCCTCCGGCGGGCAGCGCACCGCCAGCGTAGCCACTTCAACCTCAGGCCGCGCAAACAACTCCAGCAGCGGAGGGAAAAACTGCGCCGTCAGCGTCGGCTCGTCACCCTGTATGTTGACAAAAATGTCGCCCTCGATCTGGCTGGCAACCTCGCGCACTCGGTCCGAGCCGCTGGCGCAATCCGCCGAGGTCATCACCACCGGAATCCCGCGCCGGCGGCAGGCGTCGGCCACTTCCTCTGCGTCGGTAGCCACCACCACCGGGTCCATCAGGCCGCAGGCCGTGGCCGCGCGCCAGACCCACTCGACCATCGGACGCCCTTGAATCTCGCGCAGCACCTTGCGGCTGAGCCGAGTGGAACTGAGACGGGCCGGAATCACGCCGGCAATGCGAATCGTGCTCATGCAGCCGAGTTTACACGAGTAGGGTGCGGAAGAAATTGCGTCGCCGCAAATTACTCCTGCCAAAAGCGATTGCCCTGCGCAAACTCGTCGCGCAACGCGCTCAGCGCAGTGGCCAGTTCCTAACGTCGATTCCTCCGTTTGCTGTCGATCTTCGGCCAGTACTGAAACTCATCCGCGTATAGCTCGCCATCGAGATCGGTCGCGCGTTGCTGCATGCGTTCCTGCGCATCTCGAATCGCCTGATTGTAAATTGCCGGTCCAATCTCTTCCATGAAAAAATTAAGCAGCAGCCCCGCTGGCATATCGCCAATAGCCTCCGCCATGTTCTCTTCAAAATAGCGTTGAATGGAAGCAATCGCGTCCCCACGCTTCTGCTTCGATATTTCGATCGTGCGCATCTGGCTCATAGCTACTTTCTACTCTCGCCGAAAGCGATTGGCCTGCGCGAACTCGGCGCGCAACGCCGGTGTGCGAAGATTTTCGCGCAGATGAGCCAGGCGCTGCTCCAGCGCTTGCAACGCGGCTTGAATGGCCTCCGTGTTGGTGTATGCAATGTCGCGCCACATCGAGTAGGGACTCGACCCCAGCCGCGTCATCTCGCGCAGCGCGCGTCCGCCCACGTCTTTCAGCTCCGGCGCAGCGCCCACCTCTTCTTCCAGCAGCGCGCTCAGCGCCGTGGCCAGGAACTGCGGAAGATGGCTGACCCATGCAACTAACTCATCGTGGCGCGCGGCATCCAGATCGAGCGTACGCGCGCCCATCGCCGCCACCCACTCCCGCCAGCCTTGTACAAGCTTCAATGAAGCCGGAGAACGTTCCCAGGTGGAAACATCCGTAAACAGCCAGACCGCGCCGCGAAAAAGCTGCGCATCACCCAGCGCCGCGCCGCCCCGCTCCTTGCCCGCCATCGGATGCCCCGGCAGAAACGCCGCGCGCTCCGGCGTGTTGAAGAGGCGTCCAGCAGCGGCGGTGATCTGCGCCTTGGTGCTACCCACGTCGGTCACCAGATGCTCGGAGCCGAGTACGCCGGAGAGCTTCTCCATATAGTCGAGCGTCGCGTAGATGGGCACGGCCAGCAGCACCACCTGGCTCTCCCGTGCGGTCTGCAACGGGTCGGACGCAATCGCGTCGATGGCTCCAGCCGCCAGCGCCGTCTGCGCACCTTCCGCGCCGCGATTCCAACCGACAATCGAGCCGCGATAGCCCGTCGCCCGCAGCGCCAGCCCAACTGACGTGCCCAGCAAACCCGTACCCAGAATCGCGATGCGTTCAATCATATTATTCGTTCTTACATGATTCGTTTTTACAGCGTCCTGCCCACTGCCGTCGCAATCACTCTCAACTCGCCCATCAGCTTTTCAAACTGGTCGAGGTAGAGCGTCTGCGCGGCGTCGCTGGCGGCCTTGTCTGCGTTGGGGTGAATCTCCAGCAGAATCGCGTCCGCGCCCGCGGCCACAGCGGCCTTGGCCATCGGTGGAACCATATCGCGCCGTCCCGTGCCATGCGAAGGGTCGCCCACAATCGGCAGATGCGAGAGCTTGTGAATCACCGGAATCGCCGAGATGTCCATGGTGTTGCGCGTCGAGGTTTCATAGGTGCGAATGCCGCGCTCGCACAAAATCACATCGTAGTTGCCGCCGGCCATGATGTACTCGCTCGAAAGCAGCAGCTCCTCGATGGTGGCCGAAATGCCTCGCTTCAGCAGCACCGGCTTGCGCGTCACGCCCAGCTCGCGCAGCAGGTTGAAGTTCTGCATATTGCGTGCGCCCACCGGGAACAAATCCGTATAGGGCAGCATCGGCTCAATTTGCGAGATCTCCATCACCTCGCTGACCGTCAGCAGGCCGTAATCTTGCGCCGCTTCGTACATCAGCTTCAGGCCGGGATTGCCCAACCCTTGAAAAGCGTAAGGCGATGAGCGCGGCTTGAATGCGCCGCCCCGCAAGAAAACCGCGCCGGCGGCTTTTACGCATTTGGCGATCGTGAAAATCTGCTCGCGGTTTTCAATCGCGCACGGCCCTGCCATCACAGCGACGTGCTCGCCGCCAATCTTCACTCCATTGGCAAACTCCACCACCGTGCCTTCCGGGCGAAAGGCGCGGCCGGCCAGCTTGTACGGCGCGGTGATGCGGTGCACATAGAGTACGCCCGGAAACAATTCAAACTTCGCCAGGTCAATGCTGGCGGTAGGTCCCACACCGGCCAATATGCTCTGCGTGGCGCCTGTGGTTCGATGTACATTCACTCCGGCTTCCACCATGGCGTCGATAACGGCATCGATCTGCTCTTCGGTGGCTCTTTCCTGCATGGCTACGATCATTGTCTGTTCCCAATCTCGGGCGCGTCAGCATCAGCGCCAGTGCCGTGGCCAGGCGCATCATCACCCCCGCGACCAAGACCTGTCGTGGGGGACCCCGATGTATCCGCCTGGGCGTTCCTCTGCGATGCCAACTCATCCCGCTGCAAGGCCCGCATCACATCGATGATGCGCTCGTAGATATGCGTCAGTTCGATGTCCGGCAATGGCCCTTTGTTGGCTGCGCGCACGTTGGCGTAAATCACCTTCTCGCGCGCCGGCTCGTAGATCGGCAGCGCGGTAGCAACCTTCAAGCTGCCGATCATCTGCGCGGCGCGGGCTCGTTCGCTCAGCAATTCCACAAGCTGGCGATCCAGAACATCAATTTTGTCTCGCATTTCTTCCAGCGTCATTTCATCCTCATGTTGAATATCGGGCTGCTAGCGCTTTGCTCCCAGCGTCGCTATGCTGTTGCGAGTCTTGCCTGCTGAATCTGGCCCCGGAAAAGCTGGAGGCTAGAAGCGGCGGAGTCGTTACCGGGCCAGCGCCGCATCGTGCAAGCGAAGGCCCTTGATAAATCGAGCTACCGCGCCGGGCGCCGTCTCGCAACCAGTCTCCGCTGTCGAGCCTTCTATCAACTCGACAATTGCGCTGCCGATCACCGCGGCGTCCGCGAACTCACCCACCTGGGCAACGTGCTCGCTGTTACTGATGCCAAATCCCACGGCTACCGGCAGCCTGCTCCATCGCCGAATGCGCGCGACCAGCGCGGCTGCATCCGAGGTCATGCTCTGCTGCTTGCCTGTGATGCCCACGCGTGAGATAGCGTATACAAATCCTTGTGAATGAGCCGCGATTGCCTTCAGCCGCTCGTCGGGACTGGTGGGCGCGGCCAGAAAAATCGGCGCAAGCTCCACGCGAGCCATCTCCGCCAGATACTCTCCCGCCTCTTCCACAATCAAGTCGGTCACCAGCACTCCATCCACGCCGGCAGCCTTCGCGTCGTCGGCAAACCTGGGCAGGCCATAACGCAAAATCGGATTGAGATAACTGAAGATCACCAAGCCCGCCGCCGCACGCGCCGCGCGAATCTCACCCGCAAGCCGAATCACATCCCGCAGGCTGACTCCCTGCGCCAGCGCCCGCTCCATCGCCCGCTGAATCACAGGCCCGTCAGCCAGCGGATCGCTGAACGGCACTCCAAGCTCAATCACATCCGCGCCCGCATCAATCGCCGCCACCGCGATCTCCCGCGACTCAGCGATACTGGGATCGCCCGCCGTCAGATAAACCACCAGCCCCGGTTTGTGATTGAACTCAATCGCCATCGAAAAACCGCTTTTGTCCTTGATGTCTCCAACAAATTTATAAAATGCTGTCATCCTAAGCGGAGTTTGGCGCACACTTTGCGTCAAACGCAGTCGAAGGACCCGCGTTTCGGGCTCATCCCCCTCAAGCTCCCTACAGCTTCAGCTCCCGCGCCAGAATCCCCATATCCTTGTCGCCGCGTCCCGAAAGGTTCACTACCAGTATGTCATGAGAATCCATCGTCGGAGCAAGCCTGAGCGCCTCGGCCACAGCGTGCGCGCTCTCCAACGCCGGCAAAATTCCCTCAGTGCGCGCCAGCCGGACGACTGCGTCCAGAGCCGCCGCGTCATCCTGCGCCACATACTCCGCGCGGCAAGTGTCATGCAGCATCGCGTGCTCCGGGCCAACCGAGGCGTAATCCAGTCCCGCCGAAACCGAATGCGTCAGCGCAATCTGCCCATTCTCATCCTGTAAAACGTAGGAATACGTCCCCTGCAAGACGCCCGGCGACCCGCCCCGGAAGCGCGCCGCGTGTTCGCCCAGTTTGGTTCCGCGCCCTCCCGCCTCCACGCCAATCAATTTGACTTGAGGGTCCCCCAGAAACTCATAAAATGCCCCAATCGCATTCGATCCGCCGCCCACGCAGGCGATGATCGCCGTCGGCAACTTTCCTTCCCTCTCCAGAATCTGCTCCTTCAGCTCGCGGCCAATCACGCGCTGAAAATCCCGCACGAGAGTGGGGTATGGATGCGCCCCCAGCGCCGACCCCAGCAGATAATAGGTTGTTCTCACGTTTGTAACCCAATCGCGCATCGCCTCGCTGATGGCGTCTTTCCGCGTCTTCGATCCCGAGCTGACCCCGCGCACCTCCGCGCCCAGCAGCCTCATGCGCAGCACATTCAACTCCTGCCGCTCCATGTCCACATCGCCCATGTAGACCACGCACTCCAACCCCAGCAGCGCGCAGACCGTAGCGGTAGCCACGCCGTGCTGCCCTGCCCCGGTCTCGGCAATAATGCGCTTCTTGCCCATGCGCCGCGCCAGCAACCCCTGCCCCAGCGCGTTATTGATTTTGTGCGCCCCGGTGTGCAGCAGGTCTTCGCGCTTCAAATAAATTTTCGCCCCGCCCAACTGCTCGCTCAGTCGCTTGCAGAAATACAGCGCCGTAGGCCGCCCAGCGTAGTTGTGCAGCAGATCGGCCAGCTCTGCCTGAAAGGCCGCGTCGTTCTTGGCCGCGTCGTACTCGCGCTCCAGCTCCACCAGCGCCGCCACCAGCGTCTCCGGCACATACCGCCCGCCATAGACGCCAAACCGCCCCGCCCTCGACGCAGACGAAACTGCCGGAATTGTGATCGATGCCATGGGGGCCTCCTGCGGGCTTGCAAAAAGATGGGAACACTCCAGTGTACTATCGCCCCTTTTCCCAATATTGCCCATTCCACCTCGCCTGTCATCCTGAGCGAAGTAGTTCGTGTACTTTGCGAACTGCGGAGTCGAAGGACCTGCGGTTGCCGGGTGCCCCATCCATCGCGTATTTTGCGATGGGTGGGAAACCGCGAATCTTTCCTGCAACCGCCTGTTCTCTATTCCCAGTTCCCTGCTTTTACGTTGATTGCGTAAAAATCACTTTCCTTGGCGCACAATGGTTTTGAGTCGAGTAAAAAAAGAGGGCGCAAGGGCAAAGGAAAAGCGATCAAAAGGAGAAGAAAACAGCGGCACCCCCACCCCCCCTACCCTCAAATCCCGATTCTTGAGAGGAGTTTATTAATGCAAGTGAAAGATAATAAACATCTTCATCAACCATCCGTGTGTACTTATCAGTAAATAGAAGCCCCGAAAAACTACCTCTTTTTGGCAACAAAATCAGCCTTATTTGCCAGTTTTGCGCGAAATGTGACTCCGTTTGGAGCATTTTTAAAGGCCAGCATCTTCGCCTCTGCCGACGATGAGCATATTGACATCTGCGCTTCACTGACCAGCGCCCTGAAACCATACAATAAAAACATGAAGAAACTCGCCATTCTCGGTTCCACCGGCTCCATCGGGCAAAGCACCCTTTCCATCGTCGAGCAGTTCCCTGAGCGTTACTCGGTGGCCGCGCTGGCTGCCGGACGCAACATTGACGAAGCCTTTGCGCAGGCCGTTCGCTGGCGGCCGAGGCTTGTCTCGCTGGCTACGGAAGAGTTGGCCGGCCAGCTTTCCGCCAAGCTCAAGCAGGCGGACGTCTCCGGCATTGAGGTCGTCCACGGCACGGCGGGCACGGTTACTTGCGCGACGCTCCCAGATGTGGATTTCGTAGTCTCGGCGATTGTCGGCGTCGCAGGCCTGGAGGCGACCCACGCGGCGATCCTGGCCGGCAAGCCCATCGGTCTGGCCAACAAGGAGTGCATGGTGGCCGCGGGCGAAATCCTCACCAGGGCGGCTCGCGAACGCAATGTGCCGATTCTGCCCATCGACAGCGAGCACAACGCGGTTCATCAATGCCTGCGCGTGGGCGCGCACCAGGAAGTGAAGACGATCTGGCTGACGGCCTCCGGCGGGCCGTTCCGCAAGCTCCCGCTCGCAGACTTCGCAACGATCACCCCCGAGCAGGCGCTCAAGCACCCCACCTGGGTGATGGGCCGCCGCATCACCATCGACTCGGCCACCATGCTGAACAAAGGGCTGGAGGTCATTGAAGCCTGCCGCCTCTTCGACGTGACGCCCGCGCAGGTGCGGGTCACGGTTCATCCGCAGTCAACAGTGCACTCGCTGGTCGAGTACGTTGACGGCTCGATTCTGGCGCAAATCTCCGTCACCGATATGCGCCTGCCCATTCTCTACGCGCTGGCCTACCCGGAGCGGCCCGCCTCGACCCTGACCTTCGACCTGGCCTCGCTCACCCATCTCTTCTTCGAGCAGCCCGATCTTGAGCGCTTCCCTTGCCTGCGGCTCTCGTTTGAAGCGGCGGCGAAGGGCGGCGCGCATTGCATCGCCCTGAACGCCGCGGACGAAGTGGCCGTCGAAGCCTTCCTGGAGCGCCGCATCGGCTTCATGGGAATCCCGCGTACAATTGAAAAAGTGCTCGCATCTACGCGCGAGGCCCATCCGGTCACCATTGCTGAGGTGCTCGCCGCTGACTGCGAGGCGCGGGAAATGGCGCGCGCGCAACTGGCAAAGTAGTTCTCAGTTTCAATTCTCAGGTGTTCGGAAACGGTGGTTTGTGCTTGCCGCTGTTTAGGCTGATGGTTGAATGCGGATGTCTGACCACTGTTCACTGACCACTGTTATATCGAAGGAACAACCGAGCATTTATGCATGAATTTCTAGTTTCCGCCGTCGCCTTTATCGTTCTTCTCGGCTTTATGGTTGTGGTCCACGAGTTCGGTCACTTCATCGTCGCCAAGCTCTGCCGAGTCCGCGTTGAAGCGTTTTCCATTGGTTTTGGACCGCGCCTCTTCGGCTTCAAGTATGGCGATACCGATTACAAAGTCTGCCCGCTGCTCTTTGGCGGCTATGTGAAAATGGCCGGCGAGAATTTTTCGGAACTGAGCGACGCGGCTGCTGGCACGGCTACTGTTGCGCCGGTCAGCGATCCGGGTGCCCTCACCTCCCATCCCCGTTGGCAGCAAATGCTCATCGGCGCGGCCGGACCCGTGGCAAACTTTATTCTGGCCTTTGTGTTGATGGTCGTCTACTACGGCTGGATTAACGAGGTACCTGCCGCAGAAATAAAGCAATCGGTCATTGAGTGGGTCATTCCAGGATCGGCGGCGGCGCAGGCAGGCATTCAGCCGGGCGACATCATTCTCCGATTCGCCAATGCGAATCATCCCGACTGGGACAAGGTCTATCAACAACTCAATTTGGATCCCAATCAAACGGTTCCGGTTACGGTGGATCGTGGGGGCAGCGTTCTTCAATTGGCCATGCATATCCCCTCCAAATTGAAAGACGAAGACCTGGCAGGCATCCTTCCCCAAACGGCGGCAGGCGCCATTGGAGTGCTGCAAGTGCAACCCGGGACACCCGCGGAACAGGCCGGCCTGCGCGCGGGCGACGGCATCCAGTCCGTGGATGGTCATCCCTTCCACACAGTTACCTCTCTGCTGGCCTATATGCAGAGTGGAGAGGGTAAGCCAATTTCACTGGTTGTGGTGCGCAACGGCGCAGTCATGCCCCCGGTCGTAGCTCATCCAGCCAAACTTGACACCGGCTGGAAGCTCGGCTTCCTTACCGTGCCCGCTCCGTATAAAAGCAATCCGCTCCCGTTGAACAAAGCAGTGAACAAGTCTGCCGTTTTCTGCAAGGACAACTCGACGCTCCTGTTGCAAATGCTGCAGCGCATTGCCGTTCACAAGGTTGCAGCCGGAAATGCATTGGCAGGCCCGGTTGGCATTGCTCGCGCGGCTGGCGATGCTGCTGAAAGCAAGGGGTGGTTTTTCAAGTTCAATCTGGCCGGTGAGATCAGCATCAGCTTGGGTATCATCAACCTGATGCCCTTCCCGATCTTGGATGGCGGCATGATTCTCTTTCTGCTGATTGAGAGCGCGATTCGCCGCGAAATCAGTATTAATGTGAAGGAGCGTATCTACCAGGCTGCTTTTATCCTGCTCGTGGCTTTGTTCGCTTACCTCCTCGTCAACGACCTTAGCAAGCTGCCGGTTTTTGCGCACATGAAGCTGTGATTCGCAGTTCACGTGAAAAGATGGAACAAGTCAATTAGCGCCGGAGTGCAATTTCATGCCTGTTACAACCGAAATCAGGGTGCGATATGCCGAAACCGACCAAATGGGCGTTGACTACTACGCAAACTATCTGGTCTGGTTTGAAATTGGCCGTGTCGAATTGCTCCGCGCCCTCGGCTTTTCCTATCGCCAATTGGAGAACGAGCACGGCTGCATCCTGCCGGTCATTGAGGCGCGATGCCGCTACCGCGCCTCAGCCCGTTATGATGATCAGATCCTTATTGAAAGCCGGCCTGCGATGTTAAAAGGCCCCGTCCTTAAGTTTGCCTACCGGGTTCTCCGCAAAGCCGCCCAGGGCAGCGCCCCGACGCTCCTGGCCGAGGGCGAGACAACGCACGTCGTCTGTGACGGCCAGATGAACAAGAGACCCCTGCCCGATTCGTATGCCGCTGCCTTGCGCGAGATGATGGCAAGCGAGTAGTTTATTACGCTATTCTGGAGCTGCTTATGAGCGAAGAACACATAGCTGAATCCGCGGCGATCCAGGCAGCTTCACCAGCCTGGATACGGATTGAGCGGGCGCGTCATCCCCAGCGCCCCTATCCGATGGACTTTATCGAGCGTATCTTTACGGATTTCAGCGAGATTCATGGGGATCGCGCCTTTGGCGACGACGAAGCCGTAGCCTGCGGAATGGCGCGTCTGGGAACCGAAGAAGTACTGGTAATCGGCAACCGCAAGGGCGGCACAATTCAGGACAGGGTCCGCCGCAACTTCGGAATGCCTCACCCCGAAGGCTACCGCAAAGCGCTAAGAGCCATGAAGATAGCCGAAAAATTCGGCCGCCCGGTGATCAGCTTCATCGACCTTCCGGGTGCCTATCCCGGCCTGGGTGCGGAGGAACGTGGGCAGGCCGAGGCCATTGCCCGCAACATTCTGGAGATGTCGCAGCTGCGTGTGCCCACCATCTCTGTCATCAGCGGCGAAGGCGGCTCCGGTGGCGCACTGGCCTTGGCTGTCGCCGATCGCGTTCTGATTCTTGAAAACGCGCTCTATTTTGTCATTACGCCGGAGTCCTGTGCGGCCATCATGTGGCACGATGCGGCCTACAAGCAGCTGGCCGCCGAGGCGATGCACATCAGTGCGCCAGAGGTTGCCGCGCTGGGTTGCGTGGACAAGATCGTCGAAGAGCCGCCTGAAGGCATCCACTCGGACCGAGCGGCGGGTACGGGAATGTTGAGTGTCGTCCTCAAAAAGCAGCTGTCTGTACTTATGGCGCAGCCCATCGATGCATTGGTGGCCGCGCGCCAGGCCAAGTTCCGCAACATTGCGCAGTTTTATTCGGAAGGTTAGGAATTTATGAGCACTCCACTGGCTGCCGGCAGCAGGCTTCGCGCATATCTGCGATTCATCCTCGCCGTGCTCTGGTTCTTCCTTGCGCGTTCGATGGCTCATCGCGAGGCGATGGGGATGGCCGAGCAGCAGTGGATTCAAGACCAATGGCAGCCACTGGTCGAGCAGGCCATGCTCGCCTTTCTGCTGCTCGCCGGCTATGCGGGCATGGGATTGGTCTTCGACCGTCAGCAGCATCCTTTTCGTGAGCAAGGGTTGCCTTTGCGGTCCGGCTGGCAGGGCGAGGTGGGACTGGGAATTGCAGTGGGATGGGCAATCGCCTTCGTTTGCGTTCTGCCGATGGTCCTGGTGGGCGGCATAGCTATTGTGCTTGAGCTTCAGCCCTCGGCCTGGGGATGGTTGCCGGTCGAAGCGGTCTTCTTTGCTCTGGCCGCGCTGGCGGAAGAAGTTGCTTTTCGCGGCTACGGCTTTCAGCGCTTCGTGCAAGCCGTTGGCCCGTTGGTGGCGACGTTCGGTTATGCGATCTTTTATGCCATTGTGCAGGCGCTGGTTTTTGGATCGAACCGCGCCAGCATCGTCGTCTCGGTGGCGCTGAGTCTCGTGCTCTCGACGGCCTATCTGCGCAGCCGCGCCTTGTGGGTGAGTGGGGGAGTCAACTTTGGTTGGAAGGCCAGCCGCGCGCTGATCTTCGGGCTGGCGATCAGCGGCGTCAACAACCATTCGCCTGTCGTGCAAGGCAATCCCATGGGGCCGTTCTGGCTCACGGGCGGCGGTTACGGCTTGGATGGCAGTTGGGTTGCATTCGCCGTCCTGCTTTTGACTTTGCCAATTGTTTTCCGCCTCACGCGTGAGTTGGATTACCGTTACAATGCTCCGGTAATTGTGCCCGGCGGCATTCCGGTGGACTTGGACGCTGCCTCGCGTCGCAAGCATGAAGTAGCTACGCGTCTAGCGGAGCCGCCCTCGCCGACTCTCGTGCAAATCATTCCCGCCGCCGCATCGCCGGCCACTCCAGATCAACCCAGCTCATCCGGCGAATCGCAATAAGCCAAATGCCGGCAGCCGCTGCCTTCAAATGGATTTGACGGCAGCGGCGTTCGGCCGGGCTGTGACCTTCCAATCAAGCATTTTGGTTTCTGCCCCAAGAGTGAGCGCCAGCGTCTCAATCGGCAACTCGCCTTCAATCATTTGCACGCTCACCGTCTGGCCATCAAGACCGATGACGCCGAACCCGGTCGCGGCGGAGAAGAAGCTCTTGAATGGCTGCGTCTTCAGCCGAGGGCCGAACCAGAGCGTTCGTGCGACGGCCGAATAGCGGAAACCGGAGAGAGCGCCCAATAGCGAATAACTCGCCATCGCCCGCGCATACGAGTTGCCACATTCATATTCATTCCACGGATTGCGAGTGCGGCCGTCATAGCGGCTGCGCAGGGCTTTGACGATCGTCAATCCCTCCTCCACAAAGCCCTCCTGAATCAGATGCGAGGCGACCTGGTACTCAATGCCGGTCCAAACCTCATCGGAGTAAATGAAGGGCAAGGTCGGCTTGTCGCCATGCGGCCAACTGCAAAGCAGCAGCCCCGGCTCCCGGCCCAGGGCATAGCCCGGCCGCTGCGCATTGGCGTGATCGCTCAAATCGGTTTTGAAGTTGTGCTTGAAGATGGCTTGCAGGCTTGAGCGAACGTTTTTGCGCGCCAGCGGCATTTCGATCCCGTAGGTCCGGGCCATCCACGCCCCGATGACGCCGTCGGAAAGGCATCCGCCGCCATACTGATACTTCGGCCCTTCGCGCTTGAGCAATTGCTGTAATTCACTGCTCTTTTCGTCGACGTTCGCAATGGAATCGGCGAAGGATTTGTCGCGCAATCCCTGATACTGCACCTTCTGCTGGTAATATTCGCCGTTGAAGAGCTCCTCGTCCATCAAGCGCGCGGCCTTTTCGGCCAGCCTGGCATACAACTGCGCATCGTCTTCCCGGCCAATCGCCGACGCCATCCAGGTCATCGCCGAGAGTGCGCCAACGTAGATGCTGGTGCACATTCCATCCGGCCCCCAGAACTCAATGTCGTAAGTATTGTGATGAGGCTCGAAGAGTCCACCTCGATGATCCGGGTCCCAGGTTGCGATGCAGTAATCCAAGCTGCGCTTCATCAGCGGATAGATTTTCTTGAGCCAGTCGGTATCGCCGGAGATATTCCAGTCGCGATAGACCTTCATCATGCCGCCCAACTGCCCGTCCGAGGCGGCGTGCCAGCTGTGATCCACAGGGCCTTCGGGAATCGCACTGCGAAGGTTCACATGGCCGCGTTCATCCATCGAGCGCACCAACTCCAATTCGCGCAGCGTCCGCTCCAGTTGAGGATATAGATTCGCAAAAGCCTGGGCGTAGTTCCAAACATGGGTACAGGAGCCTTCGCAGCAACCGTTATCTGGAAAACAACCCTCCCATCCCCACAAATTGCCATTTTCCTCACGCAGAACTGTGGGAGCTTTGAGGATCGCCAGATTGGCTGAAACGGCGTCCAGCACATACGGCGGAAGAGTCGATGCAAAGAGAGCCTCTTTGAACTTGACTGTGCGCGAGCGCAACGTGGGATACTCTCTCTCCACGTACAGCGCCACTTCGCGCGCATCCTTCCAGACGCCCGCATAGTACGGACGCCACAGCGGAGGCTTGCCGTCGGCAAAGTACCGGCTGCCGGCCTCGCCTTGCACATCTGGGTTTGGCTTCCCGCCGGCCTGAATGTAGCAGTTGGGAAAGTGCCACGTAATCAGAACAACATGAGTTCGGAATTCACCGGGTGCCAGATGACCTTCCAACAGAACAGAGGCGCCATTCCGGCCTTCAATGTCAATGCTGTTCGATCCCTCATTGGCAGTAAATGTCCCCGAGGAGACCTCGCGCCACAGTGCTGTTAACGAGCCATAGGTCCACTCAGGGCTGCGCAGCCACATCCCCTTGATGCGCGGATGATCGCCTATCACCGTAAGACTGGCGCTACCGAAGGCCTCCGCATGGGGATGCTCGTCATTGTGCAGGAACGCCCCCTTGCCAGGAATCACGGTATTCGCCGATCCCTTCGCCTCTGCTTTGCTTCCCGGAGCCAGATGCGAGATATGGTAAGAAAACTCATACTCCACAGGCTGATGGGAAGTATTGCGCAGCGTATACTCCAGAATCACGCACGGGATGCCGGAGTTCTTGTCGTCCAGAGGAATGAAGGGATTCCAACCCGTCAACTTCACTTCCAGCGGAACCGATGAGTCGCTGAACTGAGCTTCACCAAATGGGTACTCCCCTTTGAACGTGCACTTCGCAAAGCGCGGAAAGCCCTCGAATCCGGCGCGGCGCAACCCCTGCCCCTGTAATCCCTGATCGAATATCTTGAAGGGTGGAAACGGCCCTTCAACCAGCTTGGTGACACTGTGTGAGCCTTTGATATGCAGAACTGCAAAGGCAGCCTCCGGCGAATTGCTGGTGAAGCTCACCGGTAGTGCAGTGGTCGCGGGACGCTCATGAATTGCGAAATCCTGTAACCCTCCACAGCCGTTCAAACAGATCGAGCCAGCCCCGATTCCACCCATAGGCATTGCCACCTGAGTAGCGTTATCACCGCTGAAGGTGCGTTGCGCCGCGCTCTTGAGGAGAGCTTCTGAAGTATAGGGAGCAGATTCAACAGCAGAAGCGTTTGAGCCATGCGCATCCGTTTGCGCGCTCACGGCCGACGTGGCTGCAGCCAGAGCCGCCGTCGATCCCGCAACCAGAAACTCTCTGCGCGTGGTGTTTTTCAACAAGGACATGAAATCTCCTCTGCAAATTCACTGAAGGTAGCAGGATTGTTAAGCCGAAACTTAACCGAGATTCTATACCATCCTCATGGCGGCGCAAAGGAGAGTTGAAATCTCATGTTGTTAGGAAAAGCTTCTAGGATGATGCTTCAAAGTCTAAAAAGCAGAAATTGCACAAACAGCCGCCACCAAAGCTTACCACCAGCAACAGCAGCCAAAACAGCCGTTGCGAAAAAGCTTTGCTGGATATACCTGGGTGAAAGCGGGTTCATGTACAGGGCGCACATCAACCCGCCCTTAAACTACTACCGGCGGCGCCCGCGCGAGCTACCGCCGCCGCCTCCGCCGCTGCCCTTTCGCGCCTGGTAACAATCCCGGCAAAAGACCGGGCGGTCGCCACGCGGTTCAAAAGGCACTGTTGTAGGCTGCCCGCAGCCCGAACAAATCACAGGTGTTCCCTGTGCCGGAGCCGAACGGTAGCCGGAGCCCCCCTGGTCGTTCTTCTTTGCCTGACGGCAATTCTTGCAACGCTTTGGGGTCGAATAACCACGTTCCTGAAAGAACGTCTGATCAGCAGCGGTGAAGGTGAAGTCCTGCCCGCAATCGCTGCACGTAAGT
>Ga0181520_10007266_pt1 | contig 16426 bp, 17 predicted proteins | sample PEATcosm2014_Bin_29_FD_132451 | JGI IMG/M metagenome (GOLD analysis project Ga0181520, IMG submission 132451) | Peatland microbial communities from MTU Mesocosm Facility, Houghton, MI, USA - PEATcosm2014_Bin02_30_metaG | ecosystem: Environmental > Terrestrial > Soil > Wetlands > Peat | place...
AAACACCGGATGGCCGTGGCCAAGCAGCGCCAAAGGCGAGAGTTGCGAAAGTAAGCCGGGGAAGTCAGCGTCCGTTTTTACCTTTAATCCTCCGCAAGCCGACTCTAGCGCTGCTCCCTCACTACGATCGTTTCTGCAATGCGGTCGTGCACACATTGCCGATTGTGGTGGAGGAAGAACTGGATAAATCCGAAGCCGCCCTCCAAGGCCGAGGCGCCATAGCCCAAGGCGCGCTCGATTGCCTGCCATAGCGAAATCCTTGGCTGTTTGAGCGACACTACGCGAATCCGCAGCAGACGCTTGCCCACCGTGCGGCCATCGGTCAGCCATACGGCGAAGCCCGAGTACACAATGAGCCAGACCAAGTCTTCCAGTTCATGGAGGTTGAAGTTCATGGCAATGTGCAGTGGATGATGCAAGGCCTTCAGCTTGAAATATTGCTGGACAAGTTCAAACGGGATGTAGACGGCGAGGACGATGAGAAAGTCGATGGTGAAAGCCGCCGCGCGCTGCCAGAACGAGGCCAGCGGGAGACCCTCCAGCGATTGCGCTCGCGCCGTTTCGTGCGGATCGAAGAAACGGGCGTTCTTGAAGCGCTGCTCAATGGCTTTTGCGATTTCCATGCCTCACCTGATAGATAGATTCAGTCGAATGCCCGCCGGGTTTGCGGGTTCAGCGAAGCAGGCAAACTCGACGGAAGCTCCGGTGCATGGGAAAATCAGCGCTACTCGTTATGCCAGGTCTCGCCCAGGATTTTGTAGAGATTAAGCGAGCGCGCGGGCAGCGGCGCCCGCTCCAGGCCTGCTGCCTTCTGGTCTGCCAGCGCCCACCAGGCGAGCGGGGCCTGGTACACGTCATAGCCTGCGTCTTGCAACAGGAAAAGGCTAACGCGGTCGCGCTGCTCGCGTTCGTGGATCAACATGTTGGCAATTACAGACTCTTTTGCTTTGGATGCCCGCCAAGGGACCGGATTTATGCCGGTGTTTTGAACCATGATGCTGGCTTGTTCGCCCACAACCTGCATGGCCTTCCTCTTATGCATTGCGGACAAGGTGAGAGGGGTTTGCCTCTCCAACACGCAGGCAATACTGTCGGCCAGCACTGCCGCCAGCTGCGCATCGTTCGGCATGCTCCACACCAGCTGGCGGGGCACCAGAATGATGCCGTCTGGCCGTGAGATCGACCGTCGAGGGATCGTGCTCGGTCCTTTCGCGGAGCTTGCTTTCTTTTTTCTGCACCGAGTTTTCGCGGAGGCTGGCTTGGTTGGCAACGACTACGCCATCGGCGCGCTGGCTGCCGTGGAAGCTGATCCAGACATTGGAGCGGAAGGCGGTATCGGCGGTCAGCGGTGGCTCCAAGGTCAGCTCGGTCTGCTTGGTGATGAGCACGGGATAGCCGTCGGCGCGCAGGAGGTAAGTCTCCGGCGCGGCTGAGGCGGGCGGGAGCGCATCGACGACGCCAAAGCCGCTGACCTCGTGCGCCTCCCAAGGCCGCAGATTGAGCTGGGTTGCGGCAATGGTATGCTCCCGCTTGTTGCGCTGGCCGTAGACCTGTGCTGCCTGGCCAACATACGGCTTCCACGCCTGCAACGAAGTCTGGGTACGGGTTTTCCCTTCAGCACATAGAACGCGGTTTGGTCATCGATGCGGACATGAATACCGTTTACGTCGATCTCCGAAGCCGAAGTTACGCCGGTGACGTAGCCTTCCAGATCCGGTTGGTCCGTCCGCTGGGCAAACGATGCGGTCGCGGCAAGGCAGATGATTGCAGGAAGAATGAGTTGGATACGCATTGCGCCGAAGTTTAATTCCAGAGTGTCTGCCGGTCAACGGAAAGCTTGCATCTTGCGCGAAGTTGTAACAAGGCTGAGACTGTTGCCATGCTGAAAGTTGGATTGACGGGCGGAATCGCCTGCGGAAAATCATCAGTGCTGGCGATTTTTGCCTCGCTCGGAGCGCATACCCTACGCGCCGACGTGGTGGGTCATCAATTGATGGCCGTGGGAGAGCCTGTCTATGAGCGCATTGTGGCCGCGTTCGGCACCGCAATTCTGGCGATGGACGGAACCATTGCACGTTCCAAGCTTGCAGCAGCGGCCTTCCCGGATCGCATTGCCGAGCTGAATGCAATCGTGCATCCGGCAGTGCTGGCCTTTGAAGATGACTGGATGCGCAAGGTATGCGAGGCGGATCCCGCAGCGGTGGCCATCTGTGAGGCAGCGCTGCTGATTGAAGCGGGAGGACTGGCACGCTACGACCGCCTCATCGTGGTGACCTGCACAATGGAGCAGAAGATTGCGCGCTTTGCCGAGCGCACCGGGATGGACGCCGAGGAGGCTCGGGCGGATGTCGAGCGGCGGATGGCGGCGCAGCTGCCCGAGGCGGAAAAAGTGAAGCTTGCGGACTACGTCATCGATAACAGCGGCAGCCGCGAGGACGCCGAGCGCCAGGTGCGCAAGCTTTGGGAGACGCTACTGGAGACGGCGCGCTGAATCCTGCGCACCGTCTACAGCGTGCGCTTAAACAGCGGCACCGAGAGCGCCAGGCTGATGAGGCCGAAGAGCGAAAGATACATCAGGTCTTGCGAGACCGCGGCCCACGAAGCCTCCTTGAGCAGGGTCGCCTTCAGCCCGTGGACGGCGTAGCTGAATGGGTCCACGTAGGAGATAACGCGCAGCCATTTGGGGAACGCCTGCACCGGATAGATCGCACCGCTGGGGAAATACAACAGCGTGTTGAGAATGCCGAACATGGCGCGCGGCACCAAGGGATCTTCCACCCGCACCATCAGCAGAAACATCATCCCATTGAAGGCGAACGACGTGGCGGCAATCAGCAGGAACCATTGCAGCACGCGCGAGGGCTCAAACGACGAGCCCAAGCCGGCAATCAGCGAGCCCATCACGGTGAGTGTGCAGCCCGCCATGATCGCCTTCAGGGCTCCGGCCAGATTGAGGCCAAGCACCATCTCGAGGGCCGTGATTGGAGTCACCAAATATCCCTCATGCACGCCGCGCGCCTTGTCATCGATATACAGCCTTCCGCCGCCGATCATGACCGAGACAAACATGGCCAGGGTGATGGAGCCGGGCAGCAGATACTTGAGATATTCAACGTACGGATAGAGCTCGATGATTTCCAGGGCCACGCCGTTGGTGATGCGCGTGGCACTGGCGGCGGGCTGGTTGAGCGCGGTGACCAGCTCCTGCATTTTGTCTTGCAGCGAAGTGGCCATGAACTGGTCGCTGTTATCGACGACCATGCCGAGCTGCGGATTCTCTCCGGCGTAGAAGCGGCGCGAGAACTGCGGAGGGATGATGAGCGCGCCCTCCAGCCGTCCCTGGCGCACGTCTTCGCGGGCGCGCACCTCGTCGGTGTAAGGCACGGCGACAAAGGTTCGAATGTTGGCCTGCACGGAGTGGAAGGCGTCAAGAATGCGCACCGCCTGCGGACCATGATCTTCATCGACAATGGCGACGCGGGCGTCGCGAATCTTTCCACCGAAGGCGTTGCCCAGGATAATGAGCTGAATGAGCGGGAAGATCATGGCCGTGACCATGAGCGTGGGGGAGCGGAAAAACTTGCGCATCTCGCGCTCGATAATCGCAAACATTCTGTTCATCGCTGCATTCCTGGACGCGGCGGCATGACATAGCCGAAAGCTTTCACCTGCTCGTCGCGAAGCTGACGGCCGGTGTAGTGGACAAATACATCGTCGAGCGAAGTGTTCTGCACGCTGAGGGTTTTGATCTCAACTCCGGCGCGCCCCGCCAACTCAACCAGTCCGGTGGTGGTCTGCGAGCCGGTCGAGGTCAACATGCGGAACATGCTGGCTCCCTGGTCTTGCACGCTCTCCACGCCGGGCAGCGCGTGCAACTGCTCGGCCCATTCCGCGGGAGGATTCACGAACTGGGCCTCGACCACGTTGTTGCCCGGGACGCTCGACTTCAACGCCATGGGCGCATCCAAGGCGACCAGCTTGCCGTGATCGACAATGGCAATGCGGTCGCACAACCGGTCGGCTTCATCCATGTAATGCGTGGTGATGAGAATGGTGAGCTGACGCCGGCTCTTCAACGTGTTCAACATCTCCCACACCGCTACGCGTGACACCGGATCCAGTCCGGTGGTGGGCTCGTCGAGAAAAAAGATGCGCGGGTTGTGTACCAGGCCGCGCGCAATCTCCGCCCGGCGGCGCATTCCGCCGGAGAGTGTTTTTACCTGCGCGTCACGCCACTTTGTGAGATCGACGGCTTCCAGCAGCTCGTTGATGTTGTGTTCGCGCTCGGCTCGCGGCACGCCGTAGAGCTTGGCGTAGATACTCATATTTTCGGCGATCGTCAGGTCGATATCGCTGGTCATCGCCTGCGGAATGACGCCCATGGTGTGGCGCGCGGCATCGGCATTCTCGCTGACGTCGTATCCGGCGATGAAAGCCTTGCCGCTGGTGATCGGGATCAGCGTGGTCATCATGCGGATCAGGGTGCTCTTGCCCGCTCCGTTGGGACCGAGCAGGCCGAAGATTTCACCTTCCTTCACGTCGAAGGTGACGCCCTTGACGGCCTCAAAGCTGCCGAACTTCTTGACGATGTTTTCGACCGCGATGGCTTGGCCTTCGTGTCCCGAGTGCGGGCCCTTGCTGCGGCTCAAAATGCTCATGCGAGGCTCCGTTACTTGCCGCTGAGAAGGCGCTGCGGAAGAAGCACCTCGGCGGTCATGCCGGGGACGTAGGTTTCACGCGGATTGGCGATGATCAGTTTGAGCCGCACGGTTCGGATGTCGCGTTTCGAACGGCTGTAATCGCGCTCGGTGGCGAAATCGGCTTCGGCGGCCTTGGCGATGATCTTTCCGGACACGCGCTCGCCTCCGGGCATGCGCACGTCCAAGGTGTCTCCCAGCTTTACGGCTTGCGCCTGGGTCTCTGGAACCGCCGCGTACACCCAGGTTTGCGTGAGATCGACGATGGTGACGATGGGTGTGCCCACACCGACCACTTCGCCTTCTCGCGCGGCGCGCACGCTGACCGTGCCATTCACCGGCGCGGTGACCCTCGTATAACCAATGCGGACTTCGGCTTCGACGAGCTTGCCCCGGGCGGAATCCATTTGTCCCTGGGTGGCGGCGATGTTGCTGCGCGCGGCGGCGGCCTGGTGGATGCGGGCCTCCATGGTGTTCAATGTGGCGCGCGCGGCGATCACCTGTTCGCGGTTGGCGCGGACGCGCGCCTGGTTGGCAGCCAGCGTCTGCTCGGCACGGTCGCGATCCTGACGGCTGGCCACGCCCTGTTCATGCAGCAAGACGATGCGGCGGGTGTCGAGTTCCTGCTGGCGCTCATTGGCCTCGCTCTCTTCCAGGGAAGCCTTGGCGGCCAGCAACGCGGCGGCAGCGTTCCTCACCTGGGCGTCGGTCTCTCCGTTTGTGCTGGCATACGTTTGGCTGGTCTGGCGCACCTGGGAACGCAACCCGTCGAGCGTGGCACGCGCCGAGTCGCGTTCGGCGACCAGGTCCTGGTTATCGATCTGGGCAATCAGCTCCCCCTGCTTCACGCTCTGGCCTTCATCCACCAGCAGATGTTCGATGCGTCCGGCGACCTTGCTGCTGACGATCACCTGGTTCGCATCGACCGTGCCGATGAGGACCACGTCGGAGGTACCGCGCGTGGAGAAGAGGTAAAAACCCAGCGAGAGCAGGAATACAACTCCCAGCATGGCGAAGACTCGGTACTTAGGATTCATGCAGTGTCCGCTTTCCGGCGATTTCTTTTGGGTTGTGCATTGGGTTGCTCAGTGCGTGTTGCGCTTGCGGTGTTGCTCGCCGCTTTGCTGCAGTGTCTGCTGCCGGGCAGCGCCCGTGGCGCGGTGGCAATCCTCTTGGCCAGCTTGATTCCATAACTGCGGTCTGTGAACAGTGATGCCCCGATGAAGTCCAGCGAGTTGACGATGTGGCCGCGGATGCACTCGGGCGAAAAAGGATCGGTACCGCGCAGCATCCGCATAATGGGTGCGGAGTTGAAGTAGAAAACGTTCATCCCGAGCATGGCGCTGAGCGCGCCGGCTGCTTCCACCTTGCGGAACTCGCCACTGGCAATTCCATCCTGCACGGCCTTCAATCCGGCGCGCTGCAGTGGAATGAAGTGGGAGCGGCCGATGGCCCGGAAGTCCTTTGACGGTTCGCCGGTGTTGCGCGCACTGGAGAGCTCCTGCTGGATCAGCCGCGGATAATGGGGATGATTCACCAGGTACTCGAAGTGTGCGCGGGCCAGCCGCAGGAGTTTTTCGCCCGGGGTAAGCGGACCCTCCAGCATCGGCAAAACGTCCTCCACCAGCCCGCTGAAAACGGCGTGCAAGGCGGCCGAGTAAAGACCCGCCTTGTCCTTGAAATAGTAGTAGAGCAGGGCCTTATTGACACCGGCAGCTTCCGCAATGGCCGCGGTGCGCGCTCCGGCCGAGCCCTGAATCGCAAACTCGGCGACCGCATGTTCGAGGATCGAGGTTCGGCTGGCCTCTGCATTGCGTGCGCGCGGCGCGGCGGGTTTGGACTTAAGAGTAGCCATAATTAACTAACTGGTTAGTTAATTCTAAATGGCAGGAGCGAGCGCATGCAAGTGAAAAGCCAGTGAATGATTTTCCGCACGGGAAAGGCCTTGGGCCGGTAGCGGCTGGAACCGGCCCCCGGAAGCACCCGGTCGAGGGCGGCGCTGGTTACAGCGGACGCAGGGTGATGCTGCCATCCGAGGTGTGCACCTGCAGGCTCGGGCCTCCACCGTGCAGTTTGCCGCGAACCCGGTTCTTTTCCACGCGGCCGCTGACCTCGATGGGAAGCTGCAAATCGATGTGACCATCACTGGTCCAGGCGTCAAGGAAGGCGGAGAGGTCATCGGGCAGGCGCAAGGTGACCGAGCCATCGGAGGCGCGCAGATTCCAGCCGCTGTTCATGCGCGAGCCCTTCCAGACGTCGGCCGCGATGTGCCCATCGCTGGTATTGATGTCGAGCAGGTCAAAGCGGCCCGATACATCCACGGAACCGTCCGAGGTATGGGCGTGCAGCGCGCCATCGAAGTGATCCACGCGCAACGAGCCATCGGAGGTGACCAGGCGCGCCTCGCCTTTCACGCCGGAGACGTGCAACGAACCGTCTGCCGAAGAGAGATCCAGCGCGGTTGACTGCGGGACGCTGATTTCGATTTGCACCGAGCGGCTGGAGAAGTTGAGGCGAAAGTGACGATCGGGAATCTTCACCTGCACGAAGACGGAGTCACCACTCTGCTGGGCCGTGACCGATAGCTCGCCCGGACCGATACGCCAGCCTTCGGCAATGACATGAGCCGAAATGACGTTTCCGGAAGCGCCATGTACTTCAATGCGTGCGTCGTTCGTCTGCACCCGGAGCTGCGGATGCGCCCCTACGGTAAAGTCGCGCTTCCACTCCTCGGCCGAGGCGGAAAGGGCCACAAGCAGAATCGCGGCCACGCAAAAGACTTTGACTTTCATTGTGACAGTGCCTCCCGGCGGCTGCCCAGGGCCGCTAGCAGAAGGTACGCAGCACGGAGCAGAAAAGTTCCAAGAAGCCATGTTTCAGAGTTTCAAGGTCAAAACCCGGTGACCTCGGATGCCGAGATTTCACGCTCCAACCTTGAAACCTGCGAATGCTTGAAACTTACTCCTTTGTGTACTGGTTCCGCTTCTTATCCGCATGCCGCTCCAGCGCAAGCTCGATCAGGCGGTCGATCAGTGCGGGGTACTCGATCCCGGTTGCGGCCCACAGCTTGGGATACATGCTGATGGCAGTGAAGCCGGGCATGGTGTTTACCTCATTCAGATAGAAGTGGCCGGTGACCGGGTCCATCAGGAAATCAACGCGCGCCAGCCCTGAGCACTCCACACTCTGGAAGGCGCGGATCGCCATCTCCTGGATTTGCCGGACCTGGGTGTGGTCCAGCCGGGCGGGAATAATCAGCTCCGAGCCTGAATCGATGTACTTGGCGTCGTAGTCATAGAATTCTTTGGCCGGGACGATCTCTCCACAGATGGAGGCGACGGGCTCATCGTTGCCCAGCACGGCACACTCGATCTCGCGTGCCTTGTAGCGTTTGCCGCCGACGCCCTGCTCAATCACGATTTTGCGGTCAAAGCGCGCCGCTTCATTGATGGCCGCCGGGAGCTCGGTGAGATCGTGCGCCTTGCTGATGCCTACCGAGCTGCCGAGGTTCGCCGGCTTCACGAACACCGGGTACTTCAGCGCCGAATCCACTGCCTTCTCGACCTTCTTCGGCTGCCGCTCCCACTCTGAGCGCAGCACCGTGAGGTGCTTCACCAGCGGGAGGCGCGAGTCGCCGAACAGCCGCTTCATGATGTCTTTGTCCATGCCGGCCGCCGAACCCAGCACGCCGGAGCCGACGTAGGCAATGTCGGCCAGTTCCAGCAACCCCTGCATGGTTCCATCTTCGCCAAAGGTGCCGTGCAGAACGGGGAAGATAACATCGACGGCGATAGGGCGGAGAGCGTCATTATTGTGCGGCGTCTCAAAGGGTACAAGCGTGTTCGCTGAGGGCATTGGCGGCACCAGCACGGCTTCGCCTTTGGCCAGCACCGCAGCCGCCGAGGTAGCGGCCGGATCGCCCGCGCGCAAGTTCTTGCCGCGCCCTGCGGCGACGAACTCACCTTTGATCAACTGTTCAGCGTTCAGATCGGTGAGCCACTGCCCTTGCTTCGTAATGCCGATGGGAACCACATCGTACTTGGTACGGTCGATAGCCTGCATAACCGATGCAGCCGACAAAAGGGAGACTTCATGTTCGCCGCTGCGCCCGCCAAAAAGAACGCCTACACGGAGTTTCTTCACTGTCATAGGAGTGGGGCTTCCTTTGTGCTTCTCTTATGATTATAAGGTAAGGCGGGTCAACCGCATCCCCGAGTGCGTCCGAGCACTCCAGTCCGGTGGAGTGTCCGCGTGCTACGATGCTCCGGAGTGAAAGGGTCCTACATGAAACGCATACTGCCATTCCTATTGTTGTTTGCGTTCGCGGCACAGGCCAAGGAGGCGCCCACGACCATGATCTTATGGCCGGACGAGGCGCATCCGGTTGTACGATTCTCTTCGGCAAGTTTGTCAGGATGAACTCGACGGGCAGCCTCAGCGCATATTCCATGGATGTGCGGGCGGAGAATCTGTGGAGCAAGCCCATTCCCGAAGCCTCCTTCGACGCCTATTTCTTTGGCAAAGACAATATGCGCATCGGGCATGGCTATATCACCCTGGATCACGTGGGAGTAGGGGAAAAGGTTCGGTTTACGGTCACGTTCGACGTGACCGGGGCGCAGCCAGCTTCGTTGAAGATTGTGGCCAATCGCGTTCCAAAGGAGCTTGGCGCGCTAGCGCCGCCTAAGAAGATCCGGCTGACGGTTTATTCGGTTCCGTCGGGCGCCACGTTGAAAGTGGACGGCGTCGAGGCCGGAGAAACGCCAAAACAGGTGGAATTCGCTCTGGGCAAGCACCTGCTGCAATTCACCCGCGAAGGATACAACAGCGGCACGTTTCCGGTGGAGTTCGGGCCGGATGACGTGTCAGGCGGCACGATAAGCTATGAACTGGGAGCGCTGGCCCACGACACGATTGAGATGCGCGACGGGACTACCCTGACCGCCGCAGATGTCGAGTCAATGAACGCAACATCGGTGGTGGTTCGCATGGTGGGCAATTCGCAAACGCTGGACCGCAATCAAGTGAAACGCATTCTGCTGGTGCAGCGCGAGCCGGCAAGCGGCACAGTACAGAAATAGACCTGATCCAATTCGAAGTCCTGCGCACGGTGGCTACAGTATCTTTTTCCCGAAGGCCGAGCTCGCCAACTCGACCGCCAGCTCGGCCGTGCGGTTGTACTCATCGATCACCGGGTTTACCTCCACAATGTCAATCGACGTCATGCGTCCGTGGTCGGCGATGATTTCCATTGCCAGGTGCGCCTCGCGATAGGTGGCTCCGCCGGGCACCCGCGTGCCCACACCCGGCGCGTCCTCGGGATCGACCCAGTCCATGTCCAGCGAGATGTGGTAGCCGACGGTTCCGCGTCCGGCCATACGCAGCGCCTCTTCCATCACCGTGCGCATGCCGCGCTCGTCGATGTCGCGCATGGTGAACACCTCAATGCCCGTCCGCCGGATGTTTTCCTTCTCCGCCATGTCCACGTCGCGTATCCCCACGAGCACGCAGTTTTCCGGCCGAATTTTCGGCCTCCACTCGTAGAGGTTGGCCAGCGGGTCCAGCCCGTCGAGTCCCATGAGCGCTCCGAGCGGCATACCGTGGATGTTGCCTGAAGGCGAGGTTTCCGGCGTATTGATGTCCGAGTGGGCGTCGATCCAGATCAGGCCAATGTGCTGCCCTTCACGCCGGTAGTACTCGGCTACGCCGCTCACCGAACCGGCGGCGATCGAGTGATCTCCGCCGATCGACAGCGGAGTTTTCCCTTCCTCCAGCGCGTGCAGAACCTTTTCCGCCAACTTGGTACAGGTTGCCGTAATCTCGCGCAGATAGCGCGCGTTCACGTCGCCAAAATTCTTCTGTTCGGGCAAGGTAACGCTGATGTTGCCGCAGTCTTCCACCACATGCCCCAGCGACTCCAGCTTAGAGGCCAGTCCGGCCACGCGCACCGCGGAGGGCCCCATGTCTACGCCGCGGCGCTGCTGGCCCAGATCCAGTGGAACGCCAATGATACGAATACTCTTCTTGATTACGTCTGGAAATGATGCGGGAATGCCGACCATACGAGAGTCCGATTCCTGAAACCGGGGCCGAGGCCCCGATTCCTTTTCTTTCGCTATGGAGTGGCTCCGGCCACCCCTTGGTTCATACGCCCCTCTAGATGCGGTGCAGCTCGCGGGCGAAATACGATTCTACGGATACATGCGATTGAGCATGCGCGGGAAAGGAATGGTCTCACGCACGTGATCCAGCTTGCAAATCCAAGCCACGGCGCGCTCCAGCCCCATGCCAAAACCGGCGTGCGGAACGCCACCGTACTTGCGCAGATCCAGATACCACTGGAACGCCTCTTCTGGCAGCTGATGCTGCTTGATCCGCTCCAGCAGCCGCTCATAGGAGCCCATGCGCTGCGAGCCCCCGATCACCTCTCCGTACCCTTCCGGCGCCAGGACGTCCACACACAAGGCCTTGGTCAGGTCCTCCGGATCCGGTTCCATATAGAACGCCTTCACCGCCGAAGGATAGCGGTGGATCATCACAGGACGGTCAAACTTGGATGAAATGTAGGTCTCATCCGGCGAGCCAAAATCATTGCCATACTCGAACTTTGCCTCCAGCTCGCCCTTGGCAAAGCCTTCGTCGAGCATCTTCACCGCGTCATCGTAGGAGACGCGCGGGAACGGCGTTTCAATCTTTTCCAGTGGCGCAAGGTCGCGGCCGATGACGCTGAGCTCGTGCCGCCGCGTCTCCAGCACCCGCTTCACGATAAAGGTGATGAAGTCTTCGGCCAGCTTCATAATGTCGTCCAACGTGGCGTAAGCGACTTCCGGCTCAACCATCCAGAATTCGGTCAAGTGCCGCCGGGTCTTCGACTTTTCCGCCCGGAAGGTCGGTCCGAAGCTATACACCTTGCCCAGGGCCATGGCCGTCGCCTCGATATAAAGCTGCCCGGACTGCGTCAGGTAAGCCTGCTCCTCGAAGTAGTCGACCGGAAACAGCGTGCTCGTACCTTCACAGGCCGCAGGGGTCAGGATCGGCGGATCGGTGCGGGTGAAGTCGCGCGCGTAGAAGAAGTCGTGCATCGCCCGCTCAATTTCCGAGCGGATGCGCAGAATCGCCACCTGCCGCGGCGAGCGCAGCCACAAGTGCCGATGCTCCATCAGGAACTCAACCCCGTGATCCTTCAACGAGATCGGATAGGGCGTCTCCTCCGACACCTTCTGCACCACATCGACGCTCGCGAGGTCCAGCTCAAAGCCTCCGGGGGCGCGCTTATCGGCCCGAACCTTGCCGTGAATGATGACGCTGGACTCCTGCGTCAGTCCCTTGACGGTCTCAAAAATCTCCGGGGCAACCGCGTTCTTCGCCATCACGCCCTGCACCAGCCCGGTGCCGTCGCGGAAGATGGGAAACAGCAACTTGCCGCTCTCGCGCAGATTGTAGAGCCAGCCGCGCAGGGTCACATCCTGCCCCTCGAGCTGGCCCAGGTGTTCAATGCTTGTAATGGGCGCCATGAAAAATGCTTCCTAAAAGCCATCGCACAGAGAGTTGCACGGCAAAATAGCCGAACCGGGCAGCGCGAGGCGTAACAAGAGATTGTAAGCTCTGGCGCGGGAGGAGGGGTAGCGGCAAGGATTGGGAGGCGGACAGACCAACCGGAAAAACACTCTTAGCCTAGCAACCGGCCCCGGCGATTGATGATCTGTAGTCAGAGGAGCACCCGCAACCGCGGCTTGGAGTCACCATGGCGATTCGCGACCTTTTACTGCCGGAGTTCGATCAGGAGATGGCCAACACACGCAAGATGCTGGAACAGATTCCCGACGAACGCTTCGACTACCAACCCCACCCCCGGTCATGGAAGGTCAACCGTTTGGCCGGTCACGTTGCCGACCTGCCAGGCTGGGTTTCGCACACGATGAATGTGGAGGTTCTGGATCTTAAGCCTGGCGATTACACGCCGTTCGAGCCAATTAGCCGTCAGGAACTCCTCGACAAGTTCGACCAGTTCACGCGCGAGGCCCACGACGCCCTCGCCTCGGCGACCGACGAACAGCTCAACGCAATCTGGAGCATGAAGTGGGAGGGCAAGACGGTGATGACCATGCCCCGTCTCAGCGTCCTACGCAACGTGGTACTCAACCACCTGATTCATCATCGGGCGCAGCTCGGAGTCTATCTTCGCATGATGGGTGTGTCGGTTCCCGGCATGTACGGCCCGTCGGCCGATGATCCGGCGTTCGGAGTAAATGAAAAGGCGGCCTGATTCCTGGTCAGTACCGGATGACCTTAGCCTTCGCGCCACAATCACTCTTACGGTTTGCGCGCCACAATCACTCTGGGAATTCCAGCCAGGTCGGGAACCACGTGAACGTTTTGCCAGTCTTGGAGCAGCGCCATCACGGCCTCGGCCATCGAATAGCCGATCTCCATCAGCAGCCAGCCACGGCTGCGCAGCGCCTCAGAGGCTTGCGGAATCAGGCGGCGAATCACGTCGAGCCCTTGCTCTCCGGCGAAGACGGCCATATGCGGCTCGTAGTGCTTCACCACCTCCTGCACTTTGTCGGCCTCATCGAGTCCGACATACGGAGGATTGGAGACCACGAAGTCAAAGCTCGCGTCGCGCGGAACTGCCTTGAGCACATCGCTCTGGACAAAGCAGACACGGGCCTGGAGGCGCTCGGCATTGCGGCGCGCCACGTCGAGCGCCTCTGCCGAAAGATCGACAGCATAGACCTCGGCCTGCGGCAGTTCGCACGCCAGGGTCACGGCAATGGCGCCCGAACCGGTTCCAACGTCGATGATTTTGAGGTGCGGACCAAGCACGAAGCGATGGACAAGATCCAGCACGACTTCGATCAGGTGCTCGGTTTCGGGACGCGGAATCAGCACGGCCGGGGTCACCAGAAAATCGGCCTTCCAGAACTCCTGGTGTCCCGTAAGATATTGCAAAGGCTCACCTGAGACGCGCCGCGAGACAAGCTGGCCGTACGCTGATTGTTCGGATTCGGTCAGCTCACGCTCGGGATGCGCGAACAGGTACGCGCGTTCGCAGCCGAGCACGTGGAAGGCCAAGGCTTCCGCGCTGATGCGCGCGGCGTCGATTCCTGCGGCTTCGAGTTGGACAACGGCCGAGTGAAGCGCTTGGCGGAGTTGCACCTGTTCATTGTACGGCGCGGTCCGGCTTACGCGTGAACCGTCTCGGCCTTCAGCTTCTCGGCCTGGAAGTGGGTAATCAGGGCATCGACGAATGGCTGCAGTTTGCCCTCCATCACCTGGTCCAACTGATGCACTGTCAAACCGATGCGGTGATCGCTCACCCGGTTCTGCGGGAAGTTGTAGGTGCGGATCTTTTCGCTGCGGTCGCCGGTGCCGACCTGCGAGCGCCGCTCCTTGGCCACCGCTTCCTGCTGCTTGGCCTGCTCCAGCTCGTAGAGGCGGGAGCGCAGCACGCGCATTCCCTTCTCGCGATTCTTGATCTGGGACTTTTCGTCCTGGCAGCTCACCACTGTGTTGGTGGGCAAATGCGTGATGCGCACCGCTGAATACGTGGTATTCACCGACTGTCCGCCGGGACCGGAGGAGCAGAAGGTGTCAATGCGGATGTCTTTGGCCTCGATCTTGATGTCCACGTCCTCGGCTTCAGGCAGGACCGCGACAGTGACCGCAGAGGTGTGCACGCGGCCCTGGGTTTCCGTGTCAGGTACGCGCTGCACCCGGTGAACTCCACTCTCATACTTGAGCTGCGAGTACACCCGCTTGCCCTCGATGATGGCGATCACCTCTTTGAGTCCGCCTACCGAGGAGTCCGAGCTGGAAAGCACTTCCACCTTCCAGTGGCGCGACTCGGCGTAGCGCATGTACATGCGGAAGATCTCGGCGGCGAAGAGGGTGGCCTCATCCCCGCCGGTTCCCGCGCGAATCTCAAGGACGCTGTTCTTTTCGTCATTGGGATCTTTGGGCAGGAGGAGAACCTTGAGCTCTTCTTCGACCGTCGCAAGCTGCTGCTCGAGCCCATGGAGCTCTTCTTCGGCGTAGGCCCGCATCTCGGGATCGGTCTCACCCTCCAGCATGGCGCGCGAATCGCTGATGCCGCGCTGGAGCTTCTGGTACTCGTGATACTTGTCCACGATGGGGGCTAGTTCGCCCTGGGCCTTGGCGGTCTTCTGGTAGTTGGCCGAGTCGTTGACAATTTCAGGTGCGGCAAGCGCTTCATTCAGTTCCTTCCAGCGCGCCTCGATCTGAGCTAAACGATCAAACATGATGTGCCTGAGCTTTCAGGCCGTGCGGAAGAGACGCGCACGGCCGACAGTGATGATTTCAAAAGGGAGCAGTAGCGGCAAACCCTGCAAAAGGCGGCGAGCGCCGCTAAAGATGACGCGGTGTGGAGAGCAACGCGGGATTTGCAGTGAGCGTCATGCGATTACCAACTCTCCACCTTGCTGCTGTTCCAGCTCCATGGCGTGGTTGAGGGCAACAATGGCGCACTCGACCTGGGTGTCATCCGGAGGCTGGGTGGTGATGCGCTGCAGCCAGAGTCCGGGAGCGGTCATCATGGCAAACAGCGAGGAGCGTCTTTTGGCGGCGTAGCGGATGATCTCGTAAGAACTACCCGCGATCACCGGCAGAAGGACAATGCGTGAGGCAAAACCCATCCAGAATCCATGCACCGGGACCATTGCGTAAACGGCAATCGAGATGATCATGACGGTCATCAGAAAGCTGGTTCCGCAGCGCGGATGAAAGGTGGAGTAGCGCTGCACGGCCTCGGCTGTGAGCGGATCATGGTTCTCATAGGCGAAGACGGTTTTGTGCTCGGCGCCGTGGTACTGGTAGACGCGACGGATCTCACTCCAGCGCGAAGTGAGCCAGATGAAACCGAGAAAAATGGCGAAACGGATGACGCCTTCGACCAGGGCAAACAGCACGGTGTTGGCAGTTTGCGGCGCCCAGTGGCGCAACGACCGCGCCGCCGCAAAGGGCAGAAACTTGTACATAAAGATGAAGAAGCCGAGCGAAAGCACGATGTTGAAAGCGGCAACCCAGCTGTTCATCTCAAGCTTTTCGCCACTCGCAGTCTTCTCATCTTCAAGGGCCACATCGGCCGAGTAGCGCAGGGCCTTGAAGCCGAGCACCATGGCGGAGCCAAGAGTGACGATGCCGCGAATGAAGGGCCAAGCCTTCCATGGGCTTTTTTCGCTGGGCTTAGCCAGCGGCTCGGAATGGATGGCGAGCTCTCCGTTGGGCTTGCGAATCGCGATGCCCCAGGCATGCGGAGCGCGCATCATAACGCCTTCCAGGACAGCCTGACCGCCGACTAAAGTCTCCTCGGCGCTCTCGAGCGCGAGCGAAAGTTGCAAAGCGGTGTGGAAGCGCAGATGGGTACGAAGAGACATGATGGTTATTAGACGCAAAAATCTAGACAGAAGATACAGATAGTAACTCTCTGGTAAGGGTAAGATGGGCGGCCGGGCACTGTCAAACGCCGCCGGAGCTGGACGGGTCATCGGCGGAAGCCACAGGTGCGGAGGCGGAGGCGAGGCAGACCTGGTTGCGTCCCGCAGCCTTCGCCTCGTAGAGGGCGGCATCAGCAGCGCGCACGATATCGTCGCGGGTAATGCCGTTGGCGGGAAACTCCGCAATGCCGATGCTGACCGTCACCGGGTGGGAAACCCCGGGAAATTCGGTATTGGCGACCGAGCGGCGGAGTTTGTCAGCTACCGCGGCGG
>Ga0181520_10007268_pt1 | contig 16422 bp, 2 predicted proteins | sample PEATcosm2014_Bin_29_FD_132451 | JGI IMG/M metagenome (GOLD analysis project Ga0181520, IMG submission 132451) | Peatland microbial communities from MTU Mesocosm Facility, Houghton, MI, USA - PEATcosm2014_Bin02_30_metaG | ecosystem: Environmental > Terrestrial > Soil > Wetlands > Peat | place...
GGACGGCCTGCAGCTTTATACGAACACCACTGTCCTCGACCTGGGAATTCAAGATTTCTCCGGAAGCGGAGTGCATGTATTTGGCAGCGGCAGCACGGTGGCCGGGTGCTTAATTGGCGCCGACGCAACGGGGACTATCGCCCAGCGCAACGGGACTGGTATAACCATTGATTCGGGCGCCTCGGACAACATCATCGGCGGGACTACGGCCACGGCGCGGAACCTCATCTCCGGCAACTACAATGCCGTCGTGATCCAGGGCGTCGGAGCGACGGGAAACGTGGTGGAGGGGAACTACATCGGCACCAACGCCTCGGGCCAGTCGATGGGCTGGGCGGATTCCAACGGCAACCCCATCACCGCCAACGCGTCGTGCGGCGTGGTGATCCAGAGCGGCGCCTCCGGCAACCTGATCGGCGGGACAAACGCCGGGGCCCGTAACGTGATCTCCGGCGACGGCTACGGTGTTTTCATCGCAGGTCCCGGCACGGTAAACAACCTTGTCGAAGGAAACTACTTGGGCACCGATGCGTCGGGCGACGCGCCTCTGGCTTCCGGGAATGCCAACAATTCCTCGGGCGTTGCCATTGGCAACGGCGCGTCGGACAACACCATCGGCGGCATGACGGCCGCGGCGCGGAACGTCATTTCCGGCAACCGCAATGCGGGCCTCGACATCGGCGGCGCGGGCACGACCGGCAACGTGGTCGAGGGGAACTACGTCGGCGTCAACCCAAGCGGGACCGCTAGCGTGCCCAACGGGGGGGGAGGAATCCAGATCGACAGCGGGGCATCGGGTAACTCGATCGGCGGCAGCAACCCCGCTGACGGCAACACGATTGCCTACAACGACTATGGGGGGGTGAGGGTGACCGGTGATTCCACGGGCAACACCATCCGTCTGAATTCCATCCACGACAACTCCGGATTGGGAATCGACCTGGGCGGTAGCGGGGTACCAACGCCCAACGACCCTGTGAACCCCGACACGGGCCCCAACAACCGGCAGAACTACCCCGTGCTTACGTCTGCAGTCGCCGGCAGCTCGCTTATGGTTTCGGGCACGCTCCACAGCGATCCCAACCAGACGTTTACTCTTGATTTCTACGCCAGCACGGCCGCTGATCCCAGTGGTTACGGGCAGGGTGCGGTGTACGTGGGTTCGACGACCGTGACGACCGACGGCGGGGGCAACGCTTCGTTCGCAAATCTCTCGCTTCCGGGCGCCGCCGCCTTGGGCGAGTGGATCACTTCCACCGCCACTGATGCCGGCGGCGACACTTCGGAGTTTTCTGCCGGCCTGACGGCCTGCGCGGAAACGCTCACTCAGAACCAGGTGTGGGCAAGTTCCACGTTGCACGAAGTGGTTGGCGAGATCGTGGTTCCCAGTGGTCTGACGCTTACCGTCGCGGCGGGGACCGTGGTAAAGTTCTTGCCCGGCGCGGGAATCACGGTCCAATACGGCGGCCGACTGATCGCCGACGGCACGCTCGTCGATCCGGTCGTTTTCACCTCGATCAACGACGATGCAAACGGGGGCGACACCAACGGCAATGGAAACCTGACCTCCCCGGCGGCCGGCGATTGGCGCGGCATCCTCGTCAGCGGCATGGCGCAATTGAACCACGTCGAGTTCTTGTACGGCGGCAAGACCACGGCCGGCACGTGGGACACCACCTCCGCGCCCCTGGCAGCCGCCGCCAACGCCTCTGTCGCAATCTCCGACAGTACTATCCTCGACAGCTGCTTCGACGGCATCATCGCCTCAGGCCAAAGCAACGTAACAGTAACGAGTTGCGTCATTGCCGACTGCGATACGGGCGTCTATGCCGGTATGTCGGCCAAGCTCCACGTCGTCAACTGCACGCTGGACGGCAACCGGATCGGCATCCAACAAGGCGGCGGAACCGTGTGGCTCACCAACAGCATCGTGAGCGACAGCACCGACGCCGGCATGGAAAGCTCGGGCTATCCCATCACGATAAGCTACAGTGACATCTGGTCGCCGACGGGCTCCAACTATGGCGGCGGCACCGACCTCACGGGCGCCAGCGGCAACATCTCGGCCGATCCCCAGTACGTGGACGCCAGCGCAAACGACTACTGCCTGACCGCTTCGAGTCCCTGCATCGACACCGCCAACGGCGCCGCAGCCCCGGCCACGGACTTCCGCGGCTACCCGCGCTATACGGATCCGGCAGTGGCAGGCAACGGCGTGCCGCTGCCCGGCAGCACCGCCATCCCCGACATGGGCGCCTTCGAGTTCGCCGACACCGCCCCTTCCGACGTGGACATGACCGTGACCTCGTTGACCGGCGCGGCGACTGCGATGGCCGGCCAAGAGGCCGCCGTCCAATGGACTGACGCCAACATCGGCACGTGTACGGTCGTTGGCCCCTGGCACGACAGCGTTTACCTGGTCAACAACCCCGGACCGTTCCAGACGCAAATCCTGGTCAGCCAGGTGCTGGTCGGCCAGGGCGTGACCCTCGGTCCCGGCTGGAGCTTTACGACCATCGCCCAACTCCGCGTCCCTGGGGGCGTCGTCGGCAACTACTACTACTGGGAAGTGACGGCGAATTCGGCGGGCGACATCTTCGTGGGCGCCAATTCGCAGAACGACTCGCTCGTCTCTTCGACGCCCGTGAGTCTCGCCGTGCCCTCGTTGGACGTCAACGGTCCGGCCGCCTCAGGTCAATTCTCGTCGCCGGGCCAAGCGCAATGGTTCCAACTCACGCCGGCGGAAAATGAAGACGTCCTCTTGACGCTCAGCATGGCCGAGCCCAACGCCGCGGGCCAGATCTATATCGGCAACGGTTACATGCCCGATGCCCAGCAATACGACGCCTGCCAGACGCAAACGGATTCGCCGCAGGACACTGCCGTGTTTTCCGCCACGGCCGGCACAACCTATTATGTCCTGGTTTGCGCGAGCACGCTGAGCGGCGCCGGATCCCGCTTTTCACTGACCGCAACCGTGCCCGCGTTCGGCCTCAGTTCGGTTTCTCCCGCGACGGTCGGCAACGTCGGGCCGGTCACGTTCACGATCCAGGGCGGCGGGCTGGATCCCGGCACGACGTACGAGGTCATCGACCCCTCCGGGCAGGTCCAGCCGCTTCAGCCGACCGCCGTCTACCCGGTCAATTCCACGCTGACTTACGTCACCTTCGACCTCACTGGCCTGCCAGGCGGCGCATCGTACGAGTTGCAAGCGACCTCTCCCAGCGGCGCGAGCGCGGACCTCCCCTCCGCGTTTTTCGCCGAGGCCAACGCGCAGCCGGGGCAGGTCGTGGCCCAAATTAGCGGCCCAGGAAATTTTTCATCGGGCCGCATCGTCCAACTGGTTGTCGACTACACGAATACCGGAGACAGCGACGTCGTGGCCCCCATGCTCTTCCTGCAAACGGACAACGGCGAGTTTCAGCTCCCCGGCCAGACCACCTGGACGCCGGACACGGTACAAATCCTGGGCACGAACCTTGACGGGCCGGCGGGCATCCTTCCGCCCGGCTACCAGGGCCAAATGACGGTCGACTTCCAGCCCATTAACTCGTCGTGTGCGAGCGACTACCAGGTCTACCTGGCCGACCCGACCGCGTCGCTGGACTGGACGTCGCTGGAAAGCCAGGTCCGTCCGGCCAATGTAAGCGATGCCGTCTGGGCGGCCGCCTGGCAGCAGTTCCAGGCCGAGGTGGGCGACACGTGGGGCGGCTACTTGGACCTGCTTTCCCACTACGCCACGATCCTGGGGATGGTCCCGGGCGCTTCGCGCTCGTGGTCCGGCTCGGTGGTCCTCGAAACAGCCCTACAGGACATCATCGCGCAAGTCAGCAGCAGCGCTTCGGGCACTCTCTACCTCGGCGACCAAAACCATCCGTTGGCCGACGTCTCGGTCGTGGCTTCCAGCAGCGACGGCACGGTGATGGTGTCCGGGACTTCCGCCGGCGACGGCTCCTTCCACCTGCCCCAGATCCCGGCCGGCACGTATACGCTTAGCGTGCCGGGCTATCTCATTTCGGGCTCGAGCCAGTTGACGATCTCCGGCACGACGATGCTCACCGGGCTGGTGCTGACGGTCACGCCGGGCGGGAGCATCTCGGGCACGGTCATCCAGCAAGCCGACAATAGCGCGGCCAGCGGGGTTGTCGTGACCGCCGACGACGGAGAGGGCGATACGTACACCGCAACGACCGGCAGTAACGGAAGCTACACGATGACCGGGCTCGTGCCGGGAACGTACACGGTCACCGTGGGCGGCGGCAGCCTGGCGACCGAGACCGATTCCGTCGTGGTCGCCGGCGAGGGGCAGGTCACGGGCATCGACTTCACCCTGCCGGCCAGCGCGGCGGTGCAGGGCACGGTGCTCGACGCGGCGACCGGTTTGCCCCTCGCCGGCGCAAACGTGCTGCTCACCGATGCGGAGGGCGACTGCTTCCCCGCCGTCACCGATGCCAGCGGCGTTTTCTCGCTTTCCGGCCTCAACCCCGACACGTACAGCCTCATCGTCACCGACGCGGCCTACGCCACCGCCAACCTGTCGGGCATCGTGCTGAGCGCCGGCGGCAGCACGGTCATTCCTCCCGTTGACATGCAGACGGCCGCCACCTTGAACGTGGTGTTGACCGATACGTCGCTCGATCCGCTCGGCGGCGTCACGGTCACGCTCTCGCTTAACGGCCAGGCTGTGGGCATGGACGACACCGACGCCAACGGGCAGGCAGTGTTCCCGAATCTCGGCCCGGGGAGCTATACGGTCGAGTGTTGGCAGCAAGGTTACGGCACGACGGACTACACGGTCTCGATCGCCGCCGGACAGACGGTCTCCGAAGCCTACGCGTTGTCGCCGGCCGCCATGGTCGAGGGCACGGTGAGCAACGGCAGCGGGGACCCGATTGCCGGCATCACCGTCGATCTCCTTGGCCAGGACGTCGCGGGAAACCCCGTCACGTGGACGGCCACGACGGCGGCCGACGGAACGTACCAGCTTCTGGACGTGCCCAGCGGCACCTACACGCTGACCGTGGGCAACGACGGCGGCATCGATCCCATGGACGTCACCGTCGCGCCGGGGCAACGTCAGCAGATCGTCAATGTCACGCTGACGGCCTCGGTTCTCCAAGGGCAGGTCTTGGCCTCCGACGGCGCCACGCCGGTGGCCGGTGCTTCCGTCATGCTGACCTTCGACGGCGACGTCGTCGCCGAGGCCCAGACCGACAGCAACGGCGACTACACCTTCCGCGTCGTGAAGCCCGGCCAATACCTGCTCTCTGCCGGGACGGACGACGGGGTCTCCGCCGTGCAGATCGTCAATGTCGCCGCGGGCGCCAATGTCTCCGCGGCGCCGTTGGAATTGGGCGCGCTGGAGGTCAGCGGCACGGTGACGGCAGGCGGCGTGCCGGTCTCCGGGGCCTCGGTGGAAGTGCTGCCGCTGGCTGCCGGGGCCCAAGAGCAGTCCTTGACAGCCGTCACCGATGCCAACGGGGATTTCGTCGTCCAGGGGCTGACGCCCGACCAGTACTCGGTCGCCGTCGAGAGCGCGGGATTTGCCGCCTGGCAGCAGTCGCTGACCGTGGCCGGCAACCTAACGCAGTCGGTGGTCCTGCTCGCGGGTGGGGTCGTGCAGGGCACGATCACCGATGCCTCTACCGGCTTGCCGGTGGCCGGCGCCAATGTTTCCCTTTTGGACCCGGCGACGCACTCGGTAGCGGCCTCGGCGGCAACCAACGCCTCCGGCCAGTACCAGGCGGCCAACGTGTTGCCCGGCACGTACGATGTCCTCATCGAGGAGCCTTCGCATCAGATGACCGAATTGACGGGCGTCGTCGTCAGCGGCAGCTCGTGTACCGTCAACGGCACGCTTGCCGCCAAGTCGACGCTCTTGCAGGGCACGGTCACCGATTCGACCGGGCACCCTATGGTCGAGGCGACCGTCACGGTGGTGAATTCCCGCGGAGAAACGATGTTTGTGGCGACCACCGCCATCGATGGAACCTGGTCGACCGACGAATTGCCGCCGGGCAACTACACGGCGACGGCATCGGCGATTGGCTACCAGACCGCTTCGGTGGCCGTCTCGCTGGCCGCGGGCAGTTCGCAAGCCGTGTCCCTGACCGTTGCCGCCGCCGCCACCGACGACGCTTGGGCAAGCAACACCGTCGCCGGTTTTCTGGGATACGTGTCCCAGCTTTGGTACTCTTCTAACAATCTATACCTGACTAACCCAAGCGACCCGACGCCGAAAATGATCGGACTGCAGAACCAGATGCCGCCGCAACCGGTTGGAACTGCCGCCTGGCCGGCTTGGAGCGCCGCCTACCGCGCGCACGACAACCTGGTCAACGCCTACGAGCGGTGGGAACAAAACGACATGGCATACAAAACGACCGTGGGGAGCTGCAGCCTTGAGGTGATTACTAGGCTATTGGCGCTGCTCAACGACGCGGTCGGGATAGCCTGCGCACCGTACGTGGCGGAATGGACTGCCCCATCGCAATGGGCAGAGCTGTCCGCAGACGCCGTGTTGGGACTCAAGTTCGCAGCGTCCGCGGCGAATTTGCTTACCGCGACCGTCAACGCCATCGAGAAGGGAGCGAGTTTTTCCCAGCAACTGAAGAACCTGGCCGGGAGTCTTCTGTCGACCATAGCTGGGTTCGCCAAACTCGCCCAGCTCCAACAAGCGCTGGCCAACGCCGGCTCAAGTAACCCGCTGCTGCGCGGGTTCAGCTATGTCGGCGCGGCGGCCGATTTCCTTGGCCTGATTAGCTCATTGCTCGAGCAGTACAAGCAGTACAACAATGTCTCGAACATCGTCATCGACGCGCGGTTGAACTACCTGGCCGCCGGAGCAGCGTACTATACGGCGCTACAGAAGCTGGCTATAGCCAACGCCCATTGCCCGCCCGGCACCCTCGTCCCCGCCCCCAGCCCGCCGCTCCCGGTCCCGACGCAAACCGTCACCTTTGCCCCGCCGCCCGGCGCGCCGGGCGACAATGTCTATGCCTATCTCGTCGCCGGCCCGGGATACCAGTACCCGAGCGGCTTACCGGTGGGAATGGTCCCTCCTCCGGCCGGCTATGTCGGCTGGTGGAACACCTACTCCACTGGAACAACCACTTATGCGAGCACGCCATACTACGTCGGCTACTACAGTTGGCAGGTCCTAAATCCGTCGGTCGGCCCCCGAATCCTCAATCCCGGCAGCCTGTTGACGGTCTCCTGCGACTTCGAGCCGAATTGGAACCAGGGATGGTACGACTACAACGAAAACGCCGGCACGGTCGCCATTTGCGGCGTGCCGGGGATCACGCTGGTCTCCGGCAACACCATCTCGAACCCGGGATTGGATTCGTGGTACTACAACGATGCCATAACCGGCAACATCCCCTCAGGGAACCTCCACGTCGATCTCCCCCTCGGCCCCAGTACGCTCGTATTCCAGATACCTGCTAATGCCCAGTCGGGCCTGGCGGACGTCGAGATCATAGGGCCCTATCCCGGCGGCCAGTGGTCTTTTGTCGAGGGGGTTTACTACTTCCAGATCATTGCCCCCAACGCCACCACCACCGCGCTTGGCGCATCACCCGCTTCCCCAGTGTACGGACAACCGGTCACGCTTGCCGCCCAGGTGAGCACAGCAAACCCCTACGGCCTCATGCAAGGGACCGTCGACTTCTTCGACCAGACCACCAATCAGGACTTGGGAAGGGTGGCCATCAACAGCGCGGGCATCGCGCAACTGACCGTGTCGAACTTCAACGCCGGCACCCAGGTGATCACGGCAACCTACTCCGGCGATAGCGTCGTCGACTATTTGCCCAGCACCGCGACCTGCACGTTCTCGGTCGGACAGGCGCAGACGAACATGACGCTAACCCAGGTGTTCAGTCCCACGACCTACGGAGAGTATGCATTGTTCACCGCCACCGTCACGGTCGTGCCGCCGGGGGTGGGAACGCTGGCGGGCTCCGTGACTTTCCTCGACGTGACGACGGGCGTCAATCTCGGCACGGTGCCGATCGATTCCGCCGGCCAGGCATTCCTCGCAACCAACGCGCTGGCCGCGGGCCAGCAGACGATCCAAGCGACCTATACGGGCAACGGCAACTTCGCCCAAAGCCAGGGCCAGTGTACGCAGCAGGTCAACCAGGCCCAGACCTGGACCACCTCCTCCTTCTCGCCCAGTCTGCCCGTCTTCGGCAGCCAGGTCACGCTGACGGCCACGGTGGCCTCCGCCAACTCGAACCTGGCGCCGCCCACCGGCAGCGTTGATTTCTTCGACGAATCCACCGACGCCGACCTGGGCACAGTGAACCTGAGCAACGGCATCGCCACGATCCAGACCACGGCCCTGGCGGGCGGCGACAACGACATCAAGATGGACTACAGCGGCGACAACAACTACCTGTCGAGCTATGTCGAACTGGTTGTAAGCCTGCTGCCCGCCGAGATCACCACCCAAACGACGGTCGCGCCCAGCCCGACAGTCTTCGGCCAGACCGTGAACCTGACGACCGCGGTGGTTCCCGTGAACTCGGCGATCGGCGTTGTGCCCACCGGTACCGTGATTTACGACGACGACACGACGGATACGTCTCTTGGCGAGGCCGCGCTGGACAGTACGGGGACCGCCCGCCTCTCGGTCCCGAATCTCGGCGGAGGCCAACACCACATCACCATCATATACCTGGGCGACGACAACTTCGCGGACAACGACACTTACATCATCTGGAACGTGGGCCTGGCCGATACGACCACGCAGGTGACATGCACGCCCAATCCGGCGGGCTTCGGGCTGCCGCTGAGCGTGAGCATTGCCGTAGCCCCTGCCAGTTCCTCGGTGCAAGCCATCCCCACCGGCTCGATTACGGTTGTCGATCAAACGACGGGCGCCAGTCTCGGCAGCGTTCAATTGGATGCCTCGGGAAAGGCGAATCTGCCCCTGAGTGATCTTGCCGTCGGCAAACATACCTTCCAGGTTACCTACAATGGTGACAACAACTTCAAGCAGAGTGTTGGCAGCGTCGACGCGCAGATCCAACCTTCGGACACGACCACCGACGCGACCTGCACGCCCGCCGCGCCGGTTTACGGCCAGCCGGCCAGCGTGGACATCCAGGTCAGCCCGGCGAACAGTGCGGTGACGGCAGTCCCCACCGGATCAGTGGACCTGATGGACCAGACGACGGACCAGGACCTGGGGACATACGATCTGGATTCCACGGGCGCGGCAACAGTGGACCTCGACGACTTGGACGCCGGCGACCAGTCGATTCTCATTTCCTATAGCGGCGACCAGAACTTCAGCCAGAGCAACATGACGCTGGACGTGCCGGTTGCGCAAGCGCAGACCACCACGGCCGTCACCAGTTCGGGGCAGTCCTTGACCACGGCCCAGTCGGTGATGTATACGGCCACGGTCAGCGCCGTTGCACCCGGCGACGGCGTGCCCACGGGGACGGTGACCTTTACGGACGGCGACGCCACTTTGGGCACGGGGACCCTGAACAGTTCGGGCACGGCAACCATTACCACTTGCTTCGCGATTCCCGGTAGCCATCTCGTCATGGCGGCCTATGACGGCGATCAGAACTTCATGGCCAGCAGTGCCAGCCTGGCGCAAAACGTCACGGCGCCGGCCACCATGAAACAATCGACGGTCGCGCTCAGCGCCTCGGCCAGTCCCGCGGTCTTCGGCCAGTCGGCGACCCTCACTGCGACCGTGAGCGCCATCGCCAGCGGCCAGGGAACGCCGACAGGCACGGTGACCTTCAAGGAGGGCAACCAGGTCCTGGGCCAGGCCACGCTCGACACCAGCGGCATGGGCAGCCTGGATCTTTCGACGCTCGCGGTGGGCCCCCACACGATAACGGCAATTTATTCCGGCGACGGGAAGTTCGCCGCCAGCAGCGCGAGCATGAAGGAGACGGTCGCTCCATCCGCGACGTCGATCGCACTGGGCGCGTCGGCCAACCCGGCCCCTTACGGCCAGTCCGTCACCTTCACGGCCACCGTCGCGGCCCGGTATCCAGGGTCCGGCACGCCGGCCGGCGCCGTCACGTTCAAGGACGGCAGCCAGACCTTGGCCACCGTGCCGCTTACCAACGGCGTAGCCACGTTCACCGCCACGACGTTAATCGCAGGCACGCACTCGATAACGGCATCCTATGGGGGCAGCCTCAGCTACCTTGCCGCCACCGCCAGTTCGCTGACGGAGACGATCGCCGCGGGCGCCACAACTACGACGCTCACGTCTTCGCTCGGCCAGGCGGTCGCCGGCCAGCCGGTCACTTTCACCGCCGTCGTGGCAGCCGGTCTTGCCGGGTCGCCCGTGCCGACCGGGACGGTGATGTTCACCGCAGGCGGCCAGACCCTGGGCACGGGCATTCTGGACAGCAGAGGCACGGCCGTGCTGAGCGTGTCGTCGTTGGGCGCGGGCAGCTACGCGATCAGCGCCAATTACGCCGGCGACGGCAACTTCGCTGCCAGCGGCTCGACGCCCGTGACGCTGAGTGTCGCAGCGGAGGACTCTCAAGCCGCTCCAGGTTCCACCCAGGCGGCCGACAGCGGATCGGGCATCGTGCTGCCGGCCGGCCAGTCCGCCGACAACGACTCGATTGACTTCTCCGCTTCCCCTAGTCCCCTCCAGCTTGGCCAGGAAGTCACCTTCGCGGCCCAGGTCAGCGCCCTGGTTCCCGGAATGCCGGCGCCGACGGGGACCGTCGATTTCTACGATGAGGACACGCAGACCGATCTGGGCAGCGCCGCCCTGGACGCCGGCGGGACGGCCAGCTTCAGCATCTCGACGCTCGACGCCGGCGCCCACCTTATCCAGGCAACCTATAGCGGGGACACCAATTTCACCGGGAACCATACGGTCGACGGCTTGTATGTTTGCAACACGGCAGTACAGGTTTCCGCATCACCTTATCCCAGCCTGGCCGAACAACAGTTGGCGCTCACGGCCACCGTCAGGGCTTTGTATCCCCTGGCAGGAACCCCGACCGGCACGGTCGAATTCTGGGACGAGACGACCTGGACCCTGCTGGGTACGGCCGCCCTCGACGCTTCGGGCTGTGCCACCCTGACGACCGCGGCCCTCCCGATCGGGCAGGACATGATTCGCGCATGGTACAACGGCGCTGCGGCCTTCTCGTGGTCCTATGGCGAGTGTGTACAAGAGGTGACGGACCAACCGTTGCTTATCGGCTCGTCCGCCAATCCTTCCCAGGCAGGCCAGCAGATCACTTTGACCGCGAGCGTCACGGGTGGGCCTGCCGGCGCGGCGGCGCCGACCGGCACCGTCGATTTCTTCGACGAGAGCACCCAAACCGACCTGGGCACGGCGGGGGTGAACGCTTCGGGCCAAGCCACCCTCACCCTCTCGACACTCGGCGCCGGACAACATACGATCCGCGCAGATTACAGCGGCGACGCGAACTTCAACCCCGGCTCGGCACTCCTCCTGCAGCAGGTCGAAGTGAACAACTCCCTAGAACTCTTCTCTTCGAACTCTGCCGCGGCATTCGGGGAGACGATCGCGATCACTGCACGAGTCAACTCCTGGGATCCGGGCACGCCGGCGACAGGCAGCGTAGACTTTTACGATGCCAGCACCCAGACCGACTTGGGCACATTCCCGTTGGACGGCAACGGTGAAGCAAGTTTCAGTATCGCGACGCTCGGACTGGGGGAACACCAAATCAGGGCCACGTACAGCGGCAATGCCGCCTTGACTGCCAATTCCGCGGTCCTCGATCAACAAGTCTGCAATACAACGCTGGACGTTTTTTCCTCGCCCAGTCCCGCGGAGGCCGGCCACGACGTCACGCTCGCGGCCGTGGTGAGCGCCTTGGTTTCGGGCGGACCTGCGCCGACGGGTACCGTGGATTTCTACGACGAGAGCACGCAGACGGACCTGGGCGCCGCACCGCTGGACGGCAACGGCCTGGCCGCCTTGAGCATCTCGTCCCTGGATGCCGGCCCGCATCTGATTCAGGCAACTTACAGCGGTGACGGGAACTTGAGTGGGAACTGTGCCGTGTACGAGTTGCAAGTGACGAATGATGCGGTGCTAGCATCCTCTTCCGCCAACGTGTCTCAGGCGGGGCAGGGCCTCACGATTACGGCCGCGGTCAGCGCCGCGAATCCGGGCACTGGCATCCCCACCGGGACTGTAGACTTCTGGGACGAGGCGACATGGACGCTGTTGGGCACGGCGCCTCTGGACGCTTCAGGCCAAGCCAGCTTGAGCACTTCGACCCTGCCGGCCGGCTTGGACACGCTTCTGGCGTGGTACAACGGCGATGCAAACTTCGGCACCGCCAGCGGGATGCTCATTCAAGTGGTCAACCTGGGGTCCAAGCCGCAAACGATGACCTGGAGCGCGCCGGGAGATGGCAATTGGAACAGCGACAATTGGGGGGCCATGTCGTACTGGCCTGACGCGTCGGTGGATGCCTTCGTCGACACGCCTTACACCGTCGCGGTGAACTCCGCCCAGGCGGCCCAGTCGCTCGAAATCAGCAGTGGCGGCCAAGTGCTAATCGGCGCGGGCGGCAGCCTCGTGGTTGGCGCCAGCCTCACGCTTGGCGGCGGCGGCACGGTTGCCGTGATAGGGGGCGGAATCCTCACGGTTTCCGCACTCAACATGGCGGCCCAACCTGCCAGCATGCTGTTGGACGGCGGTACTTTCCAGGCCGCCGCCTCGTTCTCGACTGCGGTGCCCGTGACCATCGGCCCCGCTGGGGCCGTCCTGGACAGCACCGGCTTTAACGTCGCGCTAAACGGCAACCTCAGCGGTGATTCATCGGACGGCGGCCTCACGAAGATTGGTCCGGGAGTCCTGGTTCTCTCCGGCACGAACACTTACAGCGGCAGCACGACGGTCCTGGCCGGGGTCTTGCAGGTCACAAATTCGGGTGCCCTGCCGAACGGCAGCAGCCTGACGGTTGGCGCCGGCGGAACCTTCATCTTCGATCCGAGCCAGATGACGGGGCCGTTGGCGGTGGGATCTGCCGTTTCCACTGCGGAGATTGCCGCGGCCTCTGACGTTTCCCCACCGTTGGTTGCGGCTGGCGGGCTGGCCAACGCGCCGCTGGCGGTGACGGAGATGGCGACGTTTTCGTCATCGCTTGCAAGGCAGGTTGATGACCTGCCGTCGCTTGCCAGACAGGTTGAAAACCTGCCAGCGCTGGCAAGACAGGTTGGAAACCTGTCCTACGTGCCGGCAGCGGCGCCCGCTCCGCAAAAGGACAAGCCGAGCAGGTCGGCCTCTTTCGTCGCGGTGAGCACGACTGCCGCAGAGCGGGTCGTCTGGTCGTCGATCGCCGAAAGCGCGGCGGGGAACCTGGTCTGGCTCGGGCAGACTGCAAACGGTTGGGATAGTCCAGACCAGCAGCGCAAGAAGGATGTGGCGATCCTGGCCCTGGATGCCGTGTTTGCCCAATACGGCCGATGATGAAGAGTTTACGCCTCTTCACCGCCACCGCCGACCGCGCGGCGTGTTTTTTCATTGTCCAAAGTGGCGGTGTCGAGCGCTAACCGCTTCAATTTTCAACCGGCGTCCCAGCAACTCATCCGTATTCTGAGACGTGTCAGGACACCCCCTATTCTCGGAACCTCCGTCGGCTGGCGTTTACCTTCCGCGGTCGTTTCCATCGCCACAAAAAACTTCGTTCCGCCAAAGGCGTTTTCAAGCCTGAGAGATTCTTACACGGTAGCAGCGTAGAATACGTTGTCTCAAGCACTTCCCGAAAAGGGCCGGAGAAAAGACACATGTTCGAACAAACCAATGCGGCGTTGCTCGACGACCTCAGGGATCGTGAGAACCACGATGCCTGGCGGTGCTTCGTGGAGCGCTACCGCCCACTGATTTACGGCTGCTGCCGGGGCAGTGGCATGGGCCCCGACGAAGCAGAGGATATGACATGCGAGGTGCTGGAGAAACTCCAGCGGGCGCTACCCCAATTCAACTACGCCGCCGGCGAGAAACCCGGTAGGTTTCGCGCATGGCTCCGCCGAGTTACGAAGAACGCAGTTTATGACTACATCAGAAGGCCGAAACCGCTCGGCTTTGCCGGGGTGGGAGGCACGGCTAATCTGGAAGAGGTGTACCAGGTTCCCGCCCGCTCCTCGCCGAATCTGGACCAACTGTCGGAGAGCATCGAGGGGGTTCTCGACCCGGAGAAGCTGGGGCGCATGATGCTCCTCCGTGAAGCGCAGCGGCGGGTCCTACTGCGTGTTCGCAACCCGAAACGCTGGGATGCTTTCTGGGGTATTTTGGAGGGCCGTTCGAGCCGCGACGTCGCGAATCAGCTCGGCATGTCCGTCGCGGCGGTACTGGTTGCCGCCAAGGAGATGCAGGACATGCTCAAGGAGGAAGTAGCAAAGCTGCGCGAACTGGAAGCCGATGACCCCGAAACCCAAGACCGGTAGAAATATGGCCGACTGTCCGGAATTTGCCAACGACCAGATCCCTGCCGACCTTCCGGCCCTGGAGCGGCATGCCGAGGAATGCGAACACTGTCGCGCCAAGCTCGAGCATATCGTGCGTCAACAGATCGGAGACCTGCCGTCGGATGTCCACGAACTGGCGCGATTTGCAACCCCAGGGGCAGCAGCCCCCCAACCTTCCGTGAAAGCGCCGGCCAGCCTGCAATTCCAGCCGCCGCACGAGCCGAGCCGCCCAGTCCACGGGGCGCTGGGTGGTTCCAGCCCGAGCTTGGCGACAACCTCGGACCGGGACCAGGCGAGCAACGGCATCGCAGCTTCGACGGCGGAAGAATTAAACCGCCGGCTGCCGCAGTTTCACGTTGAGGCGGAGCTCGGCCGCGGCGGCATGGGAGTCGTCTACAAGGCCCAGCATCTCAAGTTTCAGCGTCTGGTCGCGCTGAAGATGATTCTCGCCGGCGACCATGCCAGCGCCCAGCAGACAGAACGCTTCCTCACCGAAGCTCGGGCGGTCGCCCGCTTGCAAAATCCCCATATTGTGCAGATCTATGAAATCGGCGAATACAACGGGCTGCCCTATTTTTCGCTCGAGTATCTGGATGGCGGCAGCCTCGCTGCGAAGCTCAAGGGCTTACCGCCGTCGGACATGGAGGCCGCCCGGCTTGTCGAATTGCTCGCGCTGGCCGTCCACTATGCCCACGGCCGCGGCATCGTACATCGCGACCTGAAACCCGCCAATATCCTGCTGACGGGAGAGGGGATTCCCAAGATCGCGGACTTTGGCCTGGCCAAGTTCCTCAGCGAAGACAGCGGCACGACCCGTACCGGTGTGATCCTGGGCACGCCGAGCTACATGGCCCCGGAGCAGGCAATTGGCAAGGCCAAGGATATTGGTCCGGCCGTCGACATTTACGCGCTGGGCGCGATCCTTTATGAGTTGCTGACCGGCCGGCCGCCGTTTCGCGGCGAATCCATTCAGGAGACTTTGCGATCGGTGGAAGAACAAGCACCCGAGCCGCCGCGCGTCCACAATCCGCGTGTCGATCGGGCGCTGGAGGCGATCTGCCTGAAATGCCTGGAAAAAGCCCCGCGGGACCGCTACCCTTCGGCGGAAGCGCTGGCGGAAGATCTGGCGGCGTACATTCGCGGCGAGCCGGTTCGTGCCGACCAAGGAACGGCAAGCCGTTTATTCGGGGCGGTCCTGCGCGAGACGCGTTACACGGAAGTGATGACACTCTGGAGCGGCGTCTGGATGGGGATCGCGGTCGCCTATTTCTTGATTTGCCTCGCCAAGAGCCTGCTGGTATGGTTTGGAGTGCAAAGCCATGGCCCCTACTTCGGCATTTGGGTTGCGATGTGCCTTACGGTGGTCGGATTGTTTTGGTTCTACAGGTTCCGCAGCGGCCCAAGGTTGTCTCAGGTTGAGCGCCAGAGCTTGCAGATATTGTGTTTCTTCTGGATCGGCTTTTTTCTCACCGCGTGGCAGTACCACCGCGTCGGCGCACCGATCGTGGGTCTCCCCTCGATTCTCGTTCTTGAACTTGCCGTCGCGATGGGCTGCATCGCGGCGCTGCTTGGCGGCTCGTTCTACGTCATGGCGGCAGCCTGTGTGTTCACCGCCGTGCTGGAAGCCCTCTGGCCCCAGGCCGGTCCGCTGATCTCGGGTGTCTTTTGCTCGCCCGCCCTGTTCTGGGTCGGTTGGAAATACTCGCGGCGGTGGCCGCCTCACTGAAACAGAAAACCGGACGGTCGTGGAGCGTGGACCGGCGAGTTTGTGCCAACTCCCGATCGGCATCAAGTTGAGGAATACCCCCTGCCAGACAGCCCACTGCGGCTGGCCGACTTGCCTGCGGCGGTCACCCCCACGAATGGCACTAGCTTAAGGAAGGCGATCACAAGCAGTTGAGGCCAGCTTCGGCTGATAACGCAAGCGGTTGTAGTCTGGCAGAGAACTCCACGCTTAAGCTAGTGCCA
>Ga0181520_10007271_pt1 | contig 16415 bp, 13 predicted proteins | sample PEATcosm2014_Bin_29_FD_132451 | JGI IMG/M metagenome (GOLD analysis project Ga0181520, IMG submission 132451) | Peatland microbial communities from MTU Mesocosm Facility, Houghton, MI, USA - PEATcosm2014_Bin02_30_metaG | ecosystem: Environmental > Terrestrial > Soil > Wetlands > Peat | place...
AACGGCGCCGCGCCCGACGACTTCCGATCGGCGAGCGATTTTCACGACACCAACCGCTGGGTTCCCAACCGCCGCATCCGCTTCAGCGCCGGCTGGGGCACGCTGCTTACCAACGATTTCCGCAACTGCAATCCTCAGGGCAATGACGGCTTCAACCCCGTCGGCTTGGTCTGCAAACTTACTGAAGTCGATGGCCGGCCCGCGGTGAAGCTCTCCGACAATGAGTCCAAGGCGCTGGGCGACGCGAGAGAAGTCGAGCGTTATCGGCGTATCTTTGGCGTGGCCGGCGTGACCGACGTGCCTGTCCTGACATAGAACTTGCCTCAGGGATCAGGGTTGGTGCCCCGCCCATCCCTTGCGCACGCCCGTCAATTCTACAGTTACGTTTCACCAAATGCCCCGTCTGCCCAGCCCGACCTGCTGAACGATTCCTTTCGTCTCACTCCGTGATTCCCGAAAATCTTCTTGCTCTGCATTTCCACAACTGTGCCCTTTGCGAGAGGTGTATCGGGCAGTTTTTAACCTGAGAGTAACTGCATATTCATATCACCTACTTAGATTAAAAGCGGTTTACCCCGCATCTTCTGATTCCATTGACATCCCTCCTGGAGGCAATTCATGAACCTAAAATCTACGTTGAAGTGTCTGTCGGCAACATTTCTCCTCGCGTGCCTGATGACTCTTAACGCCGGCATGAGCCGGCTCTACTCACAGAGCAGTACCGGCGAAATTCAAGGAACCGTCTCAGACCAGAACGGCCATGCGGTTCAAGGCGCGAACGTCGCTGTCATCTCGGTTTCCCGTGTTGAGAGCACGCAACGCACCGGTGCCGACGGCAAGTTTGACATCACCGGAATTCCCGAGGGCTATTACACCGTTCAGATCTCGGCTCCTGGATTCTCCATCATCCAGCGCAGCGTCTCTGTTGCCGCAGGCTCAAGCACCAGCCTGCCGATCACCCTCTCTATCGCCTCGGTCTCCCAGGAAGTCACCGTCGAGGCCGAAGGTGACACCTCCATCGCCGCCCAGCTTGCGCCGGTGAAGTCCGTGCTTGACGCCGGCTCGGCGCGCACCGAGATAACCAGCAACTACATCTCCGAGTACACCTCGCCGGTCACCGACTTCGCGGACATCATCCAGGCTGCCCCCGGCACCGTAAGCTTCACCACCGACGGCATCGGCAACGGCCAAGCCAAGATCTACTTCCGCGGCTTCATCGACGACGACTACTCCATGACCTGGGACGGCGTCCCCTTTAACGACTCCAACGATCCCAGCCACCACTCCTGGGCTTACATTCCCTCTGCGGCTGTCGGCCATGTGGACTTCGACCGCAGCCCCGGCACAGCCTCCGATATCGCCACCTCCAACTTCGGTGGCACCATTCACTTCTTCTCGCCCGAACTGAGCAACGAGCCCCGTGTGCGCATCGAAGGAACTTACGGCTCCTGGAATACCCACCAGATTCTGGGCGACATCAATTCCGGCGCATTTCTGCATGGCAAGGCCCACTTCTGGCTCAATTCCGACTACCAAAGCTCCGACGGCTACCAGACCTTCTCGCCCAAGCAGGACACCGCCGCGACCGCCAAGTTCGACTACAAATTCAACAATCGTACCTACCTGAGCGTGATAGGCACCGACATCATCGTCGACGCCTTCAACAACAACGACCCGACCCGCCGCCAGCTCCTCCACCTCGGTGACAACTACCTCTACGACAACACCGAGACCAACGCGGCTTACGCGTCGACCTCGAAGTATTACTACGACCCGCAGTTCTGGCGCTTCTCGGTCTACCACGTGGCGAGCTTCTTCTACATCGTTAGCCTCAACCACGATTTCGGCACGAACTGGAAGCTCACTACAAAGACCTATTCCTACGGCTACTCCAACCACCAGCACTACCAGAACAAAACCGACCAGGATCTTATAACCGACTCGGTGAACACGGCGGTGAAGAATGAGCAAGTCGGCGGTACTGACCAGGCTGGCTGGGTTGCCGGGACGACGCCGACCGGTATCGACAAGCTGAACCAGTACGCCCGCGGCGGCGAGATCGCGGACCTCAGCTATGCAACCAAGTGGGGCGTCTTCCGCGTCGGTTCCTGGTACGAGTACACCAACACCCTCCGCTATCAGATCTACACCGACCCTGTTACCTGGGTGGATTCGCCCTATGTCCAGGACATCAAGTTCCACGAGCACTTCTTAACCACGGCTGTCCAACCCTATGCCGAGTTTCAATGGGTTTCCATCCCGAATTTGACCGTCACGGCCGGCGTCAAAGATGCCTTCTTTCGCATGAACCTGACCCAGTACGCGGACGGCCATACGATCGGTAACCTGTCCAATATCCAAGCCGCCTGCGGCGTGGCCCTTGCTTTGTCGGCTAACTGCACTGCCACCACGCAGCACGCGCAGAATTACAACTCCATCCTTCCCTCGGTCGAGGCCAACTACCGCATCCTCCCCAACGCGTCGGTCTATCTTCAGTACGGCCGCGGTAGCATTGCTCCCTTCAGCGCCGTCTTCGACACCGCGGGCGCTGAGGTTGCCGTCACCCCGCCGCCCACCATCGCTTCCACTTATCAGGGCGGTACCGTGGTCAAGCTGAACCGCGTCGCCTTCGACGCGGATGTATATCACATCCACTTCACCAACACTTACTCAACCTATACTGACTCCACGGTTGGTGACCCCAATTACGGCTTCACCTACTACTACGCCAACCCCAACTCCGACACCATCGGTTTCGAAGCCGAGGGCAACTACGCGGTCACCAACAGCCTGAGCTTCAACGCCAGCGGCACCCTGGGCGTCGCCAAGTACGAGGCTTCCGCCGGATCACCTGCTGTCCTCGACGCGAACGGCAATATCATCACTCCAGCCGTCGGCCCAACGTCCACGGCCTGGGTTGCTTTGGCTCCGCACGATACCGAATCGATGGGCCTGACCTATCGCCAGAGGAGTGGCATCGACTTCGGCGTATTCGGCAAGCGCATTGGCAGCCGCTGGAACGATATCGGCAGCTTTCACCAGAACGTTCCCCTGGACCCGTTCTGGATGAGCAACCTCTTCCTGAACTACAACGTCCGTGGCCACTCGATCTTCGATGGCTCCAAAATCAAGCTCAGCGTCAACAACATATTCGACGACCACAGCATCGTCGCCAACAGCGCGGCCAACGACGGCACCACGCTGACTTCGACCACTGTCGTCTCTGCCCTCAAGGTCACGCAGAATCAGCAGCTCTACAGCCCGAGCTGGGCCGACTCCATCGAGAAACAGGCCGGCCGCTCGTTCATGGTCAGCTTCCAGATCGGCCTCACCCGCCAAGAACGCTAATGCAATCGCGGCCTAACACCAAATGCCTTCCGGCGAACCCTCGCCGGAAGGCTTATTTCTTCTCAAGTGGGAGTAATCTGATCTTCAGATGGCCCACTCGACTGCTCTCTTTGCAACTCAGCTCCGCCACGAGCTCACCGCCCGCAACCGCATCTACGCGCGCGGGCGCGCGAACGTGGAAAGCTACGGCAACGCTCCGGTCATCGTCTACGAGCCCGACGGCAGCCGGCATGGAAATTTCTTCGACGCGGCCTACGCGGCCATATTGGCGCGGCCCGAATGGATGCGCCGGTTCGACAAGATCCACGCCCAGGCGGCCCGATCGCTGCCCAAGCCACAATCCGATAGGTCCCGGCGCTGGCGCGAACTCGACTCCTCCATGAGCTCAGACGCTCTGCTGATGAACGTCTTCTGCACGCCCGGCGTTGCGGAGTCTCCGGCGGTCCGAGCCATGCTCGGCGTCGACGAGGTCGCACAACCGATATTTGGTTGGAAGGCCCGCGTTCCGCTCGCTAGCGGCAGATTTGATCGCACCGAGGTCGATCTCCGCTTCGGCTCGCTGCTCGTAGAGGCGAAGTTGACCGAGGCCGACTTCCAATCGCGCTCCGCAGCGATCGTCGAATCCTACCGCGATTTCGACGAAGTCTTCGACCGCGAGCGTCTACCGCGCACCGAAATCGCTACCACACGCTGGATGCAGGCCAGTGAATTCCCTGAGGACGCGTCACAGGAACTGGAGAGTCTTGTCGGCGATCCCGCTCTTTTCTCTCCAGTTGAATCCATTTTTCGCGCGCCCGGCGAAGAGGGTTACGCCGGCTATCAGCTCATCCGCAATGTGCTGGCAGCGCATGCCGCGGGTTCAAGCTTCTGCGTCATCCACGACGAACGTCGTCCCGACTTGCGCGAGCAGTGGTTCGAAGTGATAGCCGCCGTAAAAAGCGCCGAGCTGCGCGTCCGTTTGAAGGTGCTCACCTGGCAGGAGCTGGCCGCGCTGCTTCCCGAAGCGTTGCAGAAGTTTCTCGATCAAAAATATGGCATCGCCGCGCCAGGAAAAACACCCTCGCCGATCGAGGAAGCGCCGCACCTCGCGGATTGATGCGGCGGAGTTACTCTACAAACCGAGGATCTTGCGGTTGCGACTCGCGTCCGCGCCACTACCGGCAAAATCATCGAACGCCCGGTCCGTCACACAAATAATATGTTCGCGCACAAACTTTGCACCCTCGGCAGCGCCCACTTCAGGGTGCTTGATGCAACACTCCCACTCCACGACCGCCCATCCCGGATAGTCGTACTGCGCCATCTTGCTGAACACCTGCCGGAAATCGATCTGCCCATCGCCCAGCGAGCGAAACCTTCCCGGCCGATCGATCCAATCCTGATAGCCGCCATAGACGCCCGCGCGCCCGCTCGGTCGGAACTCCGCGTCCTTCACGTGAAACGCGCGCACGCGCTCGTGATAGAGATCGAGAAAGGCCAGATAATCCATCTGCTGCAGCACCATGTGGCTCGGGTCGTAGAGAATGCAGGCGCGCGGATGATTGCCCACAGCGGCGAGGAACCGTTCGAAGGTTGCACCGTCGTGTAGATCTTCGCCAGGATGCAACTCAAAGCACGCATCCACTCCCGCCTCGTCGAATGCATGCAGAATCGGCAGCCAGCGCGCTGCGAGTTCCTTGAAAGCTTCGTCAATAAGTCCCGCGGGCCGTTGCGGCCAGGGATAAAAAAATGGCCACGCCAATGCGCCCGAGAAGGTCGCATGCGCCGTAAGGCCCAGGTTGCGGCTCGCCTTCGCAGCCCAAAGCAGTTGCTGCACCGCCCATGCCGACTTGGCTTTCGCATTGCCGGCAAGCTGCGGCGGCGCAAAGCCATCGAGCAACGTGTCGAAGGCCGGATGGCTCGCCACCAGCTGCCCCTGCAGATGCGTGGAGAGCTCCGTCACCGCGAGCCCGGCGCGCGCCGCAATCCCATTCACCTCGTCGCAATACGCCGGGCTTTCAGCAGCACGCTCCAGATCGAAGAGCCTTCGATCCCAACTCGGAATCTGGATGCCCACGTAGCCCTGCTTCGCCGCCCAGCCTGCCATGCCTTCCAACGTGTTGTACGGTGGCTGATCGCCGGCAAACTGCGCCAGAAAAATTGCCGGACCCTGAATGGTCTTCATAGTTCGTTCCTCTATCTTCAATTCCTATGGAGTTGCGGAAACATCGGTGCCCTTGCCGTTCGCATCTTCGCCGTCGGTCAGCAATTCAAAGACGGTGTTATGAAAGTCAACCGGCTCCTGCACAGTCAGCACATGATCCAGCCACTGCCGCGTCTCGGGCAGCGATTGGCCCAGGCGATTGTGGTACTCGTTGTACCCGATGCCCAGCGTGTTTCCATCTCCGTAGCGGATTCGTCCGCCGCACACCGCCGCCGGCACTGCTTCGTTCTTTAGCAACAAATGGGCGTCGAATTCCATCGCCGTAATCAGCCGGGTCTGCTCGCTTTCGTAGAGCTTGTCCCCTTGAATGTGAGCGGTCTCGGCCGCGTTCATGGTCGCAGCGATGCCATAGCCCGTGTGCCCCAAATCGCGGCACGTCTCCTGCGCAATGCCACTGGTGCTGGCGTCAAAAACCGTCGCTCCATTCCACGTCGTGTGGCTATTGCCGCGGGGAAACGGTTTCGGATGATCGCCGTCGAGCTTGTAATTATAGAAGTACGCGGGCACTCGCTCATGCCACATCTTCTCCGCGCGGTCCAGCAATGCGCGGTCGTCTGTGAACACCGCAATGCCCATCATGCCTTCGATCATGCTCAGCTCCCAGTTGCCATTCTGTGGGCCGCCATCATGGATGAGCGGCAGATTCAACTTGGTAAGCATGTCGCTGAACGCCTGAACGTCCTCGGGATTCCATCCCGCATGGCTGTAGCGGATAATCTCCGCCGCCCTTGGCCACATCTCCGCCGACCAGGCCGCTTGCAAGGGCGTACTGCTGCCGGTATATCCCTTCAGCTGCTGGGCGTACGTATTCATGATGCGGATGGAGCTGTCCGCATAGCGATGGTCGCCGGTAATCCACCACAACACCGCTTGCAGGTACGCCGCGGTCGCATCAGAATCTTCGGCGTGACACCCGTGATCGGGACGCGAATACGACCCGCATTCGATGATGCCAGTCGCTGGCGGACCCATCAGCTTATAGTCCAGCGCCGCATACTGGCTGGCGATCGCTTTCTGGAACTCACCGTAGATCGGCTCTCTTTTTTCCCGCACCTGCTGCTTGACGAAATTCAGTTGCTCCCGGCTCACCAGCACGCCGGGATGCTTCATCCGTTGCGTATGCGCCAGACCGCACCAAGCGCCCAACAAAATCAAAATACCCAGCCGCACTCGCATCGTCGCCTCGCAGAAATTTTGCGTACTCAGATTGCAGGGAAGTATAGCAGCCACTACGAACCTTTTGCGCCGGGCTCCGCCCTCTCTTGCCCGTCGATGCGAATCATCCTCGCCCAGCTCAGTTGGCTGCCGGTGGCTCCGCATGGTCGATCACGATCACATCTACCGGCGTCGTCGTTCCTTTGAGCTTCAGCCCAAGCTGTTCCTGCAATGCGACGAGGAGATTTGGCGCGGCCGTGTCCGGCAACTCCGTCATGCCCAGCGCATCCGGCTCCTCGCGCGTGAACACAATCCGGATGGTGTAAACACCCGTCAGACCGGTCTGGTCAACAATCGGCCTGTTCATTGTAAGGCGCTGCAACTCGCCAATGAAATCGCCGATGGAAGCATTCACGCCATACCCGTGCATCGTCTGACCGGCTGGACCAACGAAGCCCATGCTCTGGATGGCTTTGACGTTCGGGTCACTCGGTGTGAGCTTGGGCCCGCCTTTGGCGATCGTCAGCGCGAACGCTGGCATCTTTTGCTTTTCGTGATGGATCTGAAGCTGGAACCGTTCGATCAGAAGCTTTTGCACAGCGATCTTCCACTGGTTCTGGTTCGGAACGCCATCGCCGTCGATCTCGCCGTTGATATCGAAGCGGGCTTTGTCAATCCAGGGCGGCCCTCCCACAACTTGCTTTCCCTGCAGGCTCCATGCCCACTGGATCAGATACTTAAGATTCATATTGTAGGTGGCGAAGTGCCTGCCAATCATTGACCAATTTCGAGCGCAGCACTTCGCCGGGTCGCTCGGCTTGACCGTCGCAACCTCGAACGCGGGTTCGCCTCCGTTCGGTGAGCTCCACGGCGCCGGAGCAGTAGGCACCTCCTGAACAGCTGCCGGCGGCACGCCAGCATTCTGCGCGATCGCTATCGCGCCGACCAATACGAAGCCGATGCCGGCAATCATTGCACGATTTCGCATTTGCGGTCCCTGCTCCCAAACCGAAAGAACTGCTGCGGAGCACTGGCTAAGAGCTGAAAGTTGTTTTTAGAAATCCACCCAGCCTTCTCTGCGGTTGCTTTCAATCGCACGCTCGATAAAGCGCATGCCGCGCACGCCCGCTTCGATTCCGGGCAGCGTGACCGGCAGCGGATTCGCCAGCCCCTGTTTCCACGCCATTAGCGCATTGGCAAACTCGCGATAGAGCACTGCAAAGGCTTCGAGATACCCCTCGGGATGCCCGGCCGGCACGCGCGCCACGGCCAACGCATCGGCACTGAGATAACTCATCGCCGCGTGATGAATCTCTTCCGGCTTCTCGAGCGATTTCACAATTAAACGGTTCGGATCCTGCTGCCGCCATGCGAGCGAGCCCTTCTCTCCAAAAATACGCAGATGCAACTCGTTCATCTCGCCAGCAGCCACCTGCGAGCAGGCCAGCGTGCCGGCAGCGCCGTTGCTCAGGCGCAGGAACGCATTGCAATCGTCGTCGAGCCTGCGTCCCGGAACCACGCTGCGCAATGTCGCGTTGATCGCCGTCACTTTCAGGCCGCTGATGTATTCGAGAAGGTGAAAGGCGTGCGTCCCAATGTCGCCGATAGCTCCGCCGGCACCGCTTTGCGCGGGATCGGCGCGCCACGCCGCCTGCTTGTGTCCCGTGTTCTCCAGCGGCCCGCTCAGCCAGCCCTGAAAATACTCCACCGCAACTTTGCGAACGGCTCCGAGCTTGCCTGCCGCGCACATCGCCCGCGCTTCGCGCACCATCGCGTAGCCCGCGTACGTGTGCGTCAATCCATACGGCAGGCCGCTCTTCGCGACCGCGGCCTCCAGCTTGAGCGCTTCCTCGTAGGTCGCGGTCGCCGGCTTGTCGCTCATCACGGGAATGCCCGCTTCAAGAGCCGCCAGCGCCACGGGCAAGTGCACATGATTGGGCGTCACGATCGCCACAAAGTCGATTCCGTCTGCCCGCTTGCGCTCGGCCTCGATCATTTGACGGTAGTCGGCATAAGCGCGCGCGGGATCGATGTGAAAACCCACGCCCGCCTCCCGCGACCGCTCCGCTGACTGCGAAAATGCTCCCGCAACCAGCTCAATTCTTCCGTCCAGCTCCGCCGCGATGCGATGCACCGGGCCGATGAAAGCGCCCGGTCCTCCGCCCACCATGCCCATGCGAAACTTGCGTGCTTCCGCCATCGCTTCTCTTACTCCCTCGCTCCCTTGGTCCCTTGGTCCCTCGTTCCCTTGGTCCCTGCTTCTCAGCAGTTCACACCGCTGGCCAGGAAGCCGCCATCCACGATAACTACTTGCCCGGTGATATACGCCGCGGCCTCGGACGCCAGAAAAATCGCCGGCCCCACGATCTCGCGTCCCTTTCCATACCGGTGCATCGGCGTGCGCATCAGGATCTCGTCGCCGCGTGGTGTGCCCTCGACCAGCGGCAGGCTCATGTCGGTGGGAAACACGCCCGGCGCAAGCGCATTTACGTTCACGCCTGTCTCCGCCAGCTCAACCGCCAGCGTTTTAGTGAGCGAAGCCACCGCGCTCTTGCTCGCCGCATACGGCGCCACCTGGTAGAACCCCAGGAATGCCGTAATCGACGCGATATTGATGATGCGCCCATAATGCGCGCTCACCATGCTGCGACCGAAGATCTGGCAAGTGCGCAGGGTCCCCGTAAAATTGGTCTCAACAATCTTCGACCATTCCGCCTCGTCCGCTTCAAGTGTCGGCATCTTCTTTGTCGTCCCGGCTCCGTTCACCAGGATGTCCACTTTGCCGAAGGCCGCCATCACCGCATCATGCAGACGCTGGATTGAACCGCGGTCCAGCACGTCACTCGTGATGCGCAATGCGCGTCGGCCCAGCGCCTCAAGCTCCGCGGCCACGGCGTCGACCGGTTCCTGCCGCCGCGAGGTAGCCACCACGTCCGCGCCCGCAGCCGCATACCCCAGCGCGATCTCGCGGCCCAGGCCGCTTGTCCCACCAATCACCACTGCAACGCGCCCGCTCAAATCAAAAAGTTCCAGACCCGCCACTTCAACCTCCCGTGAAATTGTAGCGCCGGTCGCCTCACCAGCTGTTGTGTGGGCGTCCTCGCCCGCACATTCAATCGAGCGATCCCTGCGACCTTCGCGCCTGGCATTAGCCTAACTGATCCCTCGCTCTGCGGTCTCGCATGAACCGCCTCACTGACCGCACCAACCCTCCTGCGCTAAAGTATTGTGTGACTATGAATCCACTCTCAATTCCCAATTCCAACCGCCGCTGGGACTGCCTCAGCCTGGGCGAAGTCATGCTTCGCCTTGATCCCGGCGACATGCGCATTCACACCGCGCGCCATTTCCAGGCGTGGGAGGGTGGCGGCGAATACAACGTGGCTCGCGGACTGCGCCGCTGCTTCGGGCTGCGCGCCGCTGTAGCCACCGCGCTCGCCGACAACCCCGTCGGCCGCCTGGTTGAGGACTTCATCCTTCAAGGCGGTGTCGATACCTCGCTCATCCGCTGGGTCCCGTACGATGGCGTGGGCCGCACCGTGCGCAACGGCCTCAACTTTACTGAGCGCGGCTTTGGTGTGCGCGCGGCCGCCGGCTGTTCCGACCGTGGCCACACGGCCATCAGCCAGGTCAAACCGGGCGACTTTAATTGGGAGTCGATTTTCGGCCCACAAAACGGCTCGCGCTGGCTCCATACGGGCGGCATCTTCGCTGCCCTTTCCGCGTCCACAGCCGAAGTTGCCGTGGAAGCCATGGATGCCGCGCGCAAATATGGCACGCCCATCTCCTACGACCTGAACTTCCGCGACTCGCTCTGGAAATCCATCGGCGGCAAGGCCAAGGCGCAGGAGGTCAATCGCACCATTGTGCGCAAACTCGATGTGCTCCTCGGCAACGAAGAAGATTTCTCCGCCATGCTCGGCATCGCCATCAAAGGCGTGGGCGAGGATTTCGCCGAGCTGCCCATCGCCGGGTACGAAGAGATGCTGCGCGAGGTTGCAGCCGCGTATCCCAATCTCAAGCTCGTGGCCAGCACCTTGCGCACCGCGCAAACCGCCAGCCGCAATGCCTGGGGCGCCATCGCGCTCTACGAAGACAAGATCGTCCACGTTCCGCAACGCGAGATTGACATCTTTGACCGCGTGGGAGGCGGCGACAGCTTTGCCTCCGGCCTCATCTACGGCATGCTCGCCGGCAAAGGCATCGAATGGGCCGTCCAATGCGGCGTGGCGCACGGCGCTCTTGCCATGACCACTCCCGGTGACACCAGCATGGCCTCGCTCGCCGAGGTCGAACGCATCATGAAGGGCGGTTCAGCGCGCATTGCACGCTGACCTGCCCAATCAATCCCGTGCCCCATCCTTTCCGCGTTCTTCGCGGAAAGGGTGGGAAACCGCTAGCTCCGCTGAGAGGAACCCATGTCAGAAACTACCCAGCAAATCATCGAGCGCGTCGGCCTCATTCCCGTTCTGCGCGCCAAGAGCATTGCCCAGGGCCGCGCCGTGGTCGACGCCATGATCGCCGGTGGCGTCACGGTAGTTGAAGTCACCATGACCGTCCCCGGCGCTGTTGACCTCATCAAGGAACTCAAGAAGCAGTTTGGCGAGGAACTGCTCCTCGGCTCGGGTACCGTTACCTCCGCCGATCAGGCCCAGGCCACCATCGATGCCGGTGCGGAGTTCGTCGTCAGTCCCAGTCTCCACCCCGAAGTAATCCGCGTGACCAAGGCCAACAAAAAGATCTCGTGCCCAGGCTCGCTCACGCCCACTGAAGTCATTACTGCGTGGAACGCCGGCGCCGACTACGTGAAGGTCTTTCCCTGCTCCGCCGTCGGCGGCGCAAGCTATCTCAAGTCCCTGCTCGCGCCCTTCCCGCATCTCAAGCTCATTCCCACCGGCGGCGTCACGCTGCAGACCGCTGACAGCTTTATCAAGGCCGGCGCACGCGCCCTCGGCGTGGGCAGCGACCTGGTCAATCTCGCCGCTATCGACGCGCGACACCCTGAAACCATCACCGAAACTGCCCGTGCGTATCTGAAGGTGCTGGCCGACGCGCGGAAAGGCTAGCGCGCCCGCCAAAATGCACACTTACACTGATCCATTTCGCCTCGGCCACCGCATCGCCCTCGTCACCGGCGGCGCCAGCGGCATTGGCGAAGCAACCGTGAAGGAACTCGCTCGCGCCGGCGCCGAGGTCTGGATCGCCGACATCAATTTCCCTGCCGCCGAAGCGCTCGCGGCCTCAGTTCCCTCCGCCCGCGCGCTTCACCTCGACGTCACCAACCCCGCATCCATCGCCGCGGCCCTCGCGCAACTCGAATTCCTCGACATTCTCGTCAACAATGCGGGCATCGGTCACGTGGGCTCCATTGAAACCACCGAGCCCGAAGACTTCGACCGCCTGATGAACGTGAATGTCCGCTCCGTCTATCTCGTCACGCGCGCGTTTCTTCCCTTGTTGCTCGCCGCGCACGAGCGTCACGAGGCCGTGGGCGCAATCGTCAATGTCGCTTCTGTCTCCGGACTGGTCGGAATCAGGCAGCGCTTTGCTTATTGCGCGAGTAAAGGCGCCATCGTCGCCATGACGCGCCAACTCGCGGTCGAGTATCCCAAGACGCTGCGCGTCAACGCCGTCTGTCCTGGCACCGTGCAAACGCCTTTTGTCGAGGCCTACCTCGACAAGTTCCACAAGCACAATAAAGAGGAGACGCGCGCCGAGCTCCGCGCGCGCCAACCCGTCGGCCGCCTCGGCATACCGGAGGAAGTCGCTTCCGCGATACGCTATCTCGCAAGTGACGAAGCCGCCTTCGTCACCGGCACGCTACTCACCATCGATGGCGGATGGACCGCCGCCTGATTTCGCACATCAAACATTTGCAGGAGACTACTTATGCATCTGGTTTCATTTTCCGTCGCGGACAGCAACGTGCCGCGCCCCGGCGTACTGCTTCAGCAAAGCGGCGCAGTGCTCGACCTCGGCCCAGCCTACGACGACACTCTCGCAGTGATCGCCGCCGGGTTCACCGCCATCGACAACCCGGGCGCACACCCGAGCCATACGCTCGACGAAATCCGCCTGCTCGCGCCGATCGCGAATCCCCCGCGCATCTTCGCCATTGGTTTGAACTACCGCGATCATGCGGCCGAGTCAAAAATGGCGCTGCCCTCGGCGCCTGTCGTCTTCTTCAAGATGCCCACAGCCATCATCGGCCCCGGCGACGCCATCGTGTTGCCCAAAAACTCCGCCGAGCCCGACTACGAGGCCGAACTGGCCTTCGTCATCGGCAAGGGCGGCTATCGCATTCCTGCAACGGCATGGCGCGAGCATGTCTACGGCTACACCATCGTCAACGATGTGAGCGCGCGCGATGTGCAGCGCGCCACCTCACAGTGGTCGCTGGCCAAAAGCTTTCCCACATATTGCCCCATGGGCCCGGCCATCGTGACCGCCGATGAAATCGCCGACCCGCACCAGCTTGCGATTTCGCTCAGCATCAACGGCGAGACTCTGCAAAACTCCAACACGCGCGAGCTCATCTTCAAGATCCCTGAGCTCATCGAATACATTTCGTCCATCACGCCTTTGTTGCCGGGCGACATCGTCTCTACCGGCACGCCATCGGGCGTCGGCATGGGCCGCACGCCACAGCGCTGGCTCCAACCCGGCGAAACCGTGACCGTCACGATTGAAGGCCTCGGCTCGCTCACCAATCCCGTGGTTGCGGAGTGATTTCGAAGAACGCCCGTAACTCGCGTACTCTCTGAAACGCAGGCTGCGAGAAATCAACTATGCGTTTTCCGCAGCAATCTCTTCCGGGTCCATTTGCGATCCAAACCACGCGTAAAGTGCGATCCCCACAAAGCAAACCGCGGGCACAATGTAGCCGGCGGAGATGCTCACGCGATCCGCCACCCTCCCCATCGCCAGCGTAATCAGCGCACCTCCGATGATCGCCATTACAATGCAGGCTGCGCCGCTCTTGGTGCGAGCCCCCAAACCCCTGGTGCCCAATGCGAAAATCGATGGGAACATCGTCGACATCAGAAAGGTTGCAGCGACTAATGAGTAGACACCCAACCACCCCGGCCTCATAACGGCCACGCAGCAAATAACCGTGTTGAGCGCAGCATAACTCCCCAGCAAGTGGTGTGCAGGTACGAAGTTCAACAGCCACGCGGAAAAGAACCGGCCAGCCGTAAAGGCGACCAACGCGCCTGTGAGCCAATATCCCGCCTGCCGCTCCCCAATCCCGGTTCCGGAAATCACATAAGGAATCATGTAGCTCCAGATGCCGACTTGCGCTCCCACATAAAGAAACTGGGCCACTACAGCAAGAACAAAATGCCGTCGCTTCCAAAGCGGCTTGGAGTGGTCGCTCGAGAGCGTGTCCCTTGAGTAGTCGAGACCAGTATGCGGAAACGGCGTCCGCGCGATAAGAATTGCCCAAAAGAGCACAATCGCTCCGAGAACAAGGTAAGGCGCAATCACGCGCAGGGTTTCTGACTTCAGATAGGCCTGATAGGTTCCAGCCACCCGCATGGCCGCAACCTGGGCTGGCTTCAATTCGATCCCTGAAAAAATGAACCGGCTGCCAATCAGCACCGCGGAGATGCTGCCCAGGGGATTGAACGCCTGAGCAAAATTCAGGCGCCGAGCCGCGCTGCGAGGATCTCCGATTTGAAGAGTAAAAGGGCTCGCCGCAGTCTCGAGAAATGCCAACCCGCTGGCGATCACAAACAGCGCCGACAGAAAGAACCAGTATTTGCCAACCATCGCGGCAGGCCAAAAGAGCATACATCCCGCGCCGTAAAGAAAAAGCCCGACGAGAATCCCGGCCTTGTACCCCGCGCGCCGCATCAACTGCGCAGCAGGCATAGCTAACAGAAAGTACCCCAGGTAGAACGCAGACTGCACCAAACCCGCTTGAAGCCGGTTGATCTCAAACGACTTCATAAATTGGCGAATCAAAATATCATTGAAGTTATTGGGCACACCCCACAGAAAGAAGAGTGCTGTCACCAGAATGAACGGCAGCATCCGACCCGCGGGAATCAACGGGGCTTCAATGTCTTCATGCTGCGACGGCGAATTTCCTTGCCCTGCGTTTCGTGAATCGCTCGGCCCGACGGAAAAACTCAAAGTACACTTCTCCTTCTGCCCGGCTGTCCGCATGGGGGTGCCGGCTTCCAGTGCTGGCTTTTATTAGCTTCCTGCCCGTCCCCTTTGAAGAGGCACTCACCTTTGTATCGAATCCGCCTTTGTACTGGCAAACTCGTAATCGTTCGCGTTACCGTTACTCCCGCAGGGATTCGCAAGTCGCTCTGCGGCGAACTGTCGCGCTTCAACTTGTCCGCAATCGCCTTCCACACGCCTATAATCTGCGGTGTATCGCCAGTTCCGGGGCTCGTGTAGCGCCAGTCTCCAGACTGGCGGTCGTGCGGGTCTCCGGACCCGCACTTCGAATGACCGACTCCATCGAATCCGCGCGGCGCTTTTATGCCGAGGAGTTGTGCCGCCTCAATGGCATCTCCTCGCCAGCTATCTTCGCTGCCTTTGCAAGCGTGCCGCGCGAGCGCTTCGTGGGGCCGGGTCCCTGGGCGATCCAATCGAGCGACACCAGTGGGTTCACTTCGGACGCCGACCCCGCTCACGTTTACCGCGACGCGCGCATCGTGCTCGACGAATCGAAGCACCTGAACAACGGCCAGCCCAGCCTTTGGGCCATCCACCTCGACCGGCTCCATGTTGGCCCCGGTGAACGGATCCTCCACCTCGGTTGCGGCACGGGCTACTACACTGCCATCCTCGCCGAACTCACCGGCCCAGCCGGCAAAGTCACCGCGATTGAAGTTGTGGACGGCCTCGCAGCCCGCGCGCGCCACGCACTCAAGCCCTGGCCGCAGGTCACGGTGGTCCATGCCGACGGCTCACGCGGCCCCTTCGAGCCCGCCGACGTGATTGTGGTCAGCGCTGGCGCCACGCATCCACTGCGCGCGTGGCTCGCCGCCGTCAAGCCCTCCGGTAAGCTGCTCTTTCCACTCACCTCCACGCGAGGGCCCGGAACCATGGCGCATCTCACCCGCGCCAGCTCGGACCAATTCGCAGCCACTCTCCATGGCTCGGTTCTCTTCGTCGATTTCGGAGGAGCGCGCGATCCAGCCGTCAGTAGCGAGCTTGCACAGGCGCTGCGCCGCGATGAAGGCGCCGGTGTGCGCTCCCTGCGCTGCGATGTTCATGCTCAAGACGAGTCCTGCTGGCTGCACCGCAATGGTTGGTGCTTTTCGCGCCTCGCCGCAATCGCCGACGACCGCGTGTGACAGACGGGGTGCCCCACCCTCGCGACGTTTTTGTTTTTGTCGTTAGGGTGGGATAGCACCTCACAGCACCCGTGCCAGCCATTTCCCCGTATGCGAATGCAGATTGCTCGCAATCTCTTCAGGCGGACCCTCGGCCACAATTTTCCCGCCGCCTTCGCCGCCTTCAGGGCCGAGATCGATCACCCAGTCGGCGCTCTTGATCACGTCCAGGTTGTGCTCGATCACAATCAACGAACCTCCGCCGTCGATCAGCTTGCGAAACGCAGTCAGCAGCTTCGATACATCATCGAAATGCAGGCCTGTCGTCGGTTCGTCGAGGATATACAGCACGCGGCTGGCCTGCGAAGGCTTGGCCGTCGCATTCACGGCGCGCACCGACGCCAGATGCGCCG
>Ga0181520_10007272_pt1 | contig 16412 bp, 13 predicted proteins | sample PEATcosm2014_Bin_29_FD_132451 | JGI IMG/M metagenome (GOLD analysis project Ga0181520, IMG submission 132451) | Peatland microbial communities from MTU Mesocosm Facility, Houghton, MI, USA - PEATcosm2014_Bin02_30_metaG | ecosystem: Environmental > Terrestrial > Soil > Wetlands > Peat | place...
ACGAGCGCGCCGGGGTTGGATGGTTCGGTGAGGGTGGTGCGATAGGCCGAGGCGAGAAACTCCATCGGGGTTTTAACTTTGTTGCGGAAGTATTTGCGCGAGTTGAACTCGGGGCTGGCGACGAGAGTGCGGAGGACGGATTTAATGTCGCCGCCGGAGGTGAGGAAGGTGCGGGCCATGCGGTCGACGAGCGCGGGCGGCGGATCGTCGGCGACGAAGCGCTGCGCGAGCTTCCAACTGATGAAATGGGCGGTCTGCGGGCTGTGCGCGAGCAGGTTGAGGGCTTCGAGGCCTTCGCGCATGCCTTCGTTGCCGGGCGCGCTGGCGAGTGCGGCGGCCTTCTGTTCGGAGCCACCGCCCATCATCATCTCGTCCATCGAATCGGTCATCGCGGGGGCGGCGCGCGCGGCCAGCGTTGCGTCGATGGCGAGGGTCCCCTGAATGACGAAGGGAGGGCCGTTACCGATGCGATGGCCGAGCCAGACTTTGGTTCCGGGCTCGTGGCGCCTGGGGTCGAAGAGAAAACCGCCGGCCTGGCCGGGATTGTTTACGGTCCAGCCGGTGAGGATGGCGGCGAGGTTGGTGACGTCGGCCTGGGTGTAGCCGCCGTTGACGCCGACGGTGTGGAGCTCCATTACTTCGCGGCCATAGTTCTCGTTGAGGCCGCGGTTGCCGGGCCTGGAGCGGGGGTTGGCGGGGTTGACGCCGTTGGCCTGCGAGTCCGGGCCGATGCTGAGCCAGTTGTCGAGGTAGACGAGCATGGCGGGGCTTTGCGCGGTGGCGAGCAGCAGATCGCTGAACTTGCCGAGGGCGTTCTTGCGGATGGCGTCGCGCTCGTAGCTGGTGGTGTACCACTGGTCGGAGTCCTTGGCGATGTAGATGTTGAAGTGATTGAACCAGAAGTCGGTCATCACCTCCTGCAATTGACGCTCGCTGAGGATGGCGCGGACCATATTGGCCTGGGCGAGTTCCTGGCCGATCTGGTATTGCGCGCCGATGCCGGCGGCCATGCCGAGGAAGATCTCGCGCTCGCGGAGGGTGAAGTCCGCCATGAGCTGATTTCGCTGATCGCCGCTGGCGTAGCTGGTGAGGGCGATGCGGTCTTCGACCGGCATCTGGATGAGCGCGGCCATGCGCTGGTTGCGGGGCAGGGCGAGCAGCTCGCCGGCGATGCGCGCAGCGGCAAACTGGCCACCCTGGCGTTCGGCTGCCTTCTCGGCGTCGCTGGGCTCGGGGAGGTTGCCGGAGGCATCGGGCTTGCGGTTGGCTTGCTCCTTGCGGAGCTTCGCGATCTGCACCTCGTACATCGCTGCGAGCAGCGGATCGGCGGGCATGGGCTTCTTGCCGTCGGCAACCTGCTGGATGGCGCCGCGGTCGGGGAAGACGGTGAGCGCCTGCTCGGGCGTCATGGCGAGGGTGGGAAAGTCGGCAAGGCGGCGGTCGAGCGCGGGGTCCTTGATGGCGTCGGGGTTGAGCTGCTGCTCGAACCACTTGTCGGCGCCCAGGGCGAGGACGGCGTCGACGTCGCCGGGGCGCGGGCCGAAGGTGAAGCGGTCGAGGAGCTGGAGCGCGCGTTCGCGGTCGGTGAGGGGGACGAGGGGATCCGGCTTGGCGGCGGGCTTAGGGGTTGCGGCGGGCTTTGTAGCGGAAGCCTTGGCGGGCTTCTGGCGGACGATGGGCGCGGGGGCGGATTGCTGCGCGAGCAGCGGCAGGCTTGGAAGGAAGAGGAAGGCGAGGGCGACGATGGGGCTTCTGCGCATAACGAGGCCTCTCCCCTAGCTTAGACCGTAGTTCCGGAGAGATAGTTGCGTGGCAGCGGGAAGTCTCAACTGCCGGCGGCGACCGGGCGGGGCGGAGCTGGACTGGCGGTGCGCTTCCTGACGGTCCACACCACGCGGGCCAGCAACAGCGCGGCCAAGACCAGGGTAAACGGCAGCGGTTCCTTGACGCCCTTCTTGACCAGCCACCAGTAGTGAATCACGCCGGCGATGGCCGCGATGTAGACGGTCCAATGGACGCGGCGCCAGGCGGTGCCACCCATCCGGCGCATGACGAAGGCGGGCGAGGTAATCGCAAGAACGAAGAGGAGAAACCATGCGAACAGACCCACCTGGATGAAGCGGCGCTTCTTGAGGTCGTCGAGGATGGTGGGCCAAACGGCTTTCCACTCGTCGACGATGACGGCGGGATGTCCGGCGCGGATGCCTGCGATGACGGTGGGGAGATCGTAGCCGGAGAAGAGGAAGAGGTAGGTCGCGAGGTGGAGGGTGGCGTAAAAGAACGCGTAGAGGCCGAGCAGACGGCGGAAGCGGACGAGGCTGGCGAGCTTGGGATGCAGGCGGCGGAGGGGAGTGATCGCCAGGCACGCCATCAACAGAAACAGCGCCCAGTAGCCGGTTTGATGGGTGATGTAGTTGACCGGATCGGCCATGAGCCCGAGCGCGCCGGACTGGAACAGCCGGATCAGCTTGAATGCGGGCAGCAGGCAGGCGAGGTGAACCAGCACCTTGACGTACGGAATGAGGCGGGTCGGCATGGTCTGCCTAGTTTAACGTGGAAGGGCTTAGAGCGGATGTTTCTCAAGCTCCAGCGCGAGGTCGTGGCCGATGCCGGAGAAGTCGGCGAGAATCTCGCGCGCGCGGACCAGTGCGTCCTGGATGTGCGGCAGGACATTCTCGGGGCCCATGTGCCGGGGCAGGTCGGAGCGCGAGATGAGCTCCGCGGGCTGCTCGCGCGCGCCGCACAGCAGCAGCGTTTTGCCTGCCTTTTGCAGGCGCGTGGAGAATTGCTCGATGGCGTAAAGGCCGGTCGCGTCGAGGGCAGTCATGTTGCGCAGGCGGAGGATGACGACGCTGCCCAGCGCGTCGAGGTCGGGAGTCTCGTCGCGCAGCTTCTCCGCGCAGCCGAAGAGGAAGGGACCGTGGATGCGCAGGATGGTGACGCCGGCGGGGATTTCCTTGTCCTGAAGGATGTGCGGCTGGCCGACCTCAACATACTCGGGGGTGACCTGGGCGACGGTGGTGGTCTCGGCCACGCGATAGATATAGAGCAGCGCGGCAAGGCCCATGCCGACGCCGACGGCGACGGTGAGGTCGGCGACGACGGTGAGGACGAAGGTGGTGACCCAGACGGCGATGGCGGTTTTGGAGAGGCGCAGGATGGTGGTGACTTCGCGCCACTCGCTCATGTTGTAGGAAACGACGAACAGCACGGCGGCGAGGGCGGCGAGCGGCACAAAGCGTGCGAGCGGCGCAGCCACCAGCAGGATTACGAGCAGGGTGAGCGCATGCACCATGCCGGCGACCGGGGTGAGCGCGCCGGAACGGATGTTGGTGGCGGTGCGCGCGATGGCTCCGGTGGCGGGAATGCCGCCAAACAGCGGCGAGGCCATGTTGGCGACGCCCTGCGCGACCAGCTCGACGTTGGAGTTGTGATGATCGCCGCTCATGCCGTCGGCCACTACGGCGGAGAGCAGGCTTTCGACCGCGGCGAGCAGCGCGACGGTCATGGCGGAGGGAAGCAGCGGGAGGATGTGTTCGGAGTGGAAGCGCGGAAAGGCGAAGTGCGGAAGCCCCTGGGGAATGCCGCCGAAGCGGGTGCCGATGGTTTCGATGGGCAGATGGAAGACGACGGTGGCGACGGTTGCCAGCAGCAGCGCCACGATGGAGCCGGGGACGCGGCGGGTGATCTTCGGCCACAACAGGATGACGGCGAGCGAACCGACGGAGACGGCGATCGCCTGCCAGCGGATGGTCCCGGCACAGTGGGCGAGCAACGCCATGCGGGGGAGGAACTCGCTGGGGACGGCGGGAGTTTTGAGGCCGAAGAAGTCTTTGATCTGGGTGGAGGCGATGAGGATCGCGATGCCGTTGGTGAAGCCGATGGTGACGGCGCGGGGAATGAACTTGACCGCCGAGCCCAGGCCGGTGAGGCCCATGACGACCAGGCCCATGCCGGCCATGAGGCTGACCAGGGCAAGGCCGTCGAGCCCGAAGCGGGCGACGATGCCGGCGACGATGACGACGAATGCGCCGGTGGGGCCACCGATCTGCGTGCGCGAGCCGCCGAGTGCGGAGATGAGAAAGCCGGCGACCACGGCGGTGTACAAGCCGGCCTGCGGAGGGACGCCTGAGGCAATCGCGAAGGCCATGGCGAGGGGGAGTGCGACCAGGCCGACGGTGAGGCCGGCGATGAGGTCGTGCGAGAGCTGGCTGGGGGTGTAGCCGCGCAGGCATTCGATGGAGCGAGGAAGCCACTGGCGCGCGGCGCTCAAAGCGGCGCCACGGTTGGTTCGGTGTCGTCGAGCATGCCCATGGCCTCCTTCACGCGGTCCTCGAAGTAGACGCGCATGAGGCGCAGGACTTCGTTGATCTTGGGGTCGCGGACGGAGTAGAAGACCTGGTTGCCGGCCTTGCGGTTGGTGACGAGCTGCTTGGCGCGGAGGATGGCGAGGTGCTGGGAGAGGTTGGACTGCTCGATGCCGAGCTTTTCGATCAGGGCGCCGGAGGAGAGCTCGCCGGAGCCAAGGAGTTCGAGGATGGCGATGCGGGTGGGGTGGGCGAGGGCCTGGAAGATGTCGGCTTTGAACTGGCGGAGCGAGTCAGGCATATCAGTATATTAGCATGTTCGCATATAGATGCGATAAAGTACTGATATCTCGTAAGGAGCGAGGGATGAGGCGTCACAACGACAACTACCGAGATTCTGGACTTCGTCCAGAATGACGGCGCAGGGGGATAGAACAACGTGAGCGAGGGGTGACGGGGGCGCGCGACGACGGCGGACTGTCTGACTCTGCGAGTCAGAAGGACGCGCCGGGAGGGTCGTGGAATCCGTATTTGGGCGTGGGTTAGTAGTTCTTGCGGAGGTCCATGCCGGCGTAGAGGCTGGCGACCTGGTCGGTGTAGCCGTTGAACATCTGGGTGGGGATGGTCTTGGGGAAGGGGCTGGAATCGATGCGGCGCTCGTGCGCCTGGGACCAGCGGGGATGGTCGACCTGCGGATTTACGTTGGAGTAGAAGCCGTATTCGTTGGGCGCGCTCTCGTTCCAGGAGGTGTGGGGCTGCTTGTCGGTGAAGACGAACTTGACGATGGACTTTCCGTTCTTGAAGCCGTACTTCCACGGGCTGACGACGCGAATGGGCGCGCCGTTCTGGTTGGGCAGCGCTTCGCCGTAGCAGCCGAAGGTGAGCAGGCAGAGCGGGTTCATGGCCTCGTCGAGGCGCAGGCCTTCGGAGTAGGGCCAGTCGAGCGCGCTGGACTTGTCCGGCATGTCGCTGGACTTGTCGTCGGAGATGAACTGGATGTACTTGGCGCTGGGCAGCGGCTCGGCCCAGGCGATGAACTCGCTGAGCGAGTAGCCGTCCCAGGGGATGACCATCGACCAGGCTTCGACGCAGCGATGGCGATAGACGCGGCTTTCGATGGGCCGGTAGCGCATGATGCTGTCGATGTCGGCGGTCTTCTTCTGCTTGACCAGGCCGGAGACTTCGACCGTCCACGGGCGGGTGTGGAGGGTGTGCGCGTTGCGGGCCGGATCGCCTTTGTCGGTGCCGAACTCGTAGAAGTTGTTGAAGGTGGTTGCCTTGGCAAAGGGCGTCTGGGCGTCGGGCACGGTGTATTGGGAGGGGACGGTGGTGAGCTTCTGGTCGGCGTGAACGGCTGGGGGATGGAAGAGGCCGGGGACCTGGCGGAGGGCGAGCGCTCCAATGCCGGTGGCGGCGGCGGCGCGGAGGAAGTTGCGGCGGTTGAGGAAGGTCTCCTTCGGCGTGATCTCCGACGAGGCAATGGGCTGGCCCAGCTTCCTGTTGTTCCTGATCAGCATGTCTCTCCTTCGCCGCGCACCGGTCGCCGGTGTGGGTGCGGCAACTAACGGGCCCCAATGCTTAGACTATTGCATTACGCAGAATGGTTCATTTTGGATGCAGGCGGGCGGCTGGCTGGTGGCAGCTACTTTGCCGGCGGGAGCGGTCAAACAGAGTCTGCCCGGCGCAGCAACCTCTGGCGGGCGAGGTAGATGCCCGTCCCCAGGGCAGTGACCACGGCGGCGCCGAGGAGTTCGCGCTGGAAGTGGGCGCGGGCGAGGAGGATGTAAGTGAAGCCGGCGATGGCCAGCAGCGGCGGGAGCGGGTACAGCCAGATGCGGAAGGGGCGCGGAAGATTGGGCTGGGAGCGGCGGAGATAAATGACGCCGATGTGCTGCATGAGGAACTGGAGCAGGATGCGGAGGACGACGAGAGCGGCGATGACGTCGGCGAGCGAGAAGAAGCAGAAGCAGATGGCGGCGGCGCCGAGGGTGAGCAGCGAGATGTGGGGGAATCCCTTGGGATGCAGGCGGGCGAAGATGCGGAAGTAATTGCCGTCGCGTGCGGCGGCGTAGGGGATGCGCGAGTAGCCGAGCAGCAGCGAGAAGACGCTGGCGAAGGCGGTAACCATGACCAGGATGGCGGCGAGTTTGCCGAGGGTGGGGCCGTAAAGGGGGCCGTAGGCGGTCTGCATGAAGGTGGAGATGACGGCGCGCTGGGCGGTGAGGTCGTGGGCGGTGACGATTCCCTGCCACGGGAGCACCGCGAGGACGGAGATGTTCATTGCGAGGTAAAGCGCCGCTACGAGAGCGATGGAGATGAGGATGGCGCGAGGCACGGTGCGGGCGGCGTCCTTTACCTCGCCGCCGAGGAAGGTGATGTTGTAGTAGCCCCAGTAGTCGTAGGTGGCGATGAGCATGGCTGAGCCGAGGCCGAGGAAGAAGGCCGGGGAGGGCGTGAAGGCTCCGGGAGGAAAGGCGAATGCCTGGGCGATGTGGCCGTGCAGGAGGCCGGTGACGAGGATCCATGCGATGAGGGCCATTACAGCGCACCACATGGTGGTGGTGACGGCGCGCAGGTTGGCGATTCCGCGATAGAGGAGGGTGACGGCGAGCAGGACGGCGGCGATGGCGAGGAGGGTGGTGGGGCTGGCGGCGACACCGGCGGTGTAGGGGCCGAGATGAATGCGGTGCGAGGAGGTATGGCTGGAGAGCGATGGCCATACATAGGCCGCGTACTGACTGAGGCCGATGCATCCGGAGGCGACGGAGAGCGGCGCGGAAAAGGTGAGTTGGAAGATGAAGAGAAAGGCGAGGAAGCGGCCGAGCGGGCGGGTGCCGGGCTGGTTCGGATTAGCCCCTGGACCGGAGTAGATGCGGCGAAGGAAGGCGTAAGAGCCGCCGGCTTCGGGCATGGCCGCGCCGAGTTCGGCCCAGACCAGGCCGTCGCACAGAGCGAGGCCGGCGCCAAGGATCCAGCCGAGCATGGCCTGCGGACCGCCCATGGCGGCGAGGATGAGCGGCAGGGTGATGAACGGGCCCACGCCGATCATGTCCAGCATGTTGAGCGCGACGGCGCCGCGGAGGTTCAGGCTGCGGCGAAGCTGCGGGAGTTCGTTGGATGGATTCGGCGATTCGATGAATCGAGTCTACAGCCGGGATGCGGGTTACGGCGTCTCCCAGTCGTCGGTGGCGACGGCGGTCTTGCCGGAGGCGTAGGTGACCTCGATGGACTGGTATTCGAGGGTGATTTTCTGGAGGTTTCTGGTCTGCTCGATCTCGTCGACCTGGACGTTCTTGAGGATGAGCACCTGCGCCTTATTGGACTGGGAGGCGGAAGCGCCGGAGGCTGCGGGGTTCCTGTTGGAGTTGCCCTTGACCTTGGAGTTCGAGGTTGTACTGGTGGCGACGGCGGTCTCAAACGCGATAGTGACCTGATGCAGGATCTCGTTGGTCGCGGCAGCCTGTTCGAGTTGCGCGGAGGTGGCGTCGTAATACTTGGTGACGATGAGGGTATCGGCTCCGGAGGTGGAACGCTTTGCGGCGGCTGAGCCTGTCGCGGCATCGGAGGCGGGGCGAGTGACGCTGAGCAGCTCGATCACGGAAGAGGGGCTGGCGCCTTTGGGCAGCTTGCTGCCCTTCACCTTCCCGTCCGCCGGTTCGCCGATGGTCATGGTCGCGCCGGTTGCCGCCATGGCGCGGATGGGCAGCAACAGGGCAAGGGCGCCAGCCAGCAAAACCGGGCGATTTACCAGACGGAAAGGAATCATAATGCCTCCATAGAGCTTGCGACGTGGAGCAAATGAGGAATGCGTGCAGCGCGGATTCGATGATAGCGCAGTGCGGGCGGGCGACCGGGAGCGCCGTTTATTTCGGCACACTCCAGTCGTCTGTTGCCGACTTGCCGCCGCCCACCCAGGTGACTTCGATGGTGGGATAGTCGAAGGTAATTGTCTCGGTGTTGCCTGACTTGCGAATGCCGGTGATGGTCGCGTTGGTGAGTTCGATGCGCTGCGCGTCTTTCCCGGAGCCTGCGCCGGTGCCCTGGAAGGTGATGACCACACTCTTCAGGACCTCGTTGGTGGCCAGAGCCTGAGCGAACAGGGGCGACGCCTTATCGACTTCCCTGGTGATGGTAATGGGACTGTACTGGCGTCTACCGCTCGCCAAGCCGGAGGCTGCGTCGGCCTGGCGCACCACGCTGGTGAGGTGAATGGACCCGACGGGAGCGGCGGCGCTGACTGCTTCGCCCTTGAATTGGCCCTGTTTGGCGCCGACTACGGTGATATATGCGTCAATGGCGGCCACTGCCTGGACCGCCGGGAGCAACATGCCGACTATGCCGCACACTAAAACCAACCGTCTCGCTCGACCCATTCGCATCGGAATCCTCCTGGAGATTTCAGTTCGCTGGAAGCTTTAAAGGGGGGCCCGGTAGTTCGCGACTGTTTCTATCACGCCCTGCAAGGCGTGGGCAATGACCCATTCGGGGCAGGTGTACAGGTTTCGATACCCCGGGGCGCGGCGATCGGGCGGAGGGGCTGCGCATGACAGAGACGGCCTGCTTGAGCGACACTGACAGGGGTAAAAACAGGAGCGAACTGATGATTTCCGGAGCCCGCGAAAAAGAACTGATGGAAGCAGCCAACCTGCTGCTGGACGCACGCCGCACCCACACGCCGATCGCCGAGCTGCCGGCTGCGCTGCAGCCGACGTCGCTGGAAGAGGTGGCGCGCGTGCACGAGGAGATCATTGAAGCCTACGGCGAGATTGGCGGGTGGAAGATTGGCGCGGGCTCGCTGGAGGCAGTTCCCTTCTTTGCGCCGATGCCGCGGGCGTGGATGGCGGCCAGCGGAGCGATCCTGAGCGGGCCGAACTTCCGCTATCGCGTGCTGGAGTGCGAGATTTCGTTCCTGGTGGGCGAGGACCTGCCGCCGCGCGCGACTCCGTACACAAGGGATGAGGTGATTGCGGCGATGGCGAGCTGCCATCCGGCGATTGAGGAACTGGAGAGCGGGCTGATCGACCCCAAGGCGCCGAACAACTACCTTTCGGCGCTGGCCGATCTGCAGATGCATGGCGGCTTCATCCATGGCGCTGCATGCGCGGACTGGAAGAGCATCGACTTCAGCAAAGAGACGGTGACGCTCTCGATCGATGGCGTGGTGCAGGTGGAACGGACGGGGTCGAATACGTCGGGGGATCTGCTGCGGCTGCTGCCGTATCTGGCGAATGAGGGCGCAGCGCGGACGGGCGGGCTGAAGGCCGGGCAGCGGATTACGACGGGAAGCTGGACCGGGAATACGCCGGCGCTGCCCGGCGCGCACGCTGAGGCCAACTTCGCCCACGCCGGCAAGGTCAACCTGCGCTTCGCCTGAAGCGCAGCTTCACGCTCTCACCCACAGGTCGTCGCCATGCCACGCAAGCCCTCACGCCGCACCTTCCTCAAACTCTCCGCCGCTGCCGCATCTGTCTCTGCCGCACGCCTCGCTCGTGCCGCCGCGCCCACTCGCGGCGCACCCAACGTCTCCATCGGTTTTGGATACGACGGGGTGGGCAACAGCGTGCCTGTGCAGTGGGCCATCGGCAAACTCGCGGACGCGCTTCGCGCCAAGGGCTTCGTCGTAAACTCACAGGAGAAACCCACCGGTCCCTTCTTCGAGATCTGGGTCGATTACGCCGGCAGCGGGACCCGCGACCTCGGCATCCCGGAACACGCTCAGCCGGAAACCCTGGCACTTGTTCCCTTCAACGCAGCAAAAACTCCTGCTATCGTCGCCGCCGGCCCCGATATCCGCGGCGCCATGTATGCCGTCCTCGAGCTCGCCGACCGTGTGCGTGCATCTGACGATCCTTTGCTCGCATTGCGTCTCCCCGCGCCCATCATCGAGACCACCCCAAACAAGGTCCGCAGCGTTCTCCGCGCTTTCTGCTCGGAGGTCGAAGACAAGCCCTGGTTCTACGACCGCGCCTTCTGGACCGCATACCTCGACACGCTCGCCGCGGCTCGCTTCAACCGCTTCAACTTCTCGCTCGGCATGGGCTGGGACTTTCCGCGCGGAGTGACGGGCGACTACTTCCACTTCCCTTACCCATACCTGGTGGAGGTGCCGGGATATGAGCAGGTGCACGTGGAGCCGGCGCTGGAGACGGGCGAACGGCAGCGGAATCTGGAGACGCTGAAGTTCATCGCGGCAGAGACGGCGCGGCGAGGAATGGATTTCCAGTTGGGGATCTGGACGCATGCCTACCAGTGGACGGACAGTCCGCACAGCGACCACCACATTGTGGGGCTGACGCCGGAGACACATGCGTCGTACTGCCGGGACGCGCTGGCGGCGGTGCTGCGGGAGTGTCCGCAAATTACGGGGCTGACGCTGCGGATCCATGGGGAGAGCGGGATTCCGGAGGGGAGCTATCCGTTCTGGCAGACGCTGTTTGAGGCGATTCCGGCGGCGCGGACGGCGGATGGGAAACCGCGGACGATCGAGATCGACATGCACGCGAAAGGGCTGGATCAGAAGATGATCGAGATTGCGCGGGCGACGGGGATGCCGGTGAAGGCGGGCGCGAAGTACTGGGCCGAGCACCTGGGGCTGGGATATCAGCAGGCGGATATTCGCGCGAATGAGTATCCGCGGACGGGAGTGACGGGAACGTTTGCGGTGTCGAGCGGGCTGCGGAACTTTACGCGGTATGGGTATGGGGATTTCTATCAGCAAGGGATTGGGCTGGAGTTGCTGTACCGGGTGTGGCCGGGGACGCAACGGCATCTGCTGTGGGGCGATGCGGCGCTGGCGGCGGGATACGGGCGGGCGGCGAATTTCTGCGGGGCGGCGGGGATGGAGCTGTGCGAGCCGCTGACGTTCAAGGGGCGCGAAGGGTCCGGGCATCCGGGCGGACGCGATGCGTATGCGGATGCGAAGCTGGGGCCGGCGCAGCTGGATACGGCGAAGTTTGCGGTGACGTATTTGCTGTGGGGACGGTATCTGTATAACCCGGAGACGGCGGAGGAGGTGCATCACCGCTATCTGAAGCAGGCGTTTGGGCCGGCGGGTCCGGGGTTGGAGGTTGCGCTGGCAGCGTCGAGCAGGATTCTGCCGCTGGTGACGACGGCGTGGTGCCCGTCGGCCTCGAACCATGAGTTCTGGCCGGAGATGCTGACGCCGGTGTCGCTGCTGCCGTATACGGCAAGGCCGCTGTATACGGATTCGCCTGCGCCGCACAATGTGAGCGCGATCAGCCCGCTCGATCCGCAGTTGTTTACGACAATCGATGAGCATGCGAAGGATTTGGTGGAAGGAAAGAAGAACGCGAAGTACAACACCAGCGAGGTGATCCAGTGGCTGGAGGCGATGGTAAGCACTTCGACGAAGGGACTGGAGGCGGCGAGGAAGGCGATTCTGCCGCGGATTGCTCGCAAGGCGGAGTTCCGGCGAGCGGAAGAAGACATTCTGATTCTGAATGGGCTGGGGACGTATTATGCGAATCTGTTTCGCGCGGGGCTCTATTCCTCGATCCACCAGCAGACCGGCGACCCAGCCGCTTCCGCGCAACTGCTGGTTTGCTACCGCAGAGCACGCGATGCTTGGGCGGCGATGGCTACGCGCGCGAAGAATGTGTATACGAGTGATGTGAGTTACGGGTCGACTCCATTCAGACGCGGTCATTGGGAGGACCGTCTGCCCGCGATCGATCAGGATCTGGAGGTGCTGGAGAAGAAGTTCGCGGACAAGCCCGTGGCTCCCAATCCAACGCAGTCAGCGATGGTGCGTGTGGCCAAGCCGGTGCCGCGGCCGAGGCTGGACGTCCGGCATACGGCGCCAGAGTCGTTTCATCCGGGTGGGGACCTGGCGCTGACGGTAGCGGCGCCGGCGAGCGTGACCGAGGTAGTGCTGTGGTATCGGCATGTGAACCACGGGGAGCGATGGCTGCCGGCAGGGATGAAGCGGGCGGGCGAGGGATATGCGGCGGCGATCCCGGCGGCGTACACGGACTCGCCGTATCCGCTGCAGTATTACTTTGAGTTGCGGACGGCGGAGGCGGCGACGCTGCATCCGCCGTTCCATGCGACGCTGAGCAATCAGCCGTATTATGCGGTGCATGTGCGGGCGTGAGGGCGTTTCGTTTGGGTTGCAGACGAAGGAGCGCGGGAGAAGAAACAAATGCGGGGGTCTCTCCGCTCCGCGGGTTGCGCTTCGGTCGAGATGACGAACACAGAGGAGGCACGCTGCGCGGGCCTCGCGCGTTGGAGGCTGGAGGAATTAGCATGGAGGTCTATGTCTACCCCACTGCCTGACGGCGTTCAAATCAGCGCCCCTGTCTCTCCGAGTTACGCGAATATCCTTACCCCCGACGCGATTGCATTTATTGTGCGCTTGCAGCGTAGTTTCAATGCGCGGCGCAAGGAGTTGCTGGCGGCGCGCGCGGTGCGCCAGGCGGCGCTGGATGCGGGCGCGAAGCCGGATTTTCTCGCCGAGACGCGCGCGATCCGCGAGGCGGAGTGGACGGTGGCGCCGCTGCCGACGGACCTGCTGGACCGGCGGGTGGAGATTACCGGGCCGGTCGATCGCAAGATGATCATCAACGCGCTGAACTCGGGCGCGAAGGTGTTTATGGCGGACTTTGAGGACTCGACCACGCCGACGTGGGACAACCTGCTGGACGGGCAACTGAACCTGGTGGACGCGGTGCGGCGCACGATTACGTTTGAAGATCCGGCGACCAAAAAGAGTTACAAACTGATTGAGAAGCCGGCGGTGCTGTTTGTGCGGGCGCGGGGCTGGCACCTGGACGAGCGGCATATGACGGTGGATGGCGAGCCGATGTCGGGATCGCTGTTCGACTTTGGGCTGTATGCGTTCCATAACGCGAAGGAGCTGCTGGCGCGCGGGTCGGGGCCGTACTTCTATCTGCCGAAGATGGAGTCGCACCTGGAGGCGCGGCTGTGGAATGACGTGTTTGTGCAGGCCGAGGCGGAGTTGGGGATTCAGGCGAAGTCTATTAAGGGCACGGTGCTGATCGAGACCATCCTGGCCAGCTTCGAGATGGACGAGATCCTGTACGAATTGCGCGACCACTCGGCCGGGCTGAACTGCGGGCGCTGGGATTATATTTTCAGCTTCATCAAGAAGTTTGCGGGCGACACGAGCGTGCTGCTGCCGGACCGCGGCCAGGTGACGATGACTACGCACTTTATGCGCAGCTACTCGAAGCTATGCATCAAGACGTGTCATCGGCGGCAGGTGAGCGCGATGGGCGGCATGTCCGCGTATATCCCGATCAAGTCCGACCCGGTCGCGAACGAGACGGCGCTGGCGCAGGTCCGCGCCGATAAGGAGCGCGAGGCGACGGATGGGCACGATGGGACGTGGGTTGCGCATCCGGGGCTGGTGCCGGTGGCGCTGGAGGTGTTCGACCGGGTGATGCCACAACCGAACCAGATTGCGAAGCAGCTTCCGGAGTACCACTGCACGGCCGCGGACCTGCTGCAGGTGCCGACGGGAACGATCACCGAGGCCGGGTTGAAACAGAACGTCGCTGTCGGGCTGGGGTACGTGGAGGCGTGGCTGCGCGGGATTGGGTGCGTGCCGTTGTTCAACCTGATGGAGGACGCGGCGACGGCGGAGATCAGCCGCGCGCAGCTGTGGCAGTGGGTTCACCATGGGGCGAAGCTGCAGGACGGGCGCGCGGTGACGGTAGAGCTGGTGGAGAAGACGATTGCGGATGAGCTGGCAGCGACACGGCCGAAGGTGGATGCGGCGCGGTTCCAAGCATATGAGCGGGCGGCGGGGTTGATGCGGAAGCTGATCGAGTCGGAGAAGTTTCCGGAGTTTTTGACGGTGCCGGCGTACGCGGAGGTGCTGAAGGCGGAGGCGTTTTAGGTGGATTGGCCGTAGGTGGCGGCGGGGCCGTGTTTGCGGAAGTAGTGGCGGTCGAGCAAGGCCTGGGTGACGACGTCGACTTCGGCCTTGAGGGTGAGGGTGCGGTAGGCCATGCGGGCGACGGCTTCGAGGACGACGGCGTTGTGGGCGGCATCGTGAGGATCGCGGCCCCAGGCGAAGGGTGCGTGGCCGGCAACGAGGCAGGCGGGGACGGCGAGAGGATCGATTGCTGGGTGGGCTGATCCGTTTGGGCCTTCGGGCGTAGCGGCAAAACGAGCGACGATGGCGAGGCCGGTCTCGTGGACGTAGCGGCCGGCGATGGCCTGGTCGGTGAGCGGCGCGGTGCAGGGGACGGGGCCGTAGAAGTAATCCGCGTGGGTGGTGCCGAGGGCGGGGATGGCGAGGCCGGCCTGGGCGAAGCTGGTGGCGTACTCGGAGTGGGTGTGGACGACGGCGCCGATGGTGGGAAATTCGCGGTAGAGGAGGGTGTGGGTGTCGAGGTCGGAGGAGGGCTTGAGGTTGCCGTCGACGATGTTGCCGTCGAGGTCGGTGACGACCATGTGCTCGGGGCGGAGGTCGTCGTAGTCGACGCCGGAGGGTTTGATGACGACCAGGCCCTGCTTGCGGTCGACGCCGCTGGCGTTGCCGAAGGTGTAGAGGACGAGGCCGCGCTTGACCAGTTCGAGGTTGGCATCGAGGACGGCAGTGCGAAGTTCTTTCAGGAGCATGAGAGAAGGATAGTACGAGTTGCTAGTTGTTCGTTGCTCGTTGTTCGTTGAGGAGCATCAACGGCGCACGAGGAGCCAGAGGAGCAGAAGGATGAGCGAGGCGATAAGGCTGCCGGGCCAGACCCACCAGCCGCCGGCCGAGGAATAGCCAGCGACGAGGCATCCGGGAAGGGCGATGCAAAACAGGAGCAGCGCGATCAGGATCGATGCGGATTTTGCGGTGCCTGCCATCGGCGTGCGCTATTGCAGCAGGCTCTCTTCGCTGGAGCGGAGGCGCAGGATGCGGTCGATGGCGTAGGGTGCGCGATGGCTGGGGGTGTGGAAGTGGCGCACCTGCAGCTCGCCCAGCAGTCCGATGCCGAGCATCTGGATGCCGGCGAGGATGAGCACCCCGGCAATGACGAAGATGGGGCCATGCGCGATCATGACGTGCTGGCCGGTGAAGATTTTGAGCGCCAGCAGCCACGTAGCCAGCGCGCCGCCGGCGACCATGCCGAGCGCGCCGATCGATCCGAAGAAGTGCAGCGGGCGGGTCATGTAGCGCAGCAGGAAGCGGATGGTGAGCAGATCGAACAAGACGCGGAAGGTGCGCGAGAGGCCGTAGTGGCTCTGGCCATACTGGCGGCGCGGATTGGCGATGGGAATCTCGCAGATGCTGGCGCCATACCAGCTGGCCAATGCGGGGATGAAGCGATGCATCTCGCCATAGAGCGGGATGTTGTGGATGACTTCGCGGCGGTAGGCCTTAAAGGTGGTGCCGAAGTCGTGGATGTCCACGCCGGAGATGCGCGCCATGATCCAGTTGGCGCAGTGCGAGGGGATGCGGCGGAAGATGAGGTTGTCGGCGCGGTGCGAACGCCAGCCGCTGACCACGTCGTAACCTTCTTCGAGGCGCGCGAGGAAGTTGGGAATCTCCTCGGGGTCGTGCTGCAGATCGCCATCCATGGAGATGAGGAATTCGCCCTGGGCGTGGTCGAAACCGGCGGCCAGGGCGGAGGTCTGGCCGAAGTTGCGGCGCAGCTTGATGACCAGCACGCGGCTGTCGACGGCGGCAATTTCTTCCAGCAGGCGGTAGGTGCGGTCGCGCGAGCCATCGTCGACGAAGACCATTTCGAAGGAGTCACCGACCTGCTCCATCACCAGCTTGACGCGGTCGTAGAGCGTGGTGACGTTCTCCTCTTCGTTGTGAAACGGCACGACGATGGAGTATTTCGGCACACTCCCATCTTACCCCCGCAGCGGGCTCGCATGCATGAATCGGCCAACCGCATGCGGCTGGCAGGACGGAGCCGGGGAGGAATCAAGCGAGGTTCTCAAATCGTCGCGGCAGGCCTCGACGCAGTCTGTATCCGCCTTCAGAATGAAGGTGGTGAGGCCTATGCAACGCATCTTCCGACTCTTGATGGTGGTTGTCGTAGTGATCGCAGGAGCGTCCTGGTACCTGCACTGGTCCAAGACGCGCGCCATGAACAGCGGTGAGGTTCACGTCCGCGAGCA
>Ga0181520_10007273_pt1 | contig 16410 bp, 12 predicted proteins | sample PEATcosm2014_Bin_29_FD_132451 | JGI IMG/M metagenome (GOLD analysis project Ga0181520, IMG submission 132451) | Peatland microbial communities from MTU Mesocosm Facility, Houghton, MI, USA - PEATcosm2014_Bin02_30_metaG | ecosystem: Environmental > Terrestrial > Soil > Wetlands > Peat | place...
CGAAAAGAACCAGAAAGTAAGCCAGCTCCGCTTTCATCATTTCTCAATTATCCAAGTAAGTTTGCTCACACATTCTACGCCGCAGAGGGTGGAATTTTCCATTAAACTTGTGAATCAAACACCCATTGCTTCGTGAAATGAGAATTGTCCTGTCGCAATTTGGCCCACACCTCCTTATGCCGGATCTTCGCGTCGCCCTGATGCTGGCAGCACGGCTCCGGGATAACGCCGCACAGTCGTGATCGCAGAAAAATACAACATAAATAGACGGAAGTATGTGGACAGGTGATTCTCCGGTCAGGAGGAAACACATGTTTAAAATTTAACTCAAAAGGCTCTAAACTCCCCTAAAAGTGGCGTAGGAGACTGAGAAATCCGGGGCTAGAATCACATGCGATTCCTGTTAGGGCTGAAAGACGATGCGACGAGCCTGGAAGATCGCGCTGCCCGTTACTTGTGCTGCCTTGATTGGCGGCGCAATGACCTTTGAATTGGTGCACCGGCATCATATGGAGCAGCAGAAGCTGGCGCAGGAAGCGCAAGCTTTCCGGGTGCGCGCCGAGCATGGCGATGCGGAGGCGGAGTACGGCCTGTGCAGTATGTACCGTAGAGGCCGTGGGGTAGCGCAGAGCTACGCGGAGGCATTCCGCTGGTGCCGCAAGGCAGCCGACCAGAACAACGCAAAGGCCCAGTACGGTGTCGGTTATCTGTACTACTACGGATACGGTGTGGATGGGGATTTCGCAGAGGCGCTTCGCTGGTTCCACCTTGCCGCGGATCAAAAGCTTCCTAACGCAGAAAACGAAATTGGCATTGCTTACGAGGTGGGCAATGGAGTGAAGCCCGATTACGGCGAGGCTGTGCGCTGGTATCGGCTGGCAGCCGATCAAGGCTACGCCGCGGCAGAGTACAACCTGGGCTGGATGTATGCCGATGGCCGCGGAGTCGCGAAAGACCGCCTGGAAGCGCGAAAGTGGATAACCAGGGCCGCCGATCACGGCGACCGGGGTGCGAAGCAGATGCTGGGGCGGAGCTGGCCGGCCCTCAACACGGTGCAAAAGTTCGAACTTCTTGTCGGTTTGGTGGGGGGAGTCTTCCTCCTGTTTCCATCCCGCGTTCCCAAGTCGGAGCCCGGATCGCAGTTGCGATTTCTGACGGGCATGACGGGAGCGTTTATCCTCTGTCTCGTCCTTCTCAGGTTCTTGAGCTTTGCGTACGCTCGTGTTCTTCAGCCGCCTCTTGTAGTCGGGGTCTTCGGCTTTGTGATGAATTTTGCGGGAGGAATCCTCATCTTCCTTCTTCTTCGGATCGTATCGCGCAACCCTGTAAAGTGGTCCTTGTGGGCCTCGGGCTTTTTGTTCGTCGCATTCAACGCTCTCGTTCTGGCCCGATTCAATCGTCTCCCTACGGAAGCGGCGGTACGGCTCCTTCTTTCAGTGAATGGAACTCCGCTCGGAATCGCCATCGCATCGGCCGTGCTGCTGCTGCGAGCGAAGCGAGGCGGCCAGACGGGCGGGCCATCCGGCCGAGATGTGAATGCTGATGACGGAGTTGGAGAGCTGACCGGGTCCTGAAGGAATCGTTACTTAAGAATCAGTGTTGACGCTGCGGCGATAATGCCGGCTGCCGCTGCCGCGAGCCCAGCATACCAATACGACCTACGCTTGGTCAGCAGTGTGACCGATGTGATCACAAGACCAATCTCGAGCAAGGTTTCAGAGAAATCGAAGCGGGTCCCACGCGCTTCAGCTTGCTCCACTTTGCTTGCAAGCGCTTCGGCCTTTTCCTGTTCTTCCTTCAGTTCAGGGGTCCACTTATCCTGGTGTGTCCTGTAATCCTCAGCAATCTTGTCGGCTTGTTTCTTATCGGCGAGCTGAACCACCTTCAACATCTCACTGGCCAACTGCGTATTGTAGGCTCGTATCTTCTTGGCCTGATATTCATTCCACTGATCGGTAGCCCGATTCTGGTCAAGTATTGCCTCGGTGTGGGCGCGGTGCCCGAGCACAGTGGAGATCGCCACCAGCACGGCCAGCACGGCCATGGTGAATGCGACGGGACGCATCGCTGATTCGTGGGCGCCGTGCTCGGCGTGTTCCTGCAACTCCTGGGTTTCGTTTGCTTCCATTTTTTCGAACCCTCCTTGAAATGAGCCGGCAGCGAGTCGCTTTAAAACAAAGGGAAGGCCACCCATGGCGGGCGGCCTTCTTGTTGCCGATGCGAAGGGTGAATTCTACTCCGCTGTTGGAGGCGGGGTTGGAGCTGGCGGAGCCGGTGGCGCGGGAGGCCTGGGCGCGGCCTGCTGCGGCGGCGCGGGGGTCTTGGGACGCGGCGTGCCTTCCTTCTTCGACGGGGCGAGAATGGCGTGGAGGATGGTGCCTTCCATGCGCGGCATGAATTCCACGATGCCGTTTTCGCCAATGTCCTGGATGAGGCGATTGATGATGGCGTAGCCGAGCTCGCGGTGGGCCATCTGGCGGCCGCGGAAGCGGAGGCTGGCCTTCACCTTGTCGCCATCGACCAGGAACCGGATGGCCTGGTTCTTCTTGGTCTGGTAGTCGTGCTCGTCGACGGTGACGGAGAACTTGACCTCTTTGACGACGATGACCTTCTGTTTTTTGCGGGCGGCGCGCTCGCTCTTTTCCTTCTCGTAGAGGTAGCGGCCGTAGTCCTGGATGCGGCAGACGGGCGGGACCGCGTTGGGAGAGACCTCGACGAGATCGAGTCCGCGTTCGCGGGCGATGCGGAGGGCTTCAAAGGGGGCCAGGATGCCCATTTGTTCGCCGTTCTCGTCGATTACGCGGATTTCGCGTGCGCGGATACGGTCGTTGATGCGGATGAAAGACTTTGCCGAACGTTTGTCGAGTGCGATGGTGCTCCTCCAAAAGTCGCCGGTGCCACGGGCAGCGGATGTTGGCCGGCGATATTGGCTTTCCGGCACAGCGCGGGCACACGAGCGCCCTTTGAGTATAGCACCGGTGTTGATGGGCAGAACAAAGGGGTTGAGCACGCCAACCTGAGCCGACCCGCGCCCAAATCGAAGGAGCTGCTAGAATCTACCTAGGTAGACGTTTAGGTAGAAAGGTACCTTATGGCGCTGAGTATCAAATCCCCAGAAGCGGATCGGCTGGCCAGGGAACTGGCGGCCGTTACAGGCGAAACCATGACCGAAGCGGTGATTGTTTCCATGCGAGAGCGCCTGAGGCGCGAAACCATCCGGCGCGAAGACAAGCAGCAGCTCGTGGAAGACCTGATGGCGATTGGCCGTTACGCCGCCTCGTTGCCTCTTTACGACAATCGGACTGCGGACGAGATCCTTGGTTGGGATGACAACGGACTCCCCACATGATTGTGGACTCTTCCGCGATCATCTCCATTCTGTTGCAAGAATCGGACGCATTGCGCATAGCGACCGCGATGGCAGCGAGCCCTGATTGTGTCGTTCCCGCATCCTGCATCCTGGAAGTATCGATTGTGATGCAGGCCCGAGGACGGGATGAAGGAGAGGGAGCGCTGGACATGCTTCTGGCGAGAAACTCAATGCGGGTAATCCCATTTACGGTTAGCCAGACTCGGATCGCCCGCGACGCATTTCGGCGTTACGGCAAGGGTCGCCACCGGGCAGGCCTCAACTTTGGCGACTGCATGGCCTATGCCGCTGCGAAAGAAACGGGCGAGGAATTGCTCTTCAAGGGCACCGACTTCGCTCAAACGGACGTCGCCGTCGCAGCGTATTAAGACATGGTTTGATTGGGCGAGGCTGCGTGGTGCGCGAAGCAAGAGACGTTTGAAGGGAGAGGCGATGCGGTGCAATCGAGTGATCCTGGGTTGCGCGTTGAGCGCATGGATGATGGCGATGCTGGTGGCTGCGGCGCTGGCGGCGGCAGGACCGGCAGCGATGCAGCCGCGAGTGCTGGTCTACACGCGCAACTACACGCCGGATGGAAAAGGCTATGTGCACGACAACATCGCGGCGAGCGTGGAAGCGATCAGGAAGATGGGCGCGGAGAGCGGTTTCGCGGTGGATGCGTCGGACGATCCGGCGGTGTTTACCGAAGCGAACCTCAAGCGCTATGCGGGACTGGTGTTTGCGAACAGCAACAACGAGGCGTTTGCGAACGACGAGCAGAGGGCGGCGTTCAAGCGGTTCATTGAAGCGGGCGGAGGGTTCGTGGGGATTCACTCAGCGGCGGGGTCGGAGCGGAGTTGGCCTTACTACTGGGCGGTGCTGGGGGGCAAGTTCGTGGTGCATCCCAAAATGCAGACGTTCACCGTGACGGTGACCGATCCGAAGTTCGCTGCGGCGGAGGGGCTACCGGCGCAGTTCGAGTGGACGGATGAGTGCTATTTTCTGGACCACTTGAGCGGTGACATTCATCCGGTTCTGACCACGGATCGGACGAAGCTGACGGACCTGGAGACAGTGAGCGCGAAGGCAGACGGGTCGAGCTTTCCGAATCCGCTGCCGCTGGCCTGGTACCACGAGTTCGACGGCGGGCGCGAGTTCTATGTGGCGCTGGGGCACAACAAGGAGGAGTACGCAAATCCGATTCTCTATGGGATCATCCGGCGCGGGATTTTGTGGAGCATTCGGGCGAAGCAACCGCGTTGAGCGGACGCACCTTGCGGCGCAGAGAAGATTAGCTGAGCGAAGCAACCGCGTTGAGCAGACGCGCCTGAACCTCGGAGGAGTCATTTTTTCGGGCAGGCCGAATTGAACACGTTTTCCTGCGCAGTTACTCAGATTGGGAGCGAGCCGGACTCAGATTACCCGTCCTTACGAGAATCGAGAATTTTATATACTTGAGAGTGTCGATAGTTCAATCTTAGGTTTAGATCCCCCATGTCTTTTTCCGCTGCCAGTGCCCTTCCCGCCGAACCTATGACCGAAGAGCAACCGGGCGCACGGCGCATCCTCAGCTTCGTTTCCTTCACGTTTGTTTGTTATCTTTCCATCGGGCTTCCGCTGGCGGTGCTGCCGCCGTATGTGCATTACAGGATGGGGTATAGCGCGGCGATGGCTGGGCTGGCGGTGAGCATCCAGTACATTGCGACGCTGGCGAGCAGGCCGTGGGCGGGCCGGATCAGCGATCACGCGGGCGCAAAGGTGTCGGTGCTGTGGGGAATGGGGCTGTGCTCGGCGAGCGGAGCACTGCTGGTGGGGGCGGCGGCACTGCATGCGACGGCCCTCAGACCGACTCCGTTGACGAGCCTGGGCGTGCTGATCTTGAGCCGGCTGGTGCTGGGCGTGGGCGAGAGCCTGGGGTCGACGGGAGCGACGCTGTGGGGGATTACCAGCGCGGGCCCTCGGCACACGGCGCGGGTGATCTCGTACAACGGCGTTGCGACCTATGGCGGGTTGGCGCTGGGCGCGCCGCTGGGCGTGGTGCTGGATCAGCGGTGGGGGCTGGGGTCGATCGGCCTGGTGACGATGACACTGGGCGCGGTAAGCCTGGCGATCGCATTCAGAAAGGATCCGGTGGAGGTGACGCCGGGCGAGCACTTGCCGTTCAAGCATGTGCTGGGGCGCGTTGCGCCGCACGGCATGGCGCTGGCGCTGGGCGGGATTGGCTACAGCGTGCTGGCGACGTTTGTGACGCTCTACTATGCAAGCCTGCACTGGAATCCGAATGGCGCGGCGCTGTGCCTGACGGCCTTTGGGACGGCTTTTATTGCAGCGAGGCTGCTCTTCATTCACTCCATCGACCGGTTTGGCGGGTTGCGGGTGGCGATCGTCTGCCTGACGGTGGAGTCGGTGGGGGTGTTGCTGATCTGGGCGGCACATTCGCCGTGGATGGCCAGTGGGGGCGCGGCGCTGGCGGGGTTCGGCTACTCGCTGGTGTTTCCGGCCGTCGGCGTGGAGGCGGTGAAGCGGGTACCGATGCGGAGCCGGGGGACGGCGCTTGCCGTGTACACGGCGTTCGCGGATGTTTCGTTTTTCCTCACCGGGCCGATTGCCGGCGCGGTGATCGGGTTCTGGGGATACAGAAGCGTGTTTCTCTACGCGCTGACCATGGTGCTGGCGTCGCTGGGGATTGTGATCGTGCTGCGCCAGATGCAGAGAGACTGAGCTTGACCGATGCGGAGACACTGACGATTCAAGCAGTCTGCAGGAACTCTCCACTCAGATACAGGCTAAAGGCGTCCGCTCGAGCCGCCCGCAATTGATGCTGGTGCTTCAGCAGTTCTCTGATGCACTCGAAGAGCTCTCTGAAATCATTCCCGAAGGTTGCGTCCGCAAACGACTCACATTCGCTGGGCCGGTCCCCCATGCAGACGATAGGTGTTTGAGAGCCGGACGCCCGAATCTGGCAGGCTAATCGCTCCCTCTTCTCGAGGGAGATGGAATCGTCCAGCAGGACAATGTCAAAATCGCCTGCATGGAATTGAGAAATGGCTTCCTGAATGGTTTGCGTCGATATGAAAAAGTAACCCTTCGATCTCCAGAGCGTGCTCTCTGCTTCGAGCATTCCGAGATCCACGCCAACTGCAAGAACCACCGTTACAGGCACAGTTACCACCCCTCCGGCGCGAGTCACCGCGGCGCCAACGAATTTGAGCCTCCCTCTTGCCCTGATGATGAGAAGGTAGCGTGCTTTTGAATCACGGAATGTGATTTAAATCACTCGACTGGCCATGGGCCCGGCTTTGGAGGCCGGGCAGCCAAATGGAAGTTCCAGCCAACAATTGTCTTGCAACTCTATTCGGGTGTGGGATACGCTGACGGCGAGAATATCCCCTCTGCGCCAGGCAACTGAATCGCAGGAAATCGACCGCCGCTTCCCCGCACGAAGAACCGCATTCCGAAGCTCGAGTTCGCCCCCGGAGTTGGCCCGTCCCGAATTCTGCCAAGCTGTGCCCTGTTCGAACCACGAACCCGGCCGTAATGCCTTGCATGTTTCGCTCCCTGGAGTCTCTTCATGACCCGCCTGCCCATTTCTCCCCTCGTTCGCTTCGTCCGCCTTTCAATGCAACGTTGGCTCAAAGCTCTCGCCCGGATGGCGACGCATATGCGCGATCACTTCGGCCGAATCGCGATTCGCCGCGTTCCGCCCGCAACATCGCAGCGTTCTCGCTGGATTCGTGTAAGCCTTATCTGCCTGGTTGTAGTTCTCTTTGCCAGCGCGATCTCGTTTGCTCTATTGGTCAGATCTGCCGCTCATGCAAACCTGCTTGAAATTCAGGCAGTGGCACGCAAGTACCCCAACTTCACCGCGGTGCAGCGCCTAGCTATCCTGCGCCAGATTCAGATGCAGCGGCACCCTCGCGGCCGCGACCTCACTCTCGGTGAGCTGGCCAGCATGGTTGCCAGACTCCTTACTCCCTCAGCCATGCCAAGTGGAACGCAAACGGCGGCCGATTTCGCTGGGAACCTCACCACTGTCGCTGTCAATAGCAGTGACCTTTTGGCGCTTACCCGGCAGCCCGACTGCTCGCTCAACCTGGTCGACGGAGCGTATTCACTGAATCTCGCCGGACCGACGTTCAGCTACACCGTGGCCAGTTCCACGCCAAATTACGAACAGGTGCTTCACAACGCCGCCGGCCTCACCACAACTCCAGGTCATTGGCCTGCCGGTTGCGGAGACACCGAAGTCGGCATCACCTCACGCAAACTCGTCTTCACCGGAACAACTGCCGGCAATGTCAAAGTTTTTGCGGGGCACTTCTTCAACGGTGTGACCGGACTTGACCAGGCCTTCGCCGTGACCACGCAAATAAATGACAATTTCCAAACCTTCACCGCGCTCGACGATCCAAATAACGTTGCCGATCTGGCGACCTCTGACCTGAATGGAGATGGCAACGGGGACCTGGTGGCGATCGATAATCCCGTCGCACTCACGGGCAATGCCGATGTCAGTATCTTCCTGGGCAAGGCCGATGGCACGTTTTCAGCGCCTAACGCAATCAGTTTGCCGGGCAATCTTGCCATCAGCGCTGTTATCGACGACTTCAACGGAGACGGCAAAAAAGACATCGTCGTCTCCACCATCACCCTCGGCGGCGCCAGCACTACCTACTACCTCAACTTCCTGGCCGGCAACGGCGACGGCACGTTCAAGCCGGTGCAGACTTACATCGAAACTCCGCCCACCAGCGCTCTTCAAAGTAGCGGTGGCCCATACTTCGGCCTGATCAGCGCGGACCTTCGCGGCTCCGGGCACAAGGACCTTGTCACTTCGGCAGGGATTGTCCTGTTTGGCAATGGCGACGGCACTTTTAGTCAATTTGCCACAGCTGCATTCCCGCCGACATTTGCCACTTCGGACTTTGGCCCGAATGTGGTCGCCGCCGACTTCAACAAGGACGGAAAGCCCGACCTCGCCATGAATAACGGCGATACCATTCAGATTTTCCTCGGCAACGGAGACGGCACCTTCGCCTTCAAGGCCGGCTACGCGACCATCAACAGTGTCGGCTACATGGTGGCGCAGGATATCGACGGCGATGGCAACATCGACCTTTGGGTCGGCACCGGCAACAACGGCTCCCTTGGAGACGATCAGTTCTTCTACAACATGGGGTATGCCTTGATGGGCAATGGCGACGGCACGTTTCGCGGCGCGCCCACAATCAACAATGGGGTCTACACCGGCACAAACGTTGGCGACGTGAATGGCGATGGAATCTCCGATATCATCACCGTCAACCCCACGGGAAGTTTTTCTGTCCAGTTGGGAACCGGCAACGGCCCATTCAATCCCGTTTCCACCATTACCGCACCGGCGAGCTTTGTTCTCGATGGAGGCACTTTTAACGGCGCCAACACCTTGTCGCCCAGCGCACTCGCCGTTGGAGATCTGAACGGCGACGGCAAAGCCGATCTCGCCTTTGCGGACATCATGGGAGGGGTGGGAACCACTCAGAACATCCTGGCCGTTTATTTCACCGCGCTCAGCAACGGCGACGGAACATTTCAAGCGCCAACGCCAGGCGCCTTTCCGCAGATCGCGCCCTCGAACAGCTTCGATGAAGTTATCGCCTTCACCGGCATGCGAATCAGCAACCTGAAAAAAGGCGGACCTGCGGCCCTGATCTTCACCTTTAACGAAACCGGTGAGGCCGTTGCCGGATTCAACTCCTATAACCAGGGCATCGTCGTTCTTCCCGGCAATGGCAATGGGACCTACGGCACACCGGTCATCACCTTCACCAACAGCAGCGCCAGCCCGATCAACAACAACTTTGGAACCCAGATTGCAACCATAGCCGACGTCAATGGCGACGGAAATCCCGATCTGATAGCCATCAACAGTTCCTTCACCGCGGCCAATGGAGCGCAGAGCCAGGTTGAAGTCTTTCTCGGCAACGGCGACGGCACATTCAAGGCGCCCTCGGTTGTGAACACGCCCGCAAATCCCACAACCATCGCGCTGGGTGACTTCAACAAAGACGGCAAGATCGACATTGCCACGCTGTGCGGCGCTATCAATGCCAACTCGGACGAGATCGCCATCTCGCTTGGTAATGGCGACGGCACCTTCGGCGCTCCCACCACGATGACGGTCGAGTCGGACATCAACGGCTTCGGTGGTCTCGCTGCCGCAGACTTCAGCGGCGACGGCAATGTCGACCTTGCGCTCATCAACGAATTCGGCACCAGCGGCATATTCCCCGGCAACGGCAACGGCACATTTACCTCAGTCACCAGCAACGGCTATGCCGAACCAACTGAAGTGATCTACCTTGGGGTTTTCGGGACCACTGGCGTAGCCAATGTCACCACTAACGGCAAACCGGGACTCCTGGTTGGCAACACCATTCTGGCCAATCTCTCCGGCACTTCCGTCGTCACCCAACCGGTCAACAGTTCCACGGCTCTCACTGCTACGTCCCAGACCATCACCGCCGGCGCCAGTGTCACCTTTACCGCAACCGTTACCGGGCCGGCAGGGGACGCCACTGTGCCCACCGGCACCGTCACCTTCTACAACGGAGCAGCCTTCATCGGCACCGGCACTCTTAATGCGTCCGGCGTGGCCACATACACCACCACTACCTTGCCTACCGGATCTGACAGCATCACCGCTGCCTATGGCGGCGACACCAACTTCAACCCAAGCACCTCGGCAGCAGAGGTCGTCACCGTCAATCCCGCTCCCGTTGCCACCTCCACCGCTCTCGCTGCCTCGCCCACCTCTGCGGTTACCGGGGTCAGTGTTGGTTTCACGGCCACCGTCACTCCCGCATCGGGAGCCGTCACGCCCACCGGCACAGTCACCTTCTATGACGGAGCCACATCGATCGGCACCGGCTCTCTCAACGCCTCCGGCGTCGCCACGCTCTCCACCACAGCCCTTCCCGCGGGCAGCGATTCCATCACCGCGCAGTACGGCGGCGCCGCGCCCTTTGCGGGCTCTACATCCAATGCGGTTACGGTCACCATCACTGCTCCCGCACCCAACTTCTCGCTCGCCCTCAGCCTATCCAACGGCACCGTGACCGCCTCTTCGCCATTGCCCGTCACAATCACCGTCACACCGGTCAACGGCTTCACCAGCACAGTCAGCTTTGCCTGTTCCGGCCAGCCATCTTACGTGACGTGCGGCTTCAACCCGGCCACGGTTACACCCGCCGGAGCGCCCGTCAACACAATTGTCACCTTTACCGCCTCGGCCAGCGCAAGCGCGCACCCCAACTCAGGCGCGCGATCCGGTCCGCTGGTCTGCCTCGCATTTGGCTTTGGATTCCTGCTGTTGGCGCGCGCCCGCAGATATCGTCATCTTTTCAGGGCAACGGCCGCGCTGCTGTTTGGCCTGGTGCTGGTCAATCTTGCCGCCTGCAATAAGAAGCCAACAGTGGAAACCAACACCGTCACGATTACCGCAACTTCCGGCGCAATTGCGCAAACCGCTACTTTAAGCCTAACCAGCAGTCAATGAATTCGGAATGTTTTCAGTGCCCGCTTGGCGACAGTCTGTCCGCGATCATTCGGGAGCAACCGACGAAATCTCTGGCATTTCCAGACAACACTCGGATAAGCTGATACGCACTTTCCTTCGGAAGAGTTGCGATTCGTGGCAAACCGAGCCGAAGAGAGGAATTCCTGCCGAATCGGATTCTGCAACGATAAGTCGGCTCATTCCTGGATGCGTTGGAGCGGCCCAGCGTGGCGCGCAGGGTGCGACGACCAACGAGGTGAACGGAGGATACAAATGAAAAAGATGGCATTTACCGAGTCCCTTCTCGTGTTGGTGGTTTTAGGGGTCGCATTTATCGGGGGTTGCCATTCCGCCGCAAGCAGCTCCAACGCGACTGCCGGGGCCGTGAATGGCGGGGCGAGCGGACAGGCACAAGCGGCGGCCGGAACGGCAGCCGGTGTTCAATGGGTGACGGTGCGCGACGCGCGGGAGCAGGCGTTTTCGATCCAGGTGCCGCAGGGCTGGAAGACCTATGGCGGGCTGTTTCGCTACAGCAGCATTGACGCCAGGATGGTTGTGAACATGACATCGCCGGACGGGCTGACGAATCTCCAGATAGGAGACGCGACGATTCCTCCCTACAGGGTGCCGGGGCCGGGTTTGCCGACAGGCCCGGGCGTGGCTCCGTATGTCACGGCCAAGATCTTCGCGACCAAGTACGGGCAGGCGCGCTTCGCCTCGATGTGCCAGGGGATGGTGATAACTAAGAGCGATGACATGGCGCCAAAGTTCCACCCGGCTCAGCAAGGGATGAGCCATACAACGGGAGGTGATGTCTTGATCTCATGCACGAACAATGGCACGCCCATGGCTGCATACGTGTACGCGGAAACCATGTTGATGGGGCCGGGAGGACCGGGCTCGAGTTGGTTGGTGGTGACGCTGGCAAGCCTGATCGCTCCGGCGGCCCAGGCTACCGCGGCAGGCACGATGCTGCAGTATTCGGGAGCTTCGCTGGTGATGAATCCGGCCTGGACGCAGATGCAAAACCAGTTGAACAACCAGGCGATCCAGCAGATTAACGCATCAACACAGGCGACGATCGCGGCGACCAATGCGGAAAATGCGCGCGAGCAGGGGATGATCAGCGCGCTGAATAATGACAGCATGAACGACGTGATCAACGGGGTTCAGTCCACAACGGACGCTTCGGGACAGAAGTACGTCACTCCCCTGGGTGCGGGTGGGACGCAATGGGTGAATGGGAACAATACAGTGGTGGAGTCGGGGCTTTCGCCGGGCGCGGGGTTCAGTCAGCTAACGCCGGCAAGCCATTAGTTGAATGCGGCGCAGCATTGGCTCGCACATTGCAACCGGCAAAAGCCGTCGGGAATGGTAGCTAGAGACAGTTCAGCCGTCCTGTCCAGATTGGCGACGATTCACCCGGAATCGGGCCTTCGCTCATTGGCAGGTTTGATTTGGTCTGGATGGGATAATGCTGGATCGGACCGTCCCATGCGTTAAGACCAACGAGTCGATCCTCCAATTCCCGCTGTCCTTCTTGGCTTGCACGTCGAGATTGCCTTTTCCTTTCGGTCCTCTGACGGGGATACTGAGTTCTGCAGAGCCTTCAATGGAAGACTCAGTAATACTTCCTCCCATCATCCAGCCTGGTTCTAGCGGCGACCCCAATGCTTTTGTAATGCAAGGAGACGCTTGTGCTGTATTCAGAGTCAGTTTAAATGCATCAGAACGTCGCATCATTTCTTCAACTGCGAAGAACAGGGGTATCACAAAAAGAACAGCAAGAGAGGCCGCGGCGAGCGTGCCAATGCCCAGCTTCCCTCGTCCTGACAGGCCCGGAGGTTCAATCCACTCGCCGGCGGAACTGTACCGATTCCAAGCCTCGAACGCATGCCGAATGCGTGGCCGCATGAGGTACCAACCTAGCCAGCCGAATTCAACGACTCCGAGACCAATCACGCTGATACCGAGGATTATTGGCCTCACAAAAATGAGTGAGACGATGAGTGCACCGATGGCCCCGACTATCGAAATGCCTAATACGCTTTTGCGTGCCCAGTTTTTCAATTTCCAAAGCCCGAATCCAATAACTGCGTACGCAACGTATAAGAGGAACCAGACGCAGTCAAGCACGTAGGAAATAGCCTTGAGCCATGGCTGGGAATGGATCGTCGTTCCAAGTGCAAGGGGCCACATTGCAGACAAGGTGCCCGTCAATCCGATGACGGGGAAGACGAGCGTGCCGCAACACCCGATCCACAAGAATCCGAGTGCAATCAGCGTGACGCCGATTGGCCTATTTCGTTTGGGGTTCATATTGTCTGCAAGGATACACGCGTCTTTCGAGAATTGGTAACCTCACCGAAAGGCGCCTTCGGGGTTCCGAATGTATCACCGCCTACTCGGAGATTACTCCTTGATAAACTCCCAGAACGCCTTCGACGCCGCGCCGACTCTGCGCGCTTGCGCTACTGGAACTGGAACCAGTTCACGTTGGAGATGCTGGCAGTGGGTCCGTTAAAGACCACGTAGAGCGTGTGCACACCCGTCGCGCCGGTCACAGGAGCGTTGACGGTTGTCCAGGTTTGCCAGCCCGCGGTGACAGGCAGGGTGACGGTGGCGATGGGAGCGCTGGTCATGTTGTCGAGGTAGAAGGTGGCGGTTCCGCCGCTGCCACCACTGGCCGTGCGCACATTGACCTGGCTGACAGAAGCTCCGAAGTCGACATTCTCGTAGACCGCGTAACCGCCCTGCGACAGGTAGCCCAGATCGTACTCGCCGGTACTGTCGGCGGTCTGCTCGGTCTCGAGGCCCGACTCGCTGCTGAAGCTCGAGCCCTGAATCTGCGATTTGGCTGTGACCGGAGGGGTGTTGCCAGTCTCCGTACCCGACCAGATAAAGGTTGCGATGGATGCGGCGGGCAGCGTGTAGGGGAACGACTGGTTGCCCCACTGAACCTGGAAGGTCTGGCTTGAGGCAGTGGCGTTGGACGCGATGAGCGCCAAGGAGCCGTCGGGGTTCTGGAAGGCGACGCTGGCGATGCTGGGCGTGTTGCTGGAGAAAACGCGCACGGCGCCCGGCAAGACGTACTTGCTGTATTGGCCGAGGGTGTAGAACTCGATAGCCTTGGTCACTGCGCCCGTGGTGCTGTTGACGGTAACGATGGGCGTGCATGTGTTGCATCCGCCCAGTCCGGGAACGTTTTGCGTAAGATTCGGGCCGAGCTTTTCATTCAGGGCAAGACTCCACTTCACAAACGATTTGCCGGAGTTGCGCAGCACCTGCGTGATCTCGAGGATGTCGACGGTGAACTGATCGGCCTGCCAGGTTCCGCCGGAGTGTTCCGTCTCCCAGTTGCCCAGAGCCGGGAACTGGTTTTGCAGCAGTTGCTGTGCCCCGGGCGCGCCGCCGTAGCCGTGCCATGCGGTGCCGGCCATTTGCTGAAGTTGCAGGGGCGTCAATCCGCCCAGAACCGTTTGCGGATACGACGGAGTGTCCCAGTTGTGGTCGTAAGCGAAGATCTTTGTGGTGATGTTGTTGGCGGTGAACGCGGGCAGCACGTAGCCCTGCAGAAGGGAAAGCTGCACGGTGTCGGCCATGCCCATGCTGGGATAAGCCGTCGTGATGTTCAGCGGCTCATTCTGCAACGAAACATAGTCGATGGGCACGCCGGCGGCCTGATAGGCCTGAAGGAACTTGACGAAGTAATTGGCAAAGGCTGTCTCATTCGCAGGTGTCATCAGCAGGGTTCCACCCAGCATGGAGACCGGACTCATCGAATCTGGATCCTTCATCCATCCTGGAGGGCTCCAGGGATTGGCCATCAGCTTCATCTGCGGATTGAGGGCCTTGGCCTGCTTGATGAGCGGCAGAATGTAGGCCTGATCGTGGGCGATGGAGAAGTTGGCAAGGGTAGGATCGGTTGTCCCAACCGTCTGATCGTCGTAGGAGTAGACCGACAGCGCTATGTCGCTTGCACCCATGGGAATGCGCATGAAGCTGAGGCCGATGCCGTCCCCATTGGTGGTGAACAGGTCGTTGAGAGTGCCGGGCAGTGCCGCGGGCGGCTCAACATTGATGAGCAGATCGGCGGCTGAATCGGTGAAGGCCGCGCCGAAGCCTTCAATGGACTGATAGGTCTGCGTGGGATCGACGACGACGGTGTTGGTTCCCGCGTCGGCCGTGCTGCCGAGGCCGAAGTTGATGGCGGGCTGCGCGGCCATCAGCGAGGTTTTGTCATCGGTGCTGAGGACCACGGAAACGGCGGGCCCGTTGAGCGTATAAGCTCCGGTGGCAACGGCGCTGTTGGCGTCGCCGGGCGCAGTAGCAATTGCATTGATGGTGGTGGTTGCAGTAACGGCAACGGGCGTCCCTGGCGCGAAGAGAGTCGACTTGCTGGTGGGGGTCGATCCGTCGATGGTGTAGTAGATGGAAGCGCCAGCGGTCAGGTCGGAGAGGCTTACCGACTGGGCTGAGTTATAAGTACCGGGCGCGGGCGAGAAGGTTGGCGTGGCGACGACGGGAAGATTGATGGTGTATGTGCCGGTTGCAATTGCGCTGTTGGCGTCGCCGGGCGCCGTTGCGATTGCATTGATGGTCGTGGTTGCAGAGACGGCAATGGGCGTGCCCGGCGCGAAGAGAGTCGACTTGCTGGTGGGGGTCGATCCGTCGATGGTGTAGTAGATGGAGGCGCCGTTGGTGGTGTCGGAGAGGCTGACCGACTGCGCGGATGTATAGACTCCCGGCGCGGGCGAGAAGGTTGGCGTGGCGACGACAGGAAGATTGATGGTGTAAGTGGCCGAGGCTACGTTGCTGTTCAGATAGGCCGGGGCGTCCGCGGCGATCGCATTGATGGTGGTCGTGGTTGCGACCTGGATGGGATTGGCTGCCGAATAGAGAGTGGATGTGTTGGTGGGCGCGGATCCGTCGGTGGTGTAGTAGATGGACGCGCCGGCGGTGGTGGTGGACAGGGTTACCGACTGGATCGCCGTGTAGGCGCCACCGGCCGGAGTGAAGGTGGGCGTTGCGGCTTGTTGCGCAGGAGGCGTTTTGTTTCCGCCGCCACCGCTGCTGCCGCAGCCGGCGATACACAACGCCACGAAACCGATTGCAAGAATATTTCCGCGCATCCTCATATTGACCCTTCCCGTCCTGCCGACTCAATCCAAATACAGGCCCACGGACAGCCCCGTACAGTCGCCGGAATTGTCCCGATTTTGAGCACCAATCAAAGTACCACAAACGCGCGAGGGCAGACCGTGACGTCGCGGCGATCAAGTCGCGCCGGAATTCCCTTCCCCAAAGAAAAAGGCCAGTGCCGCTCGGACGCAACCGACGCCGTCCGCCCTTTTCAACCGGTGAGTCTATGGAATCAATTTCAGGAAGGTCACGCCGTACCCGCCCATATTCAGCGTGATTTGCGGGGAGGGATTCACGTTCACCGCCGTTGGTCCAGTGGCAACGTTGGTGTTGACGTCGATGGTGAGCTCGGTTGCCGAAGTGAAGGCGCCAAGTTGCGAGA
>Ga0181520_10007275_pt1 | contig 16409 bp, 13 predicted proteins | sample PEATcosm2014_Bin_29_FD_132451 | JGI IMG/M metagenome (GOLD analysis project Ga0181520, IMG submission 132451) | Peatland microbial communities from MTU Mesocosm Facility, Houghton, MI, USA - PEATcosm2014_Bin02_30_metaG | ecosystem: Environmental > Terrestrial > Soil > Wetlands > Peat | place...
CTCATCCGTTTCCTCATCGACCGCACCGGCTACATCAAAGCTCTCGAGACGGAAGGCACGCCCGAAGCCTTCAGCCGTATTGAAAACTTGAAGGAACTGGCCAACGCCGCGCATGATGCCGAAGAGCGCGGCGAAACTCTCGCCGAATTCCTCGATCATGCCGCACTCGCTTCCGACACCGATCAGTTCGATCCCGACGCTCGCGTCACGCTCATGACACTGCACGCCGCCAAGGGCCTCGAATTTCCCCTCGTGTTTCTCTCCGGGCTTGAAGAAGGACTTTTCCCGCATTCGCGCACGCTCTCGAGCCCCGACGAGCTTGAAGAAGAGCGCCGCCTCTGCTATGTCGGCATGACGCGCGCCATGAACACGCTCATCCTGACCCGCGCTCACTACCGCCGCCGTTACGGAAACGATGTTCCAGAGATGAGCGTCCCTTCGCGATTTCTCGAGGAAGTCCCCAATCAATTGGTGGAGAATCTTGGCGGTCGAAGCCCAGCCTGGTCGACGCCCGCTTATGGCAGCATGCGCCGCCGCTCCACGGATTCCGAAGGCAGTCACTTCAACTACGAAGACGAAAGCCAGGAGACGCCGACGGCCTCCAACTGCTACTCATCTCCCTCAGGAAGAGGGACCGCGGGGGCGCCTCTAAAAGGTAAAGGCTCAGACAGCGTCGACAACATCGCCCGCTTCTTCGGCTCGAAATCCGGCGCGGCCCGACCCGGCTCCTTCGCCCGCCCCGCTATGGACATTCCAGCGCCCAACGGCGCTTCCGGCCTCAGAAAAGGCCAGCGCGTCATGCATTCCAAATACGGCGAGGGCACAGTGTTGCTGCGTGAAGGCGATGGCGAAGACGCCAAGCTCACCGTCCTCTTCGCCCGCCACGGCATGAAGAAGCTGATGGAAAAATTCGCTAACCTGCGCAAGCTTTAGCCTGCTATCGAAGCACAGACCAGATCGCCAGATTCAATCCAATCATCAGCACGGCCGAAGCCGGAATCAGCATCAAGGCTTTCTTCAAACGCAGAGGATCGCTGCCCGCAATGTTGCCGATCACCTTCGAACTGACCGCCAGGCCGGCCCAGCCGCATGTGATCACAAAGCCGATGGCCGTACCGGTCATGCGTGGGAAAGCTGTGCCTGTAATCGCAAGCACCGTTGGAAATACAGGGGCCATGGCGACTCCCGCCAGAAAGACCAGCGCAGTAGCCGCTAAAGGCTTGCTGGTGCGAAGCATCAGGAAAGTTGTCACAGCCATGGCGACAGAGGCGGCAAGCGTGACTTCGATCGCCGGAACGCGGATTAGAATTTGCGAAACGCCGACGCGACCAACGAGGAGTCCGAGCGCGAATCCAAGCGAGAGGATGTTGAGAGCACGAGATTCAGGAATGCCCTGGGCGATGAGATGGCGAGGCAGCCAGTTCCAGACCCCCACCTCGCAGGAGACATAAAGAAAGAGAAAAAGTCCGAGGAGAAAAAGCGATGGCCGCCCAAGAACAGATGCTGCCTCGGCCGGAACAAAGCGCGCCCCGCCGGCAGGAGCGGGGACGCTGGTGAAAGCCTGAACTACGAGAGCTCCGGCTGCGAGTAGGGCGACGGTGGAGCACAAACGAACCCAGTTTCGGCGGAAGACATTGGCCGCGATGAATGGAGTCGCAAGTCCACCGAGACCAAAGAACAGATTCAAGAGATTCAATGCGGTCGCTCGGTGCTCAGGTGTAACTGCGCTCACAAGCGCGTTCGCGCCAGTCACAACGATGCCTCCGCCCATGCCGAGAAGAAACATCAAAACGACGAGATGAACGAAGCTGCGCGACCGCGGCAACGCGGCCAGAGCGACGACGATGAACGCAAGCCCGAGAATAAGGCCGGCCTTATCGCCCTCCGTGTCGAGCAGCGGACCCACGCCCACAGAGGCCAACATCAGGCCCAGCGCCTGCGCGAAAGCGATGGCGCCGTTTTGAGCGGGAGTGAGGTGAAAGCGGTCCGACAGGTCGGGCAGAACGGTGCCGAGCATGGCAGCAATCATCCCGTAGACAAAGATGGCGAGAATGGCAGCGAAAATCAGCACCGTCGCGCAGTTCCTTTCTGAAACGGAAGGTGGGATCAACATATAGGACGGCTGCTGCTTGCAGCAACCGTAAATGAATTTGCTCCGCGCGAAGGCATGCGGAGAAGTGCCTGCTGACCCGCTGGCTTAGACTGAGAAAGTCATGCAATCAGCACGCACTCTGAGCGCGAGGCAGTTCGCAGCGCCGCTGGCAACTCTCACCGCGCTGTTAGCCCTGATTCCCGCTGGCTGCGGAATGCCGGGCGCCCCGCAACCCCCCACCCTCAACATTCCCCAACGAGTCACCAATCTCTCCGCGGTCCGCGCCGGCAACCAGGTGTCGCTCACCTGGAAAATGCCTTTACGCAATACCGACAAGATGCTTGTCAGAGACGCCATCGCCGCGCGAATTTGTCGCAATCAAGGCAGTGCCGCGGGCTGCGACGCGGTCGCAATTCTCCATCTGGCTCCGGGCGCTGATGCCGCATACACTGACACGTTGCTGCCTGATCTGACCCACGGCTCGCCGCGCGCGCTCACCTACTTTGTCGAACTGGACAACCGCAAAGGCCGCTCAGCGGGCCTTTCAAACGGCGCCGAGATTCCGGCAGGCGAAGTCCCTCCGGCGGTCGTTGGCTTGAGCGCGCAAATCCGCAATGATGGCATGCTGCTCAACTGGACTCCTGCTCCGCCCGATGCGCCATCCGCGGCCATCCGCCTCCTGCGCAAGCTTGTGACTCCGCCTGCGAAGCAGCAGGAAGGTCCGCTCGCCACCCCTCTTGAGCCGCCCGAACGCACTTTGATGGTCGAAGCAGGGGGGTCCACGAGCCGGGCGCTCGACACCAACATTCGCTTCGGCGAAACCTATGAGTATCGCGCACAGCGCGTAGTGCGCGTTCCGGTGAACGGTGAGCTGCTTGAATTGACCTCGCCACTCTCAGACCCGATACGCATTGAGGCGATCGATGTTTTTCCTCCCGGCGTGCCCAAGGGGTTGGCCGCCGTGGCCACGGCCGGCGAAAACGGCAACGCTCCGGCCGTCGACTTAAGTTGGCTGCCCGACACCGACTCCGATCTCGCTGGCTACATCGTCTACCGCCGCGAAGACGGCGACAGGTCGCAGCGCATTTCCACCCAACCGATCGTCGGACCGGGGTTCCACGATGCCAACGTGCAGCCCGGCCGTACTTATGTGTATGCTGTCAGCGCCATCGGCCAAAATGGCCATGAAAGCGCGCGCTCAACCGAGGCGCAGGAAACTGTGCCGGCGCCGTAATACCCTGCCGCTGTTGTGAGGAGAAATTTTTCATGAGATATTGCCGCTTCTTGATGGACGGTCACATTCGATACGGAGCCGTCGGCGACCACAAGGGTGAACTTTGGATCACCGGCCTTGCCCCGGCTCCCGCCGAGGACCTTGCCTACCGCCTTTCTCTCGAAGAAGTCAATGCCGGCAATTTCGACTTTGCTCCCTTGCCATTGCGCGACGCCGATCTTCTGCCGCCAGTCACCCCTTCAAAAATCATCTGCGTGGGGCGCAACTACCGCGAGCACGTCCGCGAGTTGGGCAACGAGATGCCCTCTCATCCATTGATCTTTTTCAAGCCTCCGTCGTCGCTGCTCAAACCGGGTGGAACCATTCGCCTGCCCGCAGGCTCCGGACGTATCGATTTCGAGGGCGAGCTGGCGCTCGTCATCGGTCGCCGAACCCGCAACTTCAAGTCGAACGATGATTGGCGCCATGTGGTCCGCGGCCTCACGCTCGCCAACGACATCTCCGCCCGCGACCTCCAAAAGAGCGACGTCCAGTGGACCCGTGCCAAGGGATTCGACACTTTCTGTCCTGTTGGCCCTCTGATCAGCGACGAGCTCGACCTCGACGCGGGACTCACCATCGAAACACACCTCAACGGCGAAGAGCGCCAGCGCGCCTCAACCGCCGACTTCATTTTTCAAGTTCCAGCCCTTCTCAGCTTCATCAGCGCTGCGTTTACGTTGGAACCGGGTGATCTTATCCTCACCGGCACTCCATCCGGCGTGGGTCCGCTCGCGCCCGGTGACCGCGTCGACGTTTCGATTTCCGGGCTGGGCGTCTTGTCAAACCTCGTGGAAGCCGACTAACCGCCCGATCAATTCCCCGATTCGGAATCGGAAGGAGCAGGGGCCTTTAGGCCCTGAATAAACCGCATAAACTGCGCCGCTTCAGCCTGGGAGGGATATTTCCACTGACCCGGATCATCGAAATGCACCTGCCATTCATCTGAGGCATCCAAGCAAGCGGTACACTATCGACGAAGGATCTTGGCAGCCGGGACCCCTTCCCGCAGGAGGAATCATGCCGCAGAACTTACCAGAGACCTTACTTGCCCAATTGCGCCGTTTTACCGTGGTCGTGGCCGATACCGGCGACATCGAGGCGATGGAAAAGTTTCGCCCCCAGGACGCCACCACCAACCCCTCTCTCATCACCACGGCCGCGCAGATGCCGCAGTATCAGCCCATCGTCGACGGCGTGTTGAAGGACGCACGCAACGAGTTGGGCGAAGGCGCAACCGACCAGGCTGTCGCCAACCTTGCCTTCCAGCGTCTTGCCGTCGCCTTTGGCAAGAAGATACTCGCCATCATTCCCGGCCGCGTCTCGACCGAAGTCGATGCGCGCCTCTCCTTCGACACCCAGGCCACCATCGCGCAAGCCCGCGCCATCATCAAGCAGTACGATGCTGCTGGCATCGGCCGCGACCATGTGCTCATCAAGATCGCCTCCACCTGGGAAGGTGTTCGCGCCGCTGAAGTCCTCGAGAAGGAAGGCATCCACTGCAACCTCACGCTCTGCTTCGGGCTGCATCAGGCCATCGCCGCAGCCGACGCCGGCGTTACCCTCATCTCGCCCTTCGTGGGCCGCATTCTTGACTGGTACAAGAAGGACACTGGCAAGGATTTTCAGGGCGCCGACGATCCTGGCGTGCAGTCCGTCACGCGCATTTACAACTACTTCAAAAAATTCGGCTATACAACCGTCGTCATGGGCGCCAGCTTCCGCAACCTGGGCGAAATCCACGAGCTCGGCGGCTGCTATCTGCTTACCATCTCTCCGCAATTCCTCGGCGAGCTTGAATCCACCCAAGGTGATCTGCCGCGCAAGCTCTCGCCCGAAGCCGCGAAGTCGCAGGCCATCGAAAAGATCACGATGGACAAGGCAACCTTCGACCGCATGCACGCAGCGGATCGTATGGCAACCGACAAGCTGAAGGAAGGCATCGACGGCTTCTCCGAGGCATTGGTCAAGCTTGAAACTCTTCTTGCCAAGCGACTGGCCGAGCTCGAGTCCCGCACGCCAGCCACTGTCTAGCCGCCTACCTCAGGTCCCCTGGCGGCGTCAGTCATCTACAACAAAACGGGCAGCCCTTGCGGCTGCCCTTGTCATTTGATGCACTTGCGTTCGCACTCGTGGTTCCACTCTGCCAATAAATATTTCCTTCCCTCTTGCCAAACGCGACAAATCCGATAAGCTCAGTGTTACATCAAAGTAAATAAGCGTTGGCTGCACCTCGCTACGGTCCGCGCACACTTGCAGGCCGAGACTACGCGCTACGAACTGCAGCCCTCGCTCAACGGCAACCGGCTGCGCGCAAACGGCTTTGGGAGGTGTGTATGCAGACTCATCCACTCGAACCTTTCTTCCAACATGCGGTCCGCAACAGCTACGAAGGCAAACTCGGACTGAACGATCCCGACGTTACCGGATACGTAGCGCGTCTACTCTGCGACTTCTCCGACGCTGGCAATCTTTACAAGGTTCGCGACGAAACGGGGCGGCCCATCGAGGAGCTCGAAGACATGTTGCGCGCCGCTGACCCGGTCCATGGAACAGCAGCTTCCTTCGATCAGGAGCGCGCGCTGCGTAAGTACATTGGAGACTACACCCTGTTTGTCGGTGGCATGTACCCCGAGGCGTCTAGTTCCGACCACCGGCGCCGCCGCCACCAGCCCAGTCTCGACGAGTTGATCCGCGCCGGTAAAGAGAGCTATTACATCGTCAGCCAGTTCGATCTTTTCGAGTATGAGCAGGAAGCCCCGCTCTTCGCGCGCCTCTCTGACCGCTTTGAGCGCTGCATCCTAGGCCTCACGCTTGTCCGCGAAGAATTCGCGGCGCGGAAAATGCTCATGCCGCCAACGCCAAAGGTAAATTGAACCGGTGCTCTTGATTCCCGCGTGAGTCTCGGGGCGTTGCGTGGCGGGCCCGCTGCGCCACGAATCAATCAGGTAGTTTGGGATCGTGGTGACGGCGTTCGAGCACGAACTCCGTAAACAAGTGCCCGCCGATACGAGTGGCGAAGATAAGCCGTGAGCCCACAAATCCGTCAATGCCGGATTTTCCTGGAACCCAGCAGGCATTGGCGATGATCGGGCCTGTCATATCGGTCACCGTGGGAGTGAGCGTAAAAAACCGGTGGCCATCGCTGTCATGCCGGGCGGTCACTTCGGCCAACAGCGCATTCTCCAGCTTGTGTTTCGCCGAGCATCCGTGACAGGGAATGTAGCGCATATCTTCGTGAAAAAGCATTTCCATGCCGTAGCGCACGTTGCCATCGATCACCGTGACGGCGGTGGCGCTGCCGAACCGCTGCCCAAAGCCAGGCCAGTCCTGGCCCCACTCCTGCGGCTTGCCCCGGCCCTGCGCATATAAGGCGCGCGCAGATGTGCGTGCCAACGCCGGCAGTCCGTAGGAATCTCTTAGATAATCGTCAAATTGCTGTCGAGGCGTAGGACGCACATAGGGCCTGCCATTGATGATGACCGGCGCCTTGGCCGGAGCGGTCGCAATCGCGGACGTTGTGGAATTCGCTGGACTTGCCATCGGTTGCGCCGGCGCAGCCGGAACCTCCACCGGCGCTCCAGGTAAAGTCGCAGGCTTCGCACCCTGCGCAACACACCGAATGGGCGCGAAGCACAGCACAATCAGGAGCAACAAAAGAAGCGACCCGAAACTTGCGGGCACCCGCAGGCGCCCGGAGATCGAAAATGGGATCCCATTGTCAGGCATGGATTCGCATTGGATTCTACCGCAATCAGGGATGATTTCCGTCCAAATTTGATCACTATGCAAATTCCTCAGATTACTGCCGCCCCGCCATCAGTAACTCCCGTGCCAGGGCTTTCTCTCCCGCGCTCCATTGCTACCGTCCCAGCTGCAATGCCACACCGCCCATAATCGCACGCGGCGGCATGTTCACGCCGATAATCTCCTGGTACCCCGTGTTGCTCAGGTTCGTAAGCCGCAAATAAGGCCGCAATTTGCCGGAGTCGTGTGTCAGCGTCGCATCCCAAACCGGATAAACAGTCCGCTGGTAGCGCTGCGCAAGCTGCACGGCATTGCTGATGGCAAAGTTATGACCGAGCGCCCAGGTCCATGAAGCATGAATATTCTCGACAGGGTAATTAAACACGTACTCTGACTCGAGCCCATGCAGCGCCGTCTGTGCGCCATGCAGTCCGGTCCACGCAATCCGCACGGTTTGCGACTTACTTGGAATCCATGTCAGCGAGGATTCGACACCCGCAAAGTGCAGGCCGTTCAGATTGTCCGCGCACCACGTATTCGCGGTTACGCACGACGTAGGGAGGTGTGGATTCGGCAACGCCGCTGAGCGCACGTAGTCGATCGTGTCATGCTGTTGCGAATAGAAGCCGGTAAACGAAAGCTCGAGCTTTCTCGACGGCGTCCAATCCGCGCCGCCATCGCCTGACCACGCCGACTCCGGCTTCAGCTTTGGATTGCCGAGCGTTGACGGGTCCGAATAATAAAGGTCCGTGTACGTCGGGATTCTGAAACCGTATCCGCCGGTCGCCCGCAGCTTCAAACTGCTCGCCGCCCGAAAGCTGCCGGACAGTTCCGGTGAAAATACCGCCTGTGCTCCCCCCGAAAAAATCTCCTCGCGTGCGCCTGCTGAAAGGCTCCAGCGCTTCTTCGCCGGGTGCAGATCGAAATCAACGTAGCCCGCCCCTCGATTGCGCGCGTGAAGACCGAGATTGTTGCTGCGGATGCTGTCCCCATCCGCTTCCAGTCCCACGAGCAGCAGCGCGCCGGCGGGCAAATTTTCCGTGCGCCGCAGCGATCCCTGCCACGAGCCATCAACATGATTGTTCTCGTAAACCGCCGGATCGTCGCGAAACAGCACGAATTCATCCGTATGGCGCCGATAACCGAAGGCCGCCACCGTCTGGCTTCCAAGCTCCTGCCGCACCGAGCCAAACCACCCCTTAGTTCGCTCCCACGACGGGTAATCACCATAAAATTGGTTCGCGCCAAACGAGCGATCACTCCCCGCAAACAAGAGGTCTGTTACGCCAAGCCGCGATCCGAACCAGCTCTCTGCCGACGTGTCCTCGTTGCGATAGTCGCGATCTGCCATGAACCCAGTCGAGAAATTTCGCTCCGCCGTCACGCGTCCGCTCCATCGCCCTCGCGTAGCGCCGCCTAACAGAGATTCTTCGTTCGACTCGAAGCTTCCTTCGCCGGCGCGCAAAGATATCGAAGCGTGATCCGGTGCGGCGGTGAGAAAATCAACCACCCCGCTGAGCGCGTCCACTCCGTGCAGCGTTGACCCCGCGCCTTCCAGCACTTGAATCGAGTCCATCGCCTCCATCGGCACGGGAAGATCGAGATTGTGATGCGACGTCTGCGCATCGTTGATCCGGAATCCGTTCAGGAGCACCAGCGTCTGCTCAAAGCTGCCGCCGCGCAATACCAGGTCAGCCTGTCCCCCGCCCGCGCCCCGCTCCTCGAGAAACACCGAGGAGTCCGCACGCAGAAAATCCTGCGGCGACTCGGCAGCCAATGTCATTCCCTTCAGCGGCAGAACCTCCACTGAACGCGGCGACTCGGCCAGCGGCACGGGCGTAGCCGAACCCAGAACCACCATGGTTTCGGTAGTTCGATTCACTTGCGGGTCCGGCGGCTTCGCTGCGTCCTGCGCAATAGCGCCGCACAGGCATGTTAGCGGAAGCAAGATTCGGGCGCTCCGAAGCAGTTTCTTCAAGGACATAACTTATCTCGCTGCAAGCATCGCCGTTCATGCGGTGCGGTTCAAGAACGATTTCGTCCTAGCATAAATAGTTCAAGTGCTAAACTACTTTCTTGACTTCCATGCGCATCGATGCCTTTCTCCGCGAAAGTCCCATGTTCGCCGTCAACCGCGCGGCGCGCCGCTTTGAATCGCTCACTGCGCGCGTGCTCGCGGCCGACAACCTTGGCTTTCTTGAAGCGCTTGTGCTGGCTGCGCTCTTTTTCGAGGCGCCGCGCCAGGTCAAGCCGTCACAACTGGCTGAAACCTTTGGGACAACGCGCGGCAATCTCAGCCACTGCATCTCGTCGCTCGAAGCTAAAGGATTATTGCAACGCAAAATAGATCCCGGCGACGCACGCGCCTACCTGCTCACGCTCAAGCCGCACGGCAAACGCTGCGCTCTCCGCGTCATCTCCGCCTTCGACCGCCTTCAATCCGCCTTTGAAAGCGAGATCGGCAAGACCGCCCTCGCTGAAATGCTCAAATCCATTCGCAGGCTCGAAGCCCGAGCGGCACGATAAATACGCGCCTCTTGCCTAGGCTGCCCGTGCTCCGGATGCCAATGCCTCCCAGTTAACTTGCTCCACCCGCCGCACCAGCAATCCCCACGATAAGCCGCCGATCAGCGCCACAAATCCCGTCACAGCAAATGCCAGGCGCGCGCTCCCACGCGTCTGCACAATCAGTCCCGTAAGCCATGGCGCCACAATCCCCGAAAAATTCGCAAATCCGTTCTGCATGCTCGACCATCGCCCCGCCATCCTTGGCCCGGCCAGCGTCTGTGTAATGGCCCAGTGGTTCGACGCATATGCGCCCTGCCCGATGCATGCAATGGCAAGTATCCCCAGCGCCACCAGCGGATGTCCGCGAACCAGCGAAAACAGGATCAACGTAGACGCCAGCACAAGCCCACCCGAAGCCAACGTGCGCCGCACGATGCTGGGAGATGCGCCTCTAGCGATCAGCCAATCCGAAATGAATCCGCAAACGAGCGTCGAGGACGCAATCACAACGAATACCGCCGACGTGAGTTGCGACATCGCTTTAATCGACAGATGTTCCTCTTGGATCAGGTACGTCGGCAGCCATGTCAGCAAAAAGTAGTAAAAATAGTTTCCACAAAAGTGACCGATAAAAGCTCCCCACGCGCAAGGCAAACGCAGAATGGTTAGAATTGACGGGCTCGCACTGCCCGTCACACGCTCATTCCCTTCCTCAAGCGCCTCTTCTGAGGGATCGGGCGCGTCGCTCTGCCTGCCGCTCGGCATCACCCAGTACCACAGCGGCAGCCACACCAGCGCGCCAATGCCGAAGGCCCCAAACAGGGTTCTCCAGCTAAAATGCATCAGCACTATGCCACCAACGAACGCGCCCGCCGCCGGCCCCAGCTTCGTACCCGCATCAATCAGCGCATTCGCTCGTCCGCGATGCGCCTGCGGCATTGCAGCAAAGATGCGAGAGTAGCAGGGATACGCCACTGACTCCCCGAGCCCCAACAGAAGCAGCACCGCGAAAAGCGTGGCAAATCCTGACGTCAGTCCTGCAAGGGCAGTGGCGAGGCACCACAGCAGATATCCGCCGAACAGCACCCAGCCCGCGTGAAAGCGGTCCGCAAGCCATCCCGATAGCCCGAACAGTTGCGCCAGCGCATAGGTCCAGGAAAATGCTCCGAGCAGTTCGCCGGCCCGCAATGCCGAAATGGAAAACTGCTTCTCCAGCATGGGCACCGCCAGCGAAAGGTTGCTGCGGTCCACATAATTGATGACCACCGAAAAGACGAGGAGAGCAACCACTGTCCATTCGCGGCGCGACATTCCTACGCGGTTCGAACCTGCCTCAGGCATCGGCCCTCTTGATCTTCAGAATTTGGTGAAATGCCGTATCTCAAAGCTGCGTCAGAAGCTCCGCGACGCTAGTGGCGCCCATACTCTACCGTGTTTACTTCGGCTCGATCGCAACTACCCACAGCGGCGTATCACCGATATTGTGGCCCTTGTGCGTCTGTCCCAGCCGCCACGAAACCTCGTCGGTCTTCAGCGTCGAGGGTTGTATGCTCCCGTCTGGCAAAACATGTTCAAGCTGCGCGCCACTCAAACACACCACCACACGATCGTGATGCGTGTGCTGTGGCTCCCAATCGTGCGGCGCGATTCTAATGTTGTAGACGCGGCTGAACTTGTCTTCGAAAATCATTTCGTAATTCGGCGGCAGGCCTGTCTTGTGCCATATCTCGTTGCCGCCTGCTGTCAGAAACTCCACTCGCACCAGCTTCAGTGGCGCTGCCCCTGTATTGATTAGCACGCCTGCCTTCGCCGGCTCCTTCACCGTTTCGCCCCGAACAATGGCTTCATGCTCCACCCCGCCACCCTCAAAGCGAATGTCTGCTTTCTCCCCGGCCTTGTACACCACCACACTGGCATGATGTCCGGCCAGCGGTTCCTTCTCGCCCGGTGCCAGAGTCACCTCAGTGACGAGAACCTTATCGTTTTTGAACACCTCCGCGGTCATGGCATAAACCGGAACATTCACCGCCATGAAAAACGCCAGAATTCCAGCTAACACGAATCCGTTTCGCATTGAATCTCCAAACCATCAGAATACCGAGTCGCCGCGCCATTCGATCGCGCACTCACGCTCGCCTTCCACAACAGCGCAGTCATCCTATCACGCGCGGGTATGGCCCAACCCGCCGTGTTGATCTTCCTCTTACCCGCACGCTTGTCCTACTGTAGCGGCATTGAAGTTCGGTTTATTGGGGAACAACCGTGCCGCTGGGGATGTTCATTTGTGGGGGTACGGTCGGTATTCTGCCCTCGGGGGGAAGCAACTGTTGCATGCGCGCTTTCTGAATCGTCTCCATCACTGTCTCGAGCGTCCAGGGCCCGCTAAGTAGATCCGACGCTCCACCCATTTTGAGCCCCCAGTCGAGCACTCCTTTGGGTATCATGCCATTCGGCAAAGTGCCATTCACTAAGTTGTCCAATTCGCCCTTGTTGTAGATCATATCGGTGTCGTGGATGATGGCTTTGAAGTCGTTACCGACGGCCTGCATTGTCAGGTTGCCAGGGTTGGAATCGACCAGTCCCAGGCCCTTGTTGGTAAGTTCGTTGCTCAAATCCTGTATTGCTGAAGCGATTTTGGTTTGCAGAGCGGGTGCCATTTTATTGTAAGTTTCGCGGGAGAGCTGAAATGAGCCGGGGTACTTCTTGGTCACGTCATCGGCCACAATCGAGGCAGGCGTGTCCGCGTTGCCGGGTTGGAAATCAGATAGCTCCGGCGTATCGATCCCGGCAGCCTTAAGATGATTGAAGCCATTTAACTGCCCCTCGATCGAGGCAGGGCCATATCCGGCCGCATCATCGGCGGTTCTGCTGAGTTTGATCACGCTCGCCTTGCCAATTTTGAAGACATCGGCAAAAGAGCCCTTATTCACATAATCCCCGAGTTGCGCAACACCATTTTGAAGTTGGACCGGTTTGTTGGCAATAGTCTCAGGAGCATCGTTGATCGCGTTCTGAAGCGCGCTGCCCTGGATCGGAGTCTTTGCCGAAGCGCCGGCAGCCGCGCCTGCACCTTTGATCGCGGTGCCTGCCGCTTTGGCTGCGCCGGGAACTAGAACATAGCTGCAAATGCGCCGGCCGGCGGCGACGCCCTGATCGTAGGACGTGACGTTGCTTCCGACAACAGGCGTGGTGAGTTCGGCGGCGATCGCCTTCAAGGTGACCGAATCACCTGGCGTTACTCCCCAGGATTTTGCGGCGTTGACGAAATCGCCCTGCGCGAAGTAGCCCAAGCCGGAAATGAGGCTACCGATGCCCTGGATGCAGTTACCCATCCCGGCGGCCATGCCCTGCAGGTATTGGACCGTGTTGGTAACCGGGATCGAGGGCTCCGCGGCAGGTTTGCCTGGCTCCGATTTCGGACAAACGCATCCGGGCGGCTGCGTGGGATTCTTGCAGTAGTCGTATCCACCGGGCCCAAACGGCTCGCACGGATCGGGCTCGTTCGTGATGCGGCCTTTCAGGATCGGCTTCGTTGGGGTTGGCGGCGCCGCGGATTGCGGCACGCCCGGAGATCCCAGCGGCGTCGTCCCGGGCGGCGGAGTAAATGTTCCGCTCCCCTGGCATACCGCGGAACAATTCGGATCAGCCTGGTCGACGCCGCACTCAAATCCCTGTCTTTCCGTCGCTGCAATGTCATCAAACGGGACAATGAATCCTTTGATCGGCGGATTAATCGGCTGGCAGTAGTAACAGGTGCCGCCCTCCTGTTTCCAGACCTTCATCACCCCCGCACCCAGGGTGCATTTCCCGGCCGAGTCCGTCGGCGCCATCACGCCGTAGCACACCAGCGGATTCATTCCCGCGTACGGGCTGTTATTCCCTTTCTCGCAACTCGAGGAAAATGCATCACCGTATACCGGCTCGCCCTGCGAGGCGAAAACGTCTCCCACCGGTGCCGTGGGTGCCTCCTGCTGCGCCAGTGCCCCAGCGCCTACAAAAGCCAGAAGCATCAGACATCCCGCGCCCACCCACACGCTGAATGTTCGGGCTCTGCGATCAACTTGTTCGTTGAAAAGTTCTTGACCGCTTGATCTCACTTTGATCGAATCACACAGTTTCTCACGCGGCTCGAAAATTTGAAGGCAGCGATTCTGGCACAGCTTCGCCATATTGGTACCGCCTGAATTTGTCGGATAAGGGAGTCTTGCTGCAGAGGATTCTAACGTAATCCCGCAGTTGCCAAGATGCTTTGGCTTCAGCACCGGTCGGTGATCGGCCCGAAAAGCACTTCCTCAAGCCAACTCTGCCAATCATCTCCTACAATGTTATCGGTCCTTAACGTGGAGGCACCTCGGCGATGGGTCGCAAGAATTTTCTCCATTGCTCAAGCCTTTTGATTCTCATCCTCGCCGTCTGCATCCTGGCCGCCGCGCAAAAAGCAGCAACGAACTCTGGCCCGCAATCAGGCGTAATCGTCGGGGTTCTCGAAGACATTCCCGCGCAGTATGGCGAGCCCGATCAGCGCGCGGTCCGCGTTGTATTCCAAAAAAGTGGCGCTGAATGGATCGCATTCCCCTCGGGCGGTAGAAGTTACCACGATCTCGAAACATTTCCCGCTTCCTACCCGCCGCAGGTCACATGGACCATTGCCTTCGACGGCCGCAGCCTCGGCACAGTCGCCGCGGAAACGCCGGCTGTATTTCAATCCAATTCCGAAGTCGGGGTCCAGGAAATCACCAGCGACAATCCGGTCCCGGTTGTCGGCGAAAAATCGCAGGCTTATTCCGGCTTCCGCATTACTCCCATCTACCGTCCACTTGTCGCGCTCTCGCAGCCCAACTTCAGCGACCCCGAAATGTGGAAGCCTGCGCAGCCTTCACCAGCCCTTACAGCCGCCGCCCATCAGCTGTTTCGAAATCGCTTTCCTAAAACCTCGAATTGCGCCGGCTCCGGTGCCAGCCCGAAACCCCTCGACTACATCAACGAAGACGTTAAAGTCGTCAATGCTTACGCTTCAAACAAAGGCTGGTCGCTCATCGAGTTGAGCCTCACTGGTTGGGCGTGCGACACAATCGCAGAATACGGTGGTCCCTTTGAAGGGCAATGGTACGCAGCCGACGCTTCTGGAAATTTGAGTTTCCTGGGAGCGGATATGGATCTCGTCGATGCGGGAGACTACGACAACGACGGGCACTCCGAGGTTCTGTTTTCCATCGATGGCCGCAACACTGGCGGGTACCGGCTCTATTACCAGAAATTCACTCGGAGCGCGGAATTCGTCTTCTACTATCACTGACGGTGGCAAGACTTTCATATTTGCATTCCACTGGAGATGTGCTAGACCTGATTAGATCTAACCAATGTCGTGGCTCCGGTTGTCGTCGTGCTGAGCTAGCTTGCAGGACGTATTGAATTTTGATTGATGAGGTAATTATGCGTTTCCTGCTTATTCGCAATGTCCGTCTGCCTTGTCAGCGACAGTGGGCTCAAATGCCCAGTTTCTGCCGCGCCGGCAATCACGCCGAAGATGACATGGCAGATTCCACAAGGCTACTGGCCCGTCTGGAACCGTACTACCGCCAGCGCCGTTTGATAGGCGTAGCGGGCATTGGCATAGGCGATCTCTGACTGCGTCTGTGCCAGTTGCGCCTGGGTCAGCTCCACGATGCCACTCAAGCCGATCTTGTACCGTGCCTCTGAAAGATCGAGAGCCAGGTTCGACTCCTTCAACATTTCCTGCGTGACCCCGATGCGCTGGAACGCATTCTGCGCATTCAAGACCGCGGTGCGCAAATCGCGTGCAATCACATCGCGCAAATTCCTCACTTGTTCCCCGGCAGCTTTGGCGCGCAGCTTTGCCTCCTGTGCGCGGGAGTTGAACAAAAATCCATTGAAGACCGGAATGCTGATGTTCGCGCCGGCGGCGCCGTACCATGAGGATTGAATCTGATCCGCGCGCACCGGAGTACCGCCCACAGCGGCTAGCGCCGAAACGGTCGGCATCCACAAATCGCGCTCGGCGGTGCTGAACTGGCGGGCAGCGTTGTAGCTGTCGTTGAGCGCGGCAAGATCGGGACGCGCGGTAAATGCCGTCTGCAGCAGCGCATCGGCGTCCTCGGGTGCCGGGTCAGGATTGGCCGTGGTCTCGTCGACGAGCGTGTATTGCTCATCCCGTTCGGAGCCCAACACGGTGTTGAGGCTTGCCATGGCGTCGGCAGCATCATTCTGTGCGTCCAGCAAAAGAAGATTGGCCTGCGAGAGTTGCACATTCGCGAAGCTTAAATCGAGATCCGACCGCAGCTTCGCCTTGGCGAGGGCGCCCACCTGATCCACGGTCGCCTGGCGCTCGTTCACCGTTTCCTCCGCCACCTTCAGCACCGCTTGGCTCGTCAACACTTGATAGAACGCCTGATCTACTGTCAGCGTGATGTCGAGTTCCGTGGCGCGCTCGTTTTCGAGTTGCGCCTTCGCGTTCGATTGCGCGCTTCGCACCAGGTTATGCGTGCGCCCAAAGTCGGTGATCAGTTGGCTCACCGTCAAGCCGCCTGCCGCGCGATCATAGACCGATGGATTGTTCAGAGCTCCCGCCGTGATTCGGCTATTGAAGTGCGCGCCCACCGCGGTCAGGTCGCCCACCGCAGTGGGAAGCTCGCTGGAACGCACCTCGCGCGTCACCTGCGCCTGTGCCAGCGCAATTAGCCGCGCCACGCTGATGTTTGGGTTGTGCTCGATCGCCATACGCTCTGCATCTGCCAACGTCAGTCTCGGCCCCGAGGGCGCAATGGGCGC
>Ga0181520_10007277_pt1 | contig 16406 bp, 19 predicted proteins | sample PEATcosm2014_Bin_29_FD_132451 | JGI IMG/M metagenome (GOLD analysis project Ga0181520, IMG submission 132451) | Peatland microbial communities from MTU Mesocosm Facility, Houghton, MI, USA - PEATcosm2014_Bin02_30_metaG | ecosystem: Environmental > Terrestrial > Soil > Wetlands > Peat | place...
AATATTTGAAGATTTAAAGCCGCATAAATTATTTATATCAGATATATTATATTAATCATAAAGAATTATTAAATCTGAAACCTTAATAATATGACTAAACAAGAAATAGCTGAAAAAATAATATTGAATATCAGTAATAAACTAGGTATTTCAACATCAGAAGTATCACACGAAACATCATTTAAAAGTGCAGGAGTTAATTCACTCGACGTGGTTGAAATTATTGTTGATGCAGAAAAAGAATTTAACATTAATGTCCCCGACAACAGGCTTACTATGTTTCAATCTGTAGGAATACTTGTTGACTATGTGGACACTTCATTAAACGGAAAATTAAAGAAAAGAAGAATCAATTAACTTAATATAATAATCCAACTAATACTAAATTTTACAAGAATGAAAAAAAACCAGATCAAGATCAATGCTGAGAATATATGGAAAAAGTTAGAAAGTAATTTAACCGACACAAGTATTAATAAGCTAAAAAGAGATTGCAAATTAAACATGAATGAATTATTTATTGCATTGGGCTGGTTGGCAAAAGAAGATAAAATAACATTTGTCAATTATGGAAAAATAATTTATGTTTTCCCAACTGAATAATATCAGTTTCGTGAAATATATTACTTCTTAGATACATTGCAGTAATATTTAACAGAAGTCTAAAAAACAAGAAAGGGAAATTAAAATGCCGGAATTTGGATCACCCTTTTCAGGGTTGGCAAACAACAGGAGACTCACAGATGCAGAACTTATCAGAGCAATACGTTTCATGGTCGCTGCAGAATATGAAGCTATACAGATGTATATGCAGCTTGCCGAGTCAACCGACAATAAGCTTGCCTGTGATGTGCTGACAGATATAGCGAATGAGGAACGAGTGCATGCAGGAGAGTTTCTAAGATTACTCTATAAGCTTGCACCCGATGAAGAAAAGCTTTATACCAAGGGAATAAAAGAAGTAGAAAAAGAAATCAAGAATTTGAAATAAGAGATTACCGTTCAATATATTCTCAAAGCCTGTAGTAATGATATCACTGATAATTTAATATTTATATAATGGAAAATTTACATAACGAAACAACATTTGGAAATGTAAGAGCAGAGTATATTGAAGTAGAGCCCAATGTCCGTCTTCATATTACCGATGCCGGAGAAGGCAGACCAATAGTATTGATACATGGCTGGCCATTAAGCGACGAAATGTATGAGTACCAATATAAAGATATTATAAAAAATAATTTTCGTGTAATTGGTATTACATTAAGAGGGTTTGGCAAATCGGATAAACCTTATGGTGCTTATGATTACGATGTGCATGCAAAGGATATAAAAAGAGTATTTCATTATCTTAAAATAAAGGATGCTGTTTTAGGCGGCTTTTCTATGGGCGGATCTATTGCTATTCGTTATGCATCAGTTGATGATAGCGCTCATGTTTCTAAACTTGCTTTGTTTGGAGCGGCAGCCCCTAGTTGGACACAAAGAAAAGATTTTCCATACAACCTTCCGGTAAGTACTGTTAACGAATTAATAGAATTGAACTATAAGGACAGACCTAAACTATTATCAAATTTTGCAAAGATATTCTCGGCTACCGAAACATCCTTAAATGCAGGCATAGGCAGTTGGCTGAACGGGATTTGTTTAAGCGCTTCTTCTTATGCTACGGCTCAATGCTTAATTGCTTTGCGAGATACTGACTTAAGAATTGACCTGAAGAAAATTAAGGTTCCAACCTTGATCATGCATGGTAAAAAAGACAAAATATGTTCGTTTGTTCTGGCTGAACAGATGAAAGCAGGTATTTCAAATTCTCACATTATTGCTTTTGAGAATAGTGGTCATAGCATGTTCCTGGAAGAAACGGAAAAGTTTAACAAAGAGCTAATCAAATTTTCACAAGAATAATCAATTAGAAAATCCTTATTTCATTTGCATTTAAACTAAGGTATTTCTATTACATTTTTATATTATTTTTTTAGTAATATATTTTGTATTCCTGTTTCTCAAGTCCTAATATCCTCCATAAACATAATAAATGTGTGAATGATGTAAGTTTTTACAAAAGTTATGTAACATCGTTTGTGATTTATGTACTCACCTTTGTAATGTGAAAATTCATTCACAACTAATAATGAAATAATGAAAAAAAATAATGAAGACTTGCAAAGAGACGTTCAGGAAGCAATCAAATGGGAACCTTTATTGAACGCAGCAGAAATAGGTGTTACTGCTAAAGATGGCGTTATTACGTTAACTGGAATTGTTAACAGTTTTGCTAAAAAAGCAGAAGCTGAAGATGCAGCTAAAAATGTAATAGGGGTAGAAGCTGTAGTTGAAAAAATTGAAATTAAGTTTGATGGCATTGGCAAAATAAATGACAGCGAAATTGCCAATGAAATATTAAATGCTTTTAAATGGAATTGGTCAGTCCCCGACAATAAAGTAAAAGTAAAAGTTGAAGATGGATGGGTTACGCTAGAAGGAGAACTGGAATGGCATTCCCAAAAAGAAGCTGCAAAAAAAGCAGTAAGCAATCTTATTGGAGTTAGGTTTGTTACAAACAATATCGTTGTTAAATCCGAAATTCATGACGAGATCAATAAAAGAGATATTGAACGTGCTCTTGAACGCAATTGTTATATTAATGACAGATTTATGCATGTCAATGTTGCAGGAAACAGAGTGACGCTCAGAGGTACAGCCGATTCATGGTATGAGAAAGATGAAGCTGCACGACTAGCCTGGAATGCACCGGGTGTATGGGCTGTTGAAAATGAATTAATTGTTGAAAATAAAAATTAGTGCTTAACAAAAGACAGGGAGGTAAACTTTCCTGTCTCTTAGTAGATTTCAGAAATGCTTTATTGCTTCAATTAAATTAACACTTAAAAATAAAAGTTATGATCGACAACAATTATTATTGGGGAATGCACATGGTTTGGTGGTTCGTATGGGTAATTCTGCTTTTTTGGATATTCGCTTTACCTTATAACATCCCAGGTCAGCGAAATAAAAGAGATTCACCTCTTGATATTTTGCAAAGGAGATTTGCCTCAGGGGAAATAACAACTAATGAATATACTGAGAAGAAAAAAATCCTAGAAGATGATTTAGCTAAGAAAAACTAAATCCATTCAAGCTTTAACTTCTTTTTGTTCTTTAGCTTTATCACGCGCTTTCATTATATATTGGAAGCGCTTTTTTATTACCCTAAAAATGTGTGAATGATGTAACTTTTTATAAAAGTTGTGTAACATCGTTTGTGATTTATGTACTCACCTTTGTAGCATAAAATAAACTCATAATACCACTTTCTGAATACCGCTATGGAAAAAAGAAAAAAATCGGATGAGGCTGAATTGATCATTGTCCGCAAAGAACTTTCGTTTCAAAAAGAAGAGAAAGAAAAACTGGCAGCAGAATTAATCCTTGCGCGTAAAGAGCTTTCCTTTCAAAAAGTAGAGAAAGGAAAACGTGCGGCAGAATTAGGTATCGCCAACATAGAGCTTGCCTTCCAGGATGAAGAGAAAGGGAAACGTGCAGAAGAGCTGGGTATTGCCAATATAGAACTAGCCTTCCAAGATGGAGAAAAAGAAAAACGGGCTGCAGAGCTTGGTATTGCAAACATAGAGCTAGCCTTCCAGGACGAAGAAAAAGGAAAACGTGCTGATGAGTTGATTATTGCCAATAAGGAACTTGTTTTTCAGAACAGGGAAAAAGAAAGGCGTGCAGATGAGCTAATGCTGGCTAATAAAGAGCTTGCCTTTCAGAACGAGGAGAAAGAAAAACGTGCTTCGGAATTAATTATTGCCAATAAAGAGCTTGCCTACCAAAATGAAGAGAAAGAAAAGCGTGCATCCGAATTGATCATTGCAAACAAAGAACTTACTTACCAGAACAGGGAGAAAGAAAAACGTGCAGATGAATTAATTATTGCCAACAAAGAACTTGTTTATCAGAATGAAGAAAAAGAACAACGGGCGGCTGAATTAATTATAGCGAACAAAGAGCTGGCATTTCAAAATGATGAAAAAGGAAAACGTGCAGCAGAGCTGGTTATAGCCGACAAAGAACTTGTTTACCAGACAGAGGAGAAAGAACATCGTGCGGCAGAGTTAGTAATAGCCGACAAAGAACTTGTTTTTCAGAAAGCAGAAAAAGGAAAACGTGCAGCGGAATTAGTAATAGCCGATAAAGAAATTATCATTCAAAATGACATAAAAGAAAAACAGGAAGCTGCCAATAAAGAGCTAGAAGCATTCAGCTATTCCGTTTCTCACGACCTGCGGGCTCCACTAAGACATATAGGTGGTTTTGTTGATCTGCTCATCAAAAATAATTCGGCACAGCTGGATGAAACGGGATTAAGGTATCTAAAGATCATTTCCGAATCATCCCTTGAAATGGGAAACCTTATTGATGCATTGCTGTCGTTTTCAAGATTCAGCAGAACCGAATTGCAACGGACAAAAATAAATTCAAACAACATGGTTGCCCATGTGCTTAAATCATTCAGTGATGAAATTGAAGGAAGAAATATTGAAATAAACGTAAAAGATCTTCCGGATGCTATGGGAGATGAAAGCCTGATAAACCAGGTTTGGGTCAACCTTATCTCTAATGCTTTAAAATATTCACGAAAGAAAGAGAAAGCTGTGATAGAAATTGGAGGTAAAATTGAGAACGATCAAATAGTATTTTATATCAAAGATAATGGGGCCGGGTTTGACATGAAGTATGCAGATAAATTATTCGGCGTATTCCAGCGTTTGCATAAAGCCAAGGATTTTGAAGGGATAGGGATAGGACTTGCCAATGTGAATAGAATAATAGTGAGGCATGGTGGAAAATGCTGGGCGGAAGGTGAAGTGGATAAAGGCGCAACATTTTTCTTTAGTAAACCTAATAATTAAAAACAATTAAATAAAAAGATCATGAATGCAGAAGTAAAAAGAATTCTTATTGTGGACGATAGTCCTAAAGATGTTGAACTTGTAATTTCAGCTCTTGCAGAGAAAAATCTTGCTAACGAAGTTGATATTGCAGAAGACGGAGAAGAAGCACTGGACTATTTGTACAGACGCGGCAAATTCGTTGACCGTGAGAATGGCAATCCTACTGTTATTCTTTTAGACATCAAAATGCCAAAGATGAATGGAATAGAAGTGCTGAAACACATCCGTTGCACTCCGGAATTCAAGATGATCCCGATTATTATGGTAACATCATCTCACGAAGAAAGAGACCTGGTTGAAAGTTACAAACTAGGCGCTAATTCTTATGTAGTTAAACCTGTTGACATTGTTCAATTCATTGATGCAATTAAAACGTTGGGACAATATTGGGTAGTAATTAATCAACTTCCCCCAAAACATTTACAGTCAACTTAAAGTTCTCTGGTATTTATCGAGTCGGTATTTATGAATGGAAAGATCAAAATATTGCATCTTGAGGATTCTCTAATTGATTCCGAGCTAATTCACTCTATGATCGAAAGCGGCGGGATAGTGCATGATTATTTCTTAGCTGACAACGAAAAAGATTATTTAAATGTTCTGGAAAATGAAAATATAGACATCATTTTATCAGATTTCAGCCTGCCTGATTACGATGGCAATGAAGCTTTGAAGTTGGCGAGAGAAAAATATCCTAGCATACCTTTCATATTTATTTCAGGAACCATTGGAGAAGATTCCGCTATTCAAGCTATGTTAAGCGGAGCGACAGATTACGTGCTTAAAAATAAACTTGAACGCGTAGTGCCCGCAATTAAAAGGGCGCTTCATGAGTATGAAATAGAAAGCAAGCGAAAGCAGGCAGAGGAACTTCTTCAGCAGGCTTATGACAACCTGGAATTACAGGTAAAGGAACGAACAGCCGAACTTGCCGAAGCCAATATGAAATTGCAAACGGAAAGTGATGAAAAGCAAAAAGTAATTGAAAAAGAGAAAGAACTGAATTTACTTAAAAGCCGTTTCATTTCAGTGATATCGCATGAATTCCGCACACCATTAACAGGAATTAAATCGACAGTTCAACTCATAGAGCAGTATGGAGACAAATGGGACGTTGAAAAAAAACAAAAGTTCTTCAATTCAATTTATAATTCAATACGATTTACAAATTTGCTGCTTGATGATGTATCAATAATCGGCAGGGACGATAGCGGAAGAACAAGCTACAATCCATCATTGTGCCAAATAGAGGATGTTTGCCAACAAGCGCTGGATGATATTAAACAGGTTTTCGGAAAATCAGTTTTAATTAATTTTTCAATCAATCCTGAAACAATAAATACAATTGCCGATGAATCTTTACTCCGCCATATATTAAATAACCTTCTGTCAAATGCCCTTAAATATTCAGGGAATGAAAAACAAATTGATTTTTCTGTATCAATAGAAGATGATAAAATAATATTTACAATAAATGATCATGGCATAGGGATTCCTGAAAATGATCTGAAATATATTTTTGAGCCGTTTCACAGGGCAACAAATGTAGAATCAATAAAAGGAACAGGCTTAGGACTTGCTATTGTTAAACGCTGTGTTGTTATGCAGGAAGGTTCAATTGACATTAAAAGCACTGTAAATAAAGGAACAACTGTTGTTGTTAAAATACCATATAAGAAGCCGGATAGTAAGTAATTAATATTAAAAACATAAATTATGAAAAGTAAAATTTTAATTATAGAAGATGACCCTGCTATTTCTGAAGCTACTACAGAATTCTTGAAAGAAGAAGGATTTGATGTATCAACTGCTGCTAATGGGGCTGATGGGATTCAAAAGGCAATAGAAATAGTGCCTGATCTTATAATCAGTGATATTTCCATGCCAGTGAAAAACGGTTACGAGGTTTGCAAAACCTTACAGGCTATTCCCGACACTAGCACAATACCATTTATCTTTCTTACAGCAAAAATTCAAAATGATGACCAGCGGCTGGGCATGCAGTTGGGAGCAGATGATTATCTTACTAAACCTTTTGATTATTCGGAACTGCTTAAAAGCATCAGGCTCAGGCTTGATAAGCATGATCGTTCCATAAAGCAAAGCGATGAAATATTCTATGCACTTATTGATAATCCAATGGTAGGTGTATTTATTTATACTGAAAATAAATTCCTGTACTCGAATTCAATCATATCCGAAATTACTGGATATTCAAAAGATGAATTGAAACTTATGGCTTTTGAAGACCTTGTTTATACGGAGGATAATGATGCTGCCCTGGAAAAAATTCAACGATGTGTAAAAGGCATACAGGTTTCCGTTCATACAGAACTGAAGATATTTAAAAAAGACCAGACACAAACACTCATTGATGTATTTGGTACTCTTATAAAGTTCAGGAGAAAAGACTGCCTTATGGGCAATATACTTGAAGTTAAGACCGATAAGAAAACAGGTTATGATGCATTGAACAACAATGGTAAATCAAAATTATCACCAAGAGAAATTGAAGTTCTTCAATTGATTTGTCAGGGTTTAACTTCTCCTGTAATAGCAGAGAAAATATTTTTAAGCCAGAATACCATTGAATCACATAGAGCAAACATTTTAACCAAAACAAGCTCCAGGAATACCGCTGACCTTGTGATGTTTGCTGCAAGAAATGGCTTGGTTGAATTATAACAACTCTACTTCCTCATAATAAATTATCATTGTTGTCCGAATAATTCAGGACGCTCCTATGGAGCTAACGATTAATTTGTAATTAATTCTATAGACAGTTCACTCCTGCGGAGTTTGGACTATGTAGAGGTTACTTAAATTTATATATAATTTTTCACTGGATATTGATTTGCAACATTTGCCCATGAGCATTGTCAGACTGAGGAGCGAAGCGTCTCGAAGTCTGGCATACGTTAGTCGCACTTCGAGACGTCGCTTTGCTCCTCCTCTGTGTGACCAAGCATTTAGGGTTTGTGGCGAACAAATTGATTTTCTTGGTAAATATCATTATATATAAGCATTAGAATATGAATTTCAACAACCACTTAGTCCCTGTGGGACGATCTGTTTATAGAAAATATTTTATTCATTAAAAGAATAGCCCCGTAGGGGCGACCTGTTACAGAATATATGTAAGATCAGTTGTCGTAAAATATGTTACAAGTTTTAGTCGGGCATTATTGATAAATTATATTACAGGATTATTTTACTCTGCATTCCGCTAATTATCCTGGTAGTTTCTAACTATTACATCAATTATTATTTCTTGAATTCCATCGTTTACCGTGATTCATGGGCCATAGCATTTGAAGTAATTTTGTATTAACAAAAACGCAATGCTATGAAAACAATAAACCTTATTTCGCTCATCTTCCTTTCGATATTATGTTTTAATACTTCAGCACAGGAAGTAACTTTATCCGGAAAACATGGAAACAACTTTAACTTTGGTTTAGGAAGCGGAGGGATTATAGCATACAACGGGTTAGGAATATCATTGACTATGTTCCATGTTAATTATAAATATAACACAGCAAAGAAAATCACATTTAATTCCTCCGGCAGCTTTTATAGAGACAGGCTCAAATACAATTGGGAAAATAATAAACAGGATTACACATATACAAATTATAATTTTCAGAAAACCTCTATCCCTACTGATGTAAAAGATAAATATTATTTTAATCAGCGGCTTATTGCAATTTCTGATCAGGGTTTTTACCAGACAGATTCATCAGATAATTCTACACTGAATTCATCATGGGATAACGACATTTTGGGTGTTGAATTATTCTTTCACCTCTCAGGCACCTCACCTATTGGCTTTTCAATTTATTGACCTTATAGCCCTATCCCAAAAATATAATTGCAAAACAGGTTGCATGAATACTGCAGACCTTGTAATGTTTGCAATTAGTAATAAGCAGGTTGAAATATAACAACTCTATTCCCTTTAATAAATTATACTTTATTACCGAATTGTTTTCCCATCGTTCTGCTAATTATCTTAATAGTTTCTAACCAGCAATTCTATTATTATATTTTAAATTTCATCATTTCCCTTGATTCATAGGCTATGCCCGAAGAGCTAATTTTGCTTTAACAAATACGCAAAGTCATGAAAACAAAAATACTCTTAACAATCCTTGCAATAGTAACGGTTGTTTTAATTGTCGGATGCAAAAAAGATGATTTCGTAGAAATCAAAGGATTATGCCCGACTGTAGAATCAGCAAACCCGGCAAATGGCGCTTCAGGCATACCCATCAATCAGGGAATTTCTGTTAACTTCAATCAAAATATGAACCCTGCAAGTTTTATACAGACATCTTGTAATATGCAAGCTGCATTTACTTTACAGGGGTCAGCATTAGTTGCTGGAACAGTTACATACAATGGAACAACTGCAACATTTACACCTTCAAGCAATCTTTTACCGAGTACTACTTATACGGCAACAATTACAGGAAGAGTTAACAATCTTAAGGGTATTCCACTTGCGAATAATTATGTATGGAGCTTTACTACTGTTGAAGATGCAGGCGGCAATGTTATTCTTAGCGAAAACACTCTTGCTAAAAAGTGAAAAATCAGATAATGAAAATACAAAATTCTATAAAATTTAAACAAATGAAAACCAACCTGAGAAAAATGTCGAACATTGCATGGTCTTCTTATAGCCTGACCATTAAAAGTGTTATTGTAAGCGCTTTGATTTTGACTAGCATTCACTCGCCAATCATGTCGCAAGTGGCTCTCGATACAAAACACTCATGGTGGTTTGGTACTGCTGCTGCTGCAAATATTGATTTCTATAGAGGCTCCACACAGGAATTGAATTCCGCTATAATTGCTCCGGCTGCTTTTCATAATGGTATTGGTGTTGGACTTAATTTTGCGCCCATTGCAGAATTCCATAGACCAGGTTCAATACTGGGAATAATGCTACAGGCTGGATATGATAACCGTAGCGGTACATTTGACGAGAAAATTGCTCCCTGTGGTTGTGATTTGGATTTATCAACCAACCTCAGCTATATTACGGTGGAGCCAAGCTTACTCTTCGCTCCGTTTAAATCCGGCTTTTATTTATTTGCTGGTCCACGTATGGCTTTCAATTTGAACAATTCATTCACTTATACTTTAACAACCCGTTCCGATATTTATAATCAAAGAGTCCCTTTAACTCTAAATGGGAACTTCAGCAACATGAACAAAACAGTAATTTCCATGCAAATCGGGGCAGGATATGATATTCCACTCATATCCAAAAACAAACCGACTCAATATGTATTCTCACCTTTTGTTTCTTTTCAACCTTATTATGGTCAATTACCGCGTTCAATAGAAACATGGAATATAACCACTTTAAGAGTAGGAGCCGCCCTTAAGTTTTCGCAACGTAAACTCAAATTAAATCATGGGAAAAAGCATAAAAGATTGTACTGAAGAATTCAGGAAAAGAATCGTTCAGTCTAAAAAATGTCAAAATTTATATAATGAAAATATCAAATACCTATAAAAATTAAAAAGATGAAAACTAATTTAAGAAAAATATCGCGCATAGCAAGGTCATCATATAGCCTGACCATTAGAAGTGTTATTTTAACTGTTTTAACTTTGACTGGTATTCAGTTACCAATTCAGGCGCAACTTGCTCCCGATACTAAACACTCATGGTGGTTTGGTGTTGCAGCAGGGGCCAATATTAATTTCTATAGAGGTACTACACAGGAATTGAATTCAACTTTCATTTCTTCTAATGCTTTTCATAATGGCAGTGGTGTTGGACTTTATTTAGCACCCTTAGTGGAGTTTCATCGTCCGGGTTCAAGATGGGGAATAATGCTTCAGGCAGGATATGATAACCGTGAAGGTAAGTTCAAAGAGGAAAAAGCTCCTTGTGGCTGCCCTGTGGATTTATCCACTGACCTTAGCTATATTACAGTAGAGCCAAGTTTGCGCTTCGCTCCATTCAAATCTAATTTTTATTTGTTTGCAGGCCCAAGACTGGCTTTTAATTCAAATAAATCATTCATTTTTACACAAGGGATACATTCCGATTTCATTAATCAAGATGCCCACCTTGAAATGAATGGAGATTTTAGCAATATAAACAATACCATAATTTCCTTGCAAATTGGGGCGGGATATGATATTCCAATCACATCACAAAAGAAGCAAACACAATTCATATTCTCGCCTTTTGTTTCTTTTCAGCCTGATTTAGGTCAGTCACCACGTTCAATAGAAACATGGAACGTAACTACGTTGAGAGTTGGCGCTGCCTTAAAGTTTTCTTATGAACGCAAAATAACTGCATCATTAAAGATTGTAAAACCTTCACCAAAAATGATTGGTAAATTAACACCTCCTTTGATGTAAAATTATATTCGATAGTCAGATTCTATTAACCTTCCCTTGCACATTACCAGTGGTCTTGGATTAGTAAAAGCCATTTACAATTGACAAATGATTAAAATATAGATTATAGCTTTAAATTCCAACTCGATTCCTTTCACTGTTATTCCTTCATAGTTTCTAACCAGCATAATTTATTATTATTTCTGAAATTTCATCATTTCCAATGGTTCATAGGGCACGTCGTTAGGGTAATTTTGTATTAGTTAAAAACATAAAAAAATGAAAACAAAAATTTACACACTGCTCCTCCTTATATTAGGCGTTTCATTACAGGTGAATTCACAGACATCATTGCTGACATCAGTAAATTCATACGAAAGAAAAGGAACAAGTATAAGGGATATTGATAAAGGAAATTTTGATGATAAATCATACAGGCATACTTCTGTAAACGGCACTATGGAAACCAATATGTTGGTATTAGAAAGGTTGACTGATACAGCAAATTTTAAAACGATAAAGTATGTTTACATTGATGATACTTCTGTCCAGTTTGAGCGTGCTTATTATTTCCGTCATGAATTGGTATATAATGAAACGATAAAAGGAAATTCAAAAGATGAAGACATAAATATTACTGATAATGCATCTCCGGATACTACCCTCAATGGTACTACTGAAAACCAAATATCGGCAATAGAAAAGCTGGTTGATTCAACAAATATTAAAGCGATAAAGTGCATTAATGCTGACAACACAACTGCACAGCTTGATCCCGTTAGTTCTTTCAATAATGAACCTGTTAACAGTGAAAAGATAAATATAATTCCTATAGAAGAAAGCAACTACGTTAATAATGCATCTCTGTTCCCTGATTTCAAAAACATTACTGAAACTCAAATATCGGCAGTAAAAATACCGCTTGATGCAAAAAATATAGATGAAATAAGCTTCATTAAAAATCACGGCATGCTCCTGATCAGTTTGATCCTGTTTTTTCTTTTAATAATAAGCCAGTTTAAGATGAAATAACAAATGTAATTCTGATGATTGAAAACAAAACTTATAAACCAATAAAAACATAAAGCTATGAAAACTATAATATCCGCAATGCTCTATCTTTTAATCAGTCCTCCATTACTTGTTAATTCGCAAACAGCATTGCTGAGTTCTGTTAATTCAAACGAACAAAAGATAACTCATGTTAAAGCCTTTGAAAGCAAATATGTTGATGGAAAAGTTTATCTGTATCTAACAGTAAACGGTAATACCGAAACCCAGGTACTGGCAGTAGAAAGATCGCTGGATGCCAATAATTATACAGTAATAGGGTATATTACTATTAACGGTAACAATGCTCAAATTGATCTTGCTTATTATTTCACCGATGAATCGCCCGTAATAGCAAACCTTTATTACAGGTTATCGGGTTATTCTCTCTCTTATGAGCAAGTTTACAGTGAAACATTAAATGTAACTCCGATTGAAAATACAACTCGTTCTATTTGTAATGAACAAACTGAATTGTTAATGGCAGGAACTAAATAAATAAATTTTACAAATAATAATAAAACTTAAAACATGAACGCAATTAATCAACTTCGCAAAAGGCAGACAAAATGTACCAGGTACATTTTGTCCGCTATAGCAATTTTAGTTGCAACAGTAAACTCAAAAGGCAAAAAGCTACTGCTGACAACAATTTTATTTTTGTTTTCTGTTTTTACTTTTGCTGTTACTAATACAATGACGGCAGGTACTACATGGGAAGGTGGGACATGGAGTCAATCACATGTACCTCTTTCTACTGAAGATGTCATTATAAACTCTGGTTTAATTGTAACAATTAATTCAGCAGCTGTATGTGCAAGTTTAACTGTTGCTGCCACAGGGCAACTTACTATAACTGCAGCAAACAGTTTAACCATTAGTGGTAGTTTACAGAACAATGGAACTTTTACTGCGGGGGCAAATACAACCCTTACTTTTAATGGAGCCAGTAATTCGACGGTAACGGGTTCTGGAATATTTACAATAAATTATATGGTTTTAAACATGTCAGCAAAAACGACAGTTTTGGATATTCAATCAAGCAATTTTATTACAGGAATCAATGCTGCGGCAGGATATAATTTTACTTTTACTCGCGGCATATTTAAATATAATAATACGGCCACCCTGAATGATTGTCATGATAATGGTTCTGCCACAGCACTTACCATTCCTTTTAATGTAATAATTGAATCCGATCAGGGAACACTTAACTTATGTCCGAATGGTGGGAATGGTAGCGTAGTGTTGTCAGGTAAATTATATATAAACGGTGGTATAGTTAATATTCAGAATAATCAAGCATTAAATGCCGGAAATGATTTTGTTTATCATGCTAATGGCGGCACACCTCAATTATATGTTACTACAGGCACTTTAAGCGTTGGAGGAGGGTTTCATGCACAGGGCGGAACAGATTATATAGATTTTAACATGTCGGGGGGCAATGCAACTTTTGCAGATAATGGAATGTCAGTATCATATACATTTCAATTAGCGAATGTAACCGGCGGAAGTACAACAATGACAGCTGGTACTATTGTATTGCAGGATGCCTGTAATGCAAACTTACCTGATATAGATATGGGTGGCGCGAATGTTGCTCCATATTCTGTTACAGCCGGTACAGTACAATTCGGTAATCTATCCACTCAGGGTGGCGCAACATATTTTGGAATACAACCTAACGGAGCGCATAATTATCCTAATCTGGATTTTGAAGGCGGAACTGCAAAAAGTGTGGAGCCATGGGGTGGTGGCGATTTGAGTGTAATAAGTATTTATATTTGTCCAGCCATGACCTTTGATGTATCCGGGACAAACCCGAATGTTACATTTATAGGGACAAACGGCACTTTTGCATTAAATAATTCAGGAACCCTCGTAATTGGAACCGGCACCTATACTTTTCAGTCAGCTATATCTCAGCTTGTAACCGGTACTGTAACAAATACATTTGTTAATGTGGTAATTAACAATGCCGCAGGTGTTACTTTCCAAATTCCAACAACAATAACTGGAACACTAACCTTAACCAATGGTAAGCTGACAACTACATCGGCAAACCTTTTAACCATGAATGCAGGTTCCTTAGCCACATCCGGTTCTGCCAGCAGTTTTGTAGATGGACCAATTGCAAAAGCAGGAACTACCGCATTTGTTTTCCCAACAGGAAATGGAACTACATGGGCGCCTATAGCTATTGGTGTTCCTTCTGCATCTGAAACTTTCACTGCTCAGTATTTTCATACTGGATATGGCACCTATACTATTTCAGCAACTACTCCTTCCCCGCTTAACAATGTCAGTAACATAGAATATTGGACTTTAGGCAGAGCAGGAGGTCAAACAGCTAAAGTAACCCTGTACTCTGAGAATGCAGCAACAAGTATGATTACAAGTTGTTCTGATTTAAGAATTGTGCATTGGAATGGTTCGGCCTGGGAAAATAATAATGATGCTGTTACAACCACTTTTGGTGCTTGCGGAGTTCCAATAAATCCCACTACTCAAAGTGGAAATATTGTTACTAATGCTGCTGTTACTTCATTCAGTCCGTTTACTTTTGGTTCAAAAAACGGTACTAACCCTCTGCCTATAGAATTACTGAGTTTTGATGCAGTTTGCAATAGCGATAAAGTTAATCTTAACTGGGCCACCGCTTCCGAAACAAATAATGATTTCTTTACCGTTCAGCGCTCAAAGGATGGAATTTCTTTTGAAGAAGCACTTCGGATTAAAGGTGTTGGAAACAGCAATACGGTATTAAATTATTCGGCAATAGATTATAATCCTTATGAAGGTACCTCATATTACCGCCTTAAGCAAACGGATTATAATGGTAATTCCGCTTTGTTTAATATCTCATCAGTAGATTGCTCTACCGGCAGTGTCGCTTCTGTTACCATTTATCCGAATCCGTTTAATACCCAGGCAACCATCGTGATAAGTGATGCATCACAATTTAACCATTACCAATTGGAAATATACAATGTTTTGGGAACAGAGGTAATGAGTACAATTATCACGGATCAATCAACCGTTATCAGTAATCTTCCCACAGGGGTTTATTTATACAAAGTGATATATAATGGTAAGATCATTCAATCAGGTCAATTAATTTCTCAACAGTAAATAGTATAAACCAATAAAAATTAAAAATTATGAAAAAACATTATGCAAGAGAAATGAGGCGAATAGTCGCCAATTACTCACTCAGGAAAATTGCAACAGGCTACAACGTTGGTTCAAGATCCAAAATTTCCGATACAGTACGCGATTTGATAAAACTAAACTGGATCAGTTGCAGATACATTAACGGAAGGTTTTTATTTGTAAGTCCTTCGCATGGTTTAAAAACATTTTTGGGAAGCGGCGAAACTGAAAGTCAGATTGCTCCTAATTCATAGAAATAAACTTGCCACAAACCTGCCTGCCTGCAAGTCAGAGACACTAAGACGCAAAGTTGCACAACAAAATGGTAATCGGTGAGCGGTTATCAGTTATCGGTATTACCGTTTACTGTTCACTGATTACCGTTTACTTTTTTGACTGCTTCTTGCAGTTGCCTCCTGCCTAATACTTAATAAATCGTAATTCTAAAATCTTGAATCAACTATTCCATTAATATTACTGCATTTCAATGGTAGTGAATGGCTATTTATCAGTATTAACGATATGTTGATAAATTTAGTTTGCGTATCATGCAGCAAAATCAAGTAATTTGCGTATATTTGCTTTCGGAATCACACTATTCCAAAGCAAATGAACTTAATCCGCATACGCCAATATTCATTTTATATTGTGAATATCAATGTGTTGCTATATTCACATTCCTATACTTATTCCGTTACTCCCGCTTTACTACTTTCAGGTTTATGCTTATAATGTATTTACATATAACTCCCGCATGCAGCCTGATATGGATGGAAAACATAAAAATGCTTTATGCCTTGTCGTATATATTGAAGAAAAGGGGAATTATCAAATCGCGATGGGCGTTTTACAAGTTGTTTAAAAATCCCG
>Ga0181520_10007278_pt1 | contig 16401 bp, 10 predicted proteins | sample PEATcosm2014_Bin_29_FD_132451 | JGI IMG/M metagenome (GOLD analysis project Ga0181520, IMG submission 132451) | Peatland microbial communities from MTU Mesocosm Facility, Houghton, MI, USA - PEATcosm2014_Bin02_30_metaG | ecosystem: Environmental > Terrestrial > Soil > Wetlands > Peat | place...
ATACCTGACGCTACACTGCTTCGGAATTCGGGATGAAAACAAAAGGGACTTTTCCAGAATGTTTGCCTGGAAATCCGCATAGAATGATATGAATGCCTGCGATTCCGCATTTCTGCTTCATTTACAGTAAAGCAGTCAAGCCGCTGGACGCTTGACAGTCATGCTTATTGCCGATTCGGATTGCCCCACTTCCAATTTCGAATCTCCGGCAGATCCTCGCCATTTTTGTCTATGTATTGCTTGTGTTCGATCAACTTGTCCTCAAGCTGCTGCTTCAGGTAGATGCCCTTGCCACCAGTCTGGGGCAGACGGTCAATCGTATCCATCACGAGGTGAAACCGGTCCAACTCGTTCAGCACCGTCATGTCGAAGGGCGTGGTGATGGTGCCCTCTTCCTTGTAGCCACGGACGTGTATGTTGGCGTGGTTGGTGCGACGGTAGGTTAACCGGTGGATCAGCCACGGATAGGCATGGAAGGCGAAAATGACCGGCTTGTCTTTGGTGAAGAACTCGTCGAAATTCGTGTCGCTCAACCCGTGTGGGTGCTCGGTTTGCGGTTGCAGCCTCATGAGGTCAACGACATTGACCACCCGGATTTTCAGGTCGGGCAGATGCTCGCGCATGATGGAGACGGCGGCAAGCGTCTCCAGTGTGGGCACATCACCACAACAGGCCATGACCACGTCAGGCGTGGCGCTCTGGTCGTTGCCGGCCCATTGCCAGATGCCTATGCCTTCCGTGCAATGTTTGACGGCGGCGTCCATCGTCAGCCACTGCGGCGCGGGGTGTTTACCCGCGATCACGACGTTGACGTAATGGCGGCTGCGCAGGCAGTGATCCATCACCGACAGCAAACAGTTTGCATCTGGCGGAAGGTAAACTCGCACTACCTCGGCTTTCTTGTTGACGACGTGATCTATGAAACCGGGGTCTTGATGGGTAAAACCATTATGATCCTGCCGCCAGACATGCGAGGCCAGCAGGTAGTTCAATGAAGCGATCTTCCGCCGCCACGGCAAATGCGCGGTGATCTTCAACCACTTGGCGTGCTGGTTGAACATCGAATCAACAATATGAATGAACGCCTCGTAGCAGTTGAACAATCCATGCCGCCCGGTGAGCAAATAACCTTCAAGCCAGCCTTCGCATTGATGCTCGCTCAACATTTCCATCACGCGCCCGTCGGATGCGAGAAATTCGTCGCTGGTCACAATCGTGGTGTCCCATTGGCGTTGGGTCGTTTCAAAAACGGCTTCCAAACCGTTTGAGAGGGTTTCATCCGGGCCGAAGATGCGGAAGTTTCGTTGTGCTTGATTCAATTTCGTCACGTCGCGCAGAAACTTACCCAGCGCATGCGTGTCGCCGATGCCGCGCACCCCCGGCGTGGGAACGTCCACAGCGTAGTCACGAAAATCCGGCATTCGCAGGTCGCGGAGCAGAAGGCCGCCGTTGGCGTGGGGATTCGCGCCCATGCGTCGGTCGCCCTTGGGCGCAAGTTCTGCCAGTTCCGGTTTCAGACGACCCTGTTCATCGAAAAGTTCCTCGGGCACGTAGCTCCGCAGCCAGTCCTCCAAGAGCTTAAGATGTTCGGGATGGGTGGCCGGGTCGGACAACGGCACTTGGTGCGATCGGAATGTGCCTTCAACCTGCCGGCCATCAATCACTTTTGGCCCCGTCCAGCCCTTGGGCGAGTTGAGGACGATCATTGGCCAGCGCGGACGTATGAGACTGCCGTGGACACGGGCGTTCTGGTGAATTTTTTTGATCTGCTCCACAGCCATGTCGAGTGCCGTTGCCATGGTTTCATGCATGAGCGCAGGCTCGTGACCCTCGACAAAATAAGGCGTCCACCCATAGCCACGGAGCAATTGTTCCAATTCCTCGCGGGTGATGCGGGCGAGCAGGGTCGGGTTGGCAATTTTATAGCCGTTGAGATGCAGGATCGGCAGCACCGCGCCGTCGGCGGCCGGATTGAGAAATTTGTTGGAATGCCACGCTGTGGCCAGCGGTCCGGTTTCCGCCTCGCCATCACCGACAACGCAGGCGACGATGAGGTCGGGGTTGTCGAACACCGCCCCGAACGCATGGCTGAGCGAATAGCCCAGCTCCCCGCCCTCGTGGATCGAGCCCGGGCACTCTGGCGATGCGTGGCTGGGAATTCCTCCGGGAAAGGAGAACTGAATAAAAAGCTTCCGCAGCCCGTCCTCATCCTGGCTGATATTGGGATAAATCTCGCTGTAAGTGCCCTCGAGGTAGGTGTTGGCCACAACCGCAGGGCCGCCGTGCCCCGGGCCGGAAACGTAAATCATATTGAGGTCAAATTTCTTGATGACCCGGTTCAGGTGGACGTAAATAAAGTTCTGACCGGGAGTTGTCCCCCAGTGTCCCAACAGCATGTGCTTCACATCCTCGAGCCTCAGCGGTCGCTTTAGCAGTGGGTTGTCGTAAAGATAAATCTGGCCTACCGACAGATAGTTGGCGGCACGCCAATAGGCGTCCATCTGATGGAGCAATTCCGGAGTGAGTGTATTGGTTTTCATGATTCAATCCTTTTTTTTGATGCGCCGGGTCCGAGAATTCGGCATACCGAGCGCGCAATCATTAGTTCTTCGTCCGTGCGAATGACGCGCACGGTGACGGGAGCGCTGTTAGCAGAAATCATCCCCGCATTCTCTTCATTGCGCGACCCATTCAATTCAATGCCCATGAAGCCGAGCCCATCACAGATGCGGGCGCGAACGGACGGGCAGTTTTCCCCAAGCCCAGCGGAGAAAACCAGCGTGTCCAATCCACCAAGCGCAGCGGCGAATGAGCCAATCCATTTCCTCGTCTGGTAACAGAACAGCTCCACGGCTTCAGCCGCCCGCCCGTCATGCAATTCCTGTGCGAGCAGGTCGCGCATGTCGGAACTGGTTTCCGAAACTCCAAGCAGACCCGACTCGTGATTGACCATTTCGTAAAATTGTTTGGTGGTCATCTGCTCGGTTCGGGCCAGATATGGCGCCAGACCGGGATCCAGATCACCGGAGCGGGTGCTCATCACCAATCCTGCCGTTGGAGTGAAGCCCATGCTCGTGTCGATGCTCTTCCCGCCAAGCACCGCAGCGAGACTGGCCCCATTCCCAAGGTGCGCCAGGATCACGCGCCCTTGGGCCGCTTTCTGACCTGCTATCCGTGCGAGTTCCTCCATCAGATACGCGTAAGACAGGCCGTGGAATCCGTAGCGTTGGACGCCCTTTACGTCGAAGCGGCGCGGTATCGGCAGCAGCTTGGCCACGCGCGGCATGGTCTGGTGAAATGCCGTGTCAAAGCACGCCACCTGTGGCAGTTTCGGATGACGGTGGCGGAAGGTCTCGATCAGTTCGATCTCGCGTGGCAGATGGTCCGGATCATATGGCCTGATGCGATGCAGTTCATCCAGCAAGTCCTGGGTGACCATCTCGGGCTGGATGTGTTTCATCCCATGAACCACGCGGTGTCCTACAGCCTGGACCAATTCAAAACCATTCTGTGTTTCGAGCCAGTCAATCAAAACATTCGCCGCCGACCTGTGATCGGATGCCGCGATGCCGTGATGTCCGTGCCCCTTGCCGGTCAGGTCGTTGAAACTCAGATTGGTGCCGCTCAAGCCGATGCGGTCAATCTTACCGTGCAGCCCACGCTTCAGCGGTTCACCAGCCTGGTAGAGCGCGAACTTGACGCTCGACGAGCCGCCGTTGATTGTCAGGACACTGGCTTTGGTCTTGGCCGCTTTCATTTGCGATCCTTCATCAACGGTTCCCTTGTCCTTGAAAATGAAGAACAGGAACACCGCACACCGCCGATATCCAGAAACCATGCCATGATTGGCGCGCTTCCGTTCATTTTTTCATATCACCGGGATGATGCTTGGAAATTTGTCCGTTGCTTTCCAGTTCCGCCACTTTCGCCAGGCGGCGACGATGACGCTCCGCGCCGCTGAATCGCGCAGCGAGAAATGTTTGCACCAGTTCCCAGGCAAGCGCGCGACCGATTACAAGTCCCCCGAGGCAGATCATGTTCAGATCGTCGTCCTCAACGCCTTGGTGCGCAGAAAAGTTTTCATGAATCAAGCTCGCGCGCACCCCCGCCACTTTGTTTGCGCAGACCGATGCCCCGACACCACTTCCACAGATGGCCACGCCGCGTTCCACGTCTCCGCCGGCAACAGCGCGGGCCAGCGGCACGATAAAATCCGGATAATCATCGTCCACCTCCGGCTGTTGATCGCCGAAATCAATCACGTCATGACCGGCTTCCCGCAACATCCTGACAAGATGAACTTTTAACTCGTGACCTCCATGGTCAGCGGCGATGCCAACAAGCATGGACGGTGTTGGCAGGATGGTCGGGGGATTGGTCATATTCGCTTCCTCACCTCTGGCCGCTCTCTCTGATTTGCACGCCCAGCTTGCGCTGAAGTGCCGTTAGGACAACCTCTGCCGCCGCCTCGGCGCTGATCGCGGCGGTGTTGATGATCAGGTCATGGCTCAAAGGGTCGGTCACATCGTGACCGAAATGGCGGTGGATCAACTTCTCGCGCTCGTGATCCGTTTTTTCGACCTCAACCCGGGCGGCATCCAGACTCAAACGCGCTTTGTCGGCGATCCGCTGGATGCGCGCCTCAATCGGCGCAACCATCCGCACACACAAACCGAACTGGCCGGGCAAAATGAACCGCGCTCCGTGGCCGACGATGACCACGTCCCCTTGGTGCCCAAGCGCGAGCACAACTTGCTTCAAATAGATCAGATAATCCGATGTGCCGATATGCTGGGAGTTCAGCAATTGGCTGATGGATTGCTGGATCGTTGCCTGATCACGCTCATCCAGACTCTCGATCAACTGGCGGCGAACATGCGCTTTTTGCGCGATTTCATCCACGATTTCGTTGTCGAACACCTGCCAGCCAAGGCGTTTTCCGGCCAGTCGGGCAACGGTGTTTCCGCCGGCGCCCTTCTCGCGGGAAATGATCAAGTATGGGCCATAGAACAGGTCGCCCTCCTTGCCGCGCCCGGGTCGCCGCTCACGATTTTCCGAGCGTTTTTCCAAGGCTTCGTTGGCCAGATAAACAGCGATTTGCCTTTTGACATATGCTTCAACGTCCATCATAACAATTTTCAGAATTCTCCGTGTTCGTCTGAATTTATATCCAGCCGGCCACGCAAACCAACATTTATTCCGGGTTTTGTGGCGCTGACTTTGTTAGCTGGACGGTCTTCGCGAACGTCTTACTCCATTGCGGCCAGCAGTTCGTCCAGGGCAACGGTGGCGAAACTGGTAGCGGAGTCGCTCATGGCGTAGGGGATGATAAGTTCGCGTCCGTGCAACAGTGCGCCACAGGTATAAACCACGTTCGGAACATAACCTTCGCGCTCCGCTTCGTTCGGGCAGAGCAACGGTCCAGGCAGGCGGCCGATGACGCGGCTGGGGTCATTCAAATCGAGCAGGAATGCTCCGAGGCAATACTTCCGCATCGCGCCGACACCGTGGCTTAACACCAGCCAGCCCCGTTCGGTTTCAATCGGCGAACCGCAGTTGCCGAGCTTGAAAAATTCCCACGGCTGCGCGGGTGACAACAATACCTTCGGTTCGGCCCAAAAATGAAGGTTGTCGGAGAACATGATCAAAATGTTCTCGTCGTCCTGGCGCGAGAGCATCGCGTATTGCCCGTTGATTTTGCGCGGGAACAGCGCCATGCCTTTGTTCTGCACGGCGGGGCCGTTGAGCGTGCGAAATTTGAAATGCACGAAGTCCGGCGTCTCCAACAATTGCGGCAGCGTGATCTTGCCGTCGTAGGCGGTGTAGGTCGCGTGGTAGGTGAAGCCTCCGTCGTCATTCAGGAAACGGACGAAGCGCGCGTCCTCGATGCCATTGCTCTGGCTGGGCGCGGATGGAAAGAGGATGCGTTGCGAAATCTGGCTGTCCGATGTGAAGTGGACTTCATAATTCGATTCCGCCAGCAACAGGATGCCGCGCGCCGCGCGGGTCGCCGTGGCGTCGGTGGTGTCCTCCGTGAGACCCGACGCGAGGAGAACCGCGTGCAATTCCTTCAGCGTGAAATCCTCGTGCAGCTTGTCCATCACGCGCCGGCAAAAATCATTTTGCACGCCCGCTTCCTCCAGTTTGTGGGCAAACAATCCCTTGACGTAGGCGGCATTGGGCACGCGCTCCGGCTCCATCACAAATGGCACGGGCGGCGTGAGCGTGATGCGTTGTTGGGCGCTGACCGTGCCGGTGCGGAAGGTAATGGAGGAAATGTGCCCCTCGCCAGTGGCCCGCAGGCTCAAGATGAAACGCAGCGCGCCCTTGGGCAGTCCGTTCTGGTCGGGATGCGGCACGATGGATGGATTGAACAGCGCTGCGGACTCCGGCGAGTATTCATTTGTGAAGTAAGCCCCGATGAGCATCTGCCGTCCAGGTGACGGCTGCGCGCCGGGTTCGAGATAAATCTTCACCTGCTCGAAGCGTTCGCTGAAAATATCTTCAACGTGTTTGTGCCGGTTTGAAAACTCGCCCAGCAAATGGCCCAGCAACCGTGTGACTTCCTCTTCCGGCAAGGCCATGACCCGCGCGACGATCCGCCGCGCAATGTCAGTGGTAGCGGGTTGAAACGGGCGCATCAGTACCCGCGAACGATCAGGGATCAAAATGGGGCCGATGCGTTTGGCGTGAAGCGTGGACGATGTTTGCTTGGTCATGAGATTTATTTTGCCGGTCTTTTCGGCAACCAGTGTCATTCGCTGACAGGTTCCTTGAAACTGGTGAGAGTATTTTGCAGCGCCTGCTGTTCCGCGAGTGCAAGCAAAAAAGCCAGCGTGGATTCGGCGCCCTGATTCTGGCTCAACCGGTCCACGTGCAGGCCGTCGCGGCAGCCGCCGGTGCCCGGATCGTAGAGAGCGAGGCCCAGATCATTTCGACCGAGAAACCACTCGAACGCGCGGCGCGCCTCCGCAACCCATACCATGTCGCCAGTGGCGTGATACGCCTCGATGCAGGCCGAAACCGTGGCCTGCGCCTCGATGGGTTGCTGGTCGAATTGCGCGCGTTCCTGGCCGCGCCGGTAAAATCCGTTCGAGCCGATGGGCCGGAAAGCGCCGGTTGCGGAGGTCTGAACCTTGACCAGCCAGCGCAAGGCTTTAAGGCCGGTGTCCAGCAACGGCGCGGCGCTCATATAGCGCCCGCTAAGGATGAGCGCGTGCGGCAGCTTTGCGTTCGCATACGAAACGACTTCTTCAAACCAGTGCCAGTCTCCGGTGGCGGTGTCGCCGTAGCTCTGCATCAGTCGCGTCGTGAGTGTTTCCCGAATGTGGTTCGCGCGCCGGTCACCGCTGAACCGTCGCAGATATTCGTCAATTCCTATCAACGTGAACGCCCAGGCGCGTGGCGACGCAAATTCGGCGGCCACCGGCAGCGCCTGCTCGAAGAGTTGCGCCGCAAGCATTTGAAAGCTTCCCTGACCGGCCTGCGACACGCACAACCCCAGCGCCCATAGCGCGTGACCCTGGCAATCCTCCGAGCCGACGTCTTCCAGCCAGCGCCGCTCGAAGCTCATGAAATTGCGGAAACGCCCGCGCTGGCGATCGAAGGCATGATTGATGAATGCCGCGTAGGTGGCGGCCCGCGCGCCGAGTTGTGGCGAACCGTGCCCCAACTTTTTCAGCATGAGCGCCAGCACCAATGCGCGGGCGTTGTCGTCCGTGCAATAACCTTCGGCAAAATTCGGCACGGTGAAGCTCGCGTGTTGAAATATGCCGGTCGAATCGCTCATGCGAAACAGATGATCCAGCTTCAATTCCGGCAATTGCCCCGGCTGTTCGTCGAGAGTCTTGATGGGTGAAGATTTTCGCCCGACGAAATTGTGATCCTGACGCGCCTGCTCAAACGACTTCTCATAGAGTTGCGCCACGCGGCTCCAAACCATGTCGCGCCCCAGCTTGTAGGCGTTCTTGCGCATCGAGTGACGCAATGATTCATCGCGCAGCAACTCGACGACCGCGACCGCAATGGCCTTCGCATCGCGGAAGGGCACGAGTTTGCCGCGTTCCGCCGTCAGCAGTTCCGCCGCGTGCCAGTAAGGCGTGGACACCACGGCATTGCCCGCGCCAAATGCGTACGCCAGTGTGCCTGAAGTGATTTGCGCTTCAGTCAGATAGGGCGTGAGATAAATGTCCGCTGCGCCGATGAACCGCATCAATTCCTCCAGCTCGACAAAACGATTGAAGAACACGACGTGTTTCTGCACGCCGAGGTCTTTGGCCAGCCGCTCCAAGCTCAAGCGATAAGCTTCGCCCTCGTTGCGCAGCAAATTCGGATGCGTCTGGCCCAGCACGATGTAAACGACATTGGGAAATTCGCGGATGATGTCCGGCAGCGCGCGCAGCGCATATTCAATGCCCTTGTTCGGCGACAGCAAACCGAACGTGAGCAGGGCCTGTTTGCCGGCCACGCCGAATTCGTCCTTGAAATAATTCGGGTCGGCGAACGGCATGTCGGGAATGCCGTGCGGAATGAGATCAATCTTGCTCTCCGGCGCGTGATAAACTTCGCGCAAAAATTCCCGGCCACGTTCGTTCATCACCACCAGCCGTGTCGAAAGGCGGATCAACTCGCGCATCACGCGCCGTTGTTCCGTATTCGGCTCACGCAACACCGTGTGCAGTGTGGTGACAATGGGCATCTGTAATTCGCGCAGCAATGCCAGCACATGACTCCCCGCCGGCCCGCCGAAAATGCCGAATTCATGCTCAACGCAAACCACATCCACGTCCGTGATGTTTAAAAAATCCGCCGCGCGCAAATAAGACGGCAGTTCCTGTTCCGCAATCTCAAACCGCACCTCCGCCGGATAATCGTAACCGTCCGCGAGATCATTGACCGGTACGACGAGGCATTGCATCGCCGGAAACTGCGCCGCCACGGCGCAGCGCAAATCTGTCGTGAACGTGGCAATGCCGCATTTTCTCGGCAAATAATCGCCGAGAAACGCGACCTTGCGGATGGCAGAGGCGGACTGCATAAATTTTTGGCCAGCGGCACGAGCCGATGCACCTGTGCTGACGATTTAAATAATGCACCACGCCGCAGCTTTCACCAAGAACCATTTCCAGCCTTTACGGCAAATAGGCGCTCTTGGTTGGTCTCCGCCGCGACGCATTCGGGGAAAAGTTTGCAAAGCGTGTATTGCCGAAGAAATAAATTGTCAAAGTCCTCAAACCAAATAGTTATGGAAAATGCCGCCTTATACTGTTCTGTCACGTGCCCTTCAGATTCCTTCACTTGCCTCGCACTATTTTTTCAAAAGCTGGCTCCAGAGGCAGGGCTCGAACCTGCAACCCGCCGGTTAACAGCCGGCTGCTCTACCATTGAGCTACTCTGGAACCCAAACGGGTATTTATCTTATAAACCGCCTTTCCCGGCGTCAAACGGATTCGTTCCGCAACGAAGCTTCGTGCAACAACGCCATCACCTCGCCGTCGCCTGTCTGCGAAAACTCGTCGTAGTATTGGCCCACCGCCTCAAAATTCACGTCCGCGAACAGCACGATCACCTCGTCCGCCACGCGCTGCAGCCGTTGGACCGCGTGTGTCGAGGCCACCGGCGCGGCGATGATGACGCGCCGCGCTTTTTGCCGCCGGGCGGAAAGCACGGCGGCCTCGGCGGTTGCGCCCGTGGCCAGGCCATCGTCCACGAGCAAAATAATCTTGCCTTCCAGCCCGGGCGCGGGGTTGCGGTGAAATTGCAAACGATACTCCCGCAGGCGTTCCTTTTCTTCCGCGATCACGCCATTCAGTTCCGCGCGCGCCCGCGGATTTTTCCATTTGAACGTCTCGTCGAAAAGGACGACATCCGGTTCGGCCAGCGCGCCGACTGCGAATTCGCGCTGCCACGGGTGGCCGATTTTTCGGACGATGAGCGCGTCGAGCGGACGTTGCAGCGCGCACGCCACTCCGGCGGCAACAACCACGCCGCCGCGCGGCAATCCCAGCACCAGATCGGCCCCGGCCTTCTGTTCACACAGATACTGGCCGAGCCGGCAACCCGCATCCGCTCGTGATACGAACCTCATAAGACATAAATCCGATTTTCGAAGAAAATTCAACCCGTCACGAGTGTGCCGACCTTTTCGCCCGAAACAGCGCGGCGCAGGTTGTGCGGCTTGAAGAAGTCGAAGACGATGATGGGCATCTTGTTGTCCATGCACAGCGAAAACGCCGTTGAATCCATCACCTTGAGCCGCCTTTGCAGCGCGTCGAGATAGGAGATTTCCGCGAACCGCTTCGCCTTGGGATTTTTCTTCGGGTCGCTGTCGTAAATGCCGTCCACCTTCGTCGCCTTCAAAATCACCTCCGCGCCGATTTCATTGGCGCGCAGCGCGGCGGCGGTGTCGGTGGAAAAATAGGGATTGCCCGTGCCCCCGCCGAAGATGACCACCCTGCCCTTTTCCAGATGCCGCACCGCGCGGCGGCGGATGAACGGCTCGGCCACCTGCGACATGGCGATGGCGCTTTGCACGCGCGTGGGGCAGCCGAGTTTCTCCAGCGCGTCCTGCAACGCCAGCGCGTTGATGATGGTCCCCAACATGCCCATGTAATCGCCGGTCGCGCGTTCGATGCCGCGTTCGCTGCCGGGCAGGCCGCGGAAAATGTTCCCGCCGCCGACAACGATCACCACCTGCGCGCCCAGTTCGCGCACCTCGCGGATTTGCCCCGCCATGTGATGCACCGCCTCGGGGCAGATGCCCACGCCGCTTTCGCCGCCGAGCGCCTCGCCGCTCAACTTGACCAGCACACGGGAAAATTTGGGAGATTTGGACATGATCATGCAAGTTGTTGTAACGCTCTCGGCACGGGCAATTTCTAGCAGCCGGACGGCGCGAGGTCAAACCAAAGTCGCAACCGGCTGTATTCCAAAATGAGTCGCAGGGCACGACGCAGGGGGGTGCCGGCCCAAAACGGCCCGTCACCTCGTCTCCTGCAAATCGGGACGCCACCATGCGAATTGACGGATTGCTGATTTTGTGATTGAATTAGAAACGCTGTGAATGGTTCAAACTCAATGAGTCGGAACAGCGCAAATTTGCCGGGAAAGCCGGAGTTTCCAGGGCGATTGACACTCTTGCACATTCATCTGTCTGTATCCGGTCGCGTTCCCCACAAAGGAATTTATGAACAATAAAATGTTCGGTTTGGCCGTGATGATCACCGCTCTGGCGACGGCGGGATTGCCGGCGCAGACATTCAGTGTGATTCACACGTTCACCAACAGCCCCGACGGGGCGAATCCGGCCGCAGACCTGACTCTCTACGGAAACACGCTTTACGGGACGACGCAAGGGGGTGGCTGGGGCAGCAGCAACTCGGTCGGCGGCACCGTTTTCAAAGTCAACACCGATGGGACGGGCTATACCGTCATTCAAAGATTCCCTGTCGTCAATGCAAGCTGGCCCGCCAACATCACCGGAGACCTGAATACGGGGGTGGTGCTGGGCGGCGACACGTTGTATGGAACGACCTATTTCGACGGCGGCACGTTGTTCAAGGTCAACACCGATGGGACCGGCTATGCCACGCTTTACACGTGCCTGGGAAACTATTACACTAATTTAGGTGGTTTGACTGAAATGAGCTATCCCCAGGGGGATTTGCTTTTGAACGGCGGCACGCTTTATGGATGCCTGTATCTCGGCACTGGTTATGGAGGTTGGGAGAGCGGTGTGATATTCAGCCTCGCCACGGATGGTTACGATTTTACCAACATCAAGAATTTTTCGTGGCTGGATGAAAGCGGCGGATACGCGCCGTTTGGAGTGCTTTTGACCAACGGAACGCTGTATAGCGTGACACAACGCGGGCCGGGCTATTTGAATAATGGCACCATCTACAAGGTCAACACAGATGGAACGGGCTATGTCCTCCTTAAAGTTTTCGCCGGGAACGACGGGGCGATTCCACGGTCAACGCTGGTGTTGAACGGCGGCACGCTTTATGGGACGACTACAGCAGGCGGCGCCAATGGTTCGGGCGTGGTGTTCAGCATCAACACGGATGGGACGGGCTACACCGTTCTCAAGAATTTTTCCGCCCTGGTTTCCAACGCCAACAGCGATGGGGCAAACCCGAACAGCCTGATATTGAGCGGCAGCACGCTTTATGGGACGACAGTTTATGGCGGCAATGCGACCAATGGCGTCGTCTTCAAAATCAACACGGATGGGTCGGGTTTCAAAGTCATCAAAACTTTTTCCGCCTTGAACAACAACACCAACAGCGACGGGGCAAATCCCTGCGCGTGTCTGACGCTGGGCGGCGGCACGCTTTATGGGACGACTTGCAATGGCGGCGCCGCCGGTTGCGGCACGGTGTTTCAGATCGCATCAACCGCGCCCGGAATTACCAGCCAGCCCGTCCATGCAACCGTTTCAACCGGCGGCACGGCAACATTCACGGCGGGTGTTTCGGGTTCGCTGCCGTTCAGGTATCAATGGATGTTCAATGGGACAAACATCTCCGGCGCAACCAATGCCGTGCTGTCCATCGCGAAAGTGACCGTGACCAACCTTGGCTTTTATACGGTCATGGTCACCAACACGATCGGCGGCGTGATGAGCGCCCCGGCCGGCTTGTTCATCGCGGACCCGAAAGTGATTGCCGGTCTCATCGTCACCGGCCCCGCCGGCACCAACTACAATCTGCAATCCACCGCGGTTCTTGGAACCGGGAGCGTCTGGACGACGCTGACGAACATCAGCCTGCCGGCGCAGCCCTGGCTCTACATGGACTATTGTTCGCTGACGAATCCGCTTCAATTTTACCGCCTTGCCATCACCAATGCGGCGGCCCATCCGACGAATGCCTGGGGCAATCTGGCCACGCTCGCTTTGCAACAGTTCACCGCGCTCGCCGTCCAGTGGCCTGCCGGCACGAACTACGATCTCCAATCCGCACCCACGTGGGGTGGCGTCGCCAATTGGACGACGCTGACAAACGTCGGCCCATTCCCGCAGCCTTTCCTTTACATTGATTACAGTTCGCCGACGAATCCGCAATCCTACCGTGTCGTGCCCGGACCCGCCTTCAGCAGCCAGCCCGCCAGCGCCACCGCCGCCTCCGGCGGAATGGTGGTATTTGACGCGGGCGTTTCCGGCACGCCTCCCTACGGCTTCCAATGGATCTTCAACGGAACAAACATCCCCGGCGCAACCAACCTTTCACTGACCATCACCAATGTCTCGCCCGCCAGCGCCGGACTCTATGCGCTTGAGATCATCAACGGGGGCGACTCGGTAATCAGCGCGGCGGCAAGCCTGGCGGCGGTGGATTTGGAGACGCTCGCGGGCCTTGTCATCAGCGGTTCCATCGGCATGAATTACGCCCTGCAATCCGTCGCAACCCTTGATGGCGGCGACCAGTGGATGACGCTGACCAACATCCTCCTCCCGTCGCAGCCCTACACCTGCATTGACTACGGTTCAATGACGAATCCGCGCCAGTTCTACCGCCTTGCCGCCACCAATGCCGCCACCCCTCCTCCGCTGAATCTGGAATTGCTCCGGGGCCTCGTCATCAACGGCCCCATTGGCGTCAACTACGATGTGCAGGCCTTTACATACGGCGGCGGCTGGACGACGCTGACAAACATCAACCTGCCGTCGCAGCCTTACATTTTTATTGATTACAGTTCGCCGACGAATCCACAGCAATCCTACCGCGCCGTGCCCCAATAATCGCGGGTTCGCGCCGCTTTTTACAGAACAGATCAAATCGTGCCATGTTGATTGAAACCGCGTTGGGCGGCATCACTGTGAACGGGTTATCCTGAAAGTATTTGAACATGAGGCGATTGCACAGTAAATGGGATGTGAGCGATTTCGACTCTGTTTCCTTGTCATTCCTGCCTGACCGTAGAGGGCGGCATCCTGGCGCAGTCATCGGTGTCCGGTAAGGGGTGATGAAGGTGATGCGTGGTTCCATGGTCGTTGATTTGCTATCAAGCCCGGTTGATATGTTGGAGCGAGTGTGCGCCGGAACATAGCGCGCGTCAACTTTTTAAAAAGCTGAAATCCGCGTAATTATGGCGCAACAGACAGACTTTCCCAGCGCACGTTCCATTGGCCGTTGTCGGGAAAGCCGGGCGCGTTCTTCTTTGGCGCGCCATCCCATCCGGCGGCCATCAGCGCGGTGGCGTAAAGCAACCCGCCGTTCGCGGGCAGATAAATCGTCAGGCCGGGCCGCTGATAAACGTGGCCGTTGAGGGCGTAATGATTTTTGGGTGTGTCCAGCAGCAGCGCGTCAATCGCGCGGTCCGGTTCGCCGAGCCGCGCCGCCGTCATTGCCAGCATCGGATAATCCCAGCCCCAGGTGTCCGGCCAGTTCCAGTTCTTCCAAATCCAGTCGAGCGTGTTCCGCATCGTTTCCGCGTCCACGCCGGGGCCGGGCACAAAACTCAACGCGCCAACCACGGCGGGATGATCCGAGTTCCATTTGGCATTCGTGTAGCTGTCCGGCGTCGTTTCGGTGAAAAGATATTTGTCGTGAGCCACCGGCGGCCTGGCGAGGCCGCGCAAAACGTCGTCCCACTTTTGCTCGCGCGGCAGGCCGAGGCGCGTCCGCCAAAGCTGCGCCGTCTCCAGCCCCCAGCGCACGTAGGTCAGCTCAAAGGTCGGGTTCAAAGTCTTGTCCTTGGGAAACCTTTCCTGCGCGCACTGCAACACCGGGCCGAGGACGTAACGGCTGGTGTTCGTGTCCCACGCCGCGTAGCTCGCCAGGAAATCCGCCGTGGAAAAAACGATGTCCTTGTATTTCTCCAGCGTCGCGGTGTCGTGATGTTCACGCCAGCACAATTCCGCGTAAAAAATCGGGTGCGGCTCCTGCCAGATGAGAAACGGCCCGACGGACGAGGGGGACTCCGCGCCGCTGGGACTCGTCATCTTCGGCCAGCGCGCGCCGGCGTAGCCCTGTTTTGTTGCGGTGCCCTCCGCGCGCGGCAGGATTTTCTGATAATAATCGAGGCTGTTTTCCAGCAGCGGCAGCCGGTTCCACAATGCAAAATGCGCCTCGTGCCACCAGTGCATTTCCAGATGGAATTTGCCCTCCCACGTGTTGTAAGTCAGCCCGGTTTCCTGCGGCGGATTTTTGCCCGCGCTCTGGATGGCCGTGAGGTATTGCGACAGGACGATGCGGCGTTCGAGTTCAAACCAGCGCGGGTCCTTGCTGCCGGACAGATCAATCGCGCCGCCGGTCTGCCAGAAGTTGTTCCAATGCTTTTGCGCCGCGCCGCTGGTCTGGGCGAAATTCGACAACATGCCCGGTTCAAAAAAACTCGTCGGTCCAAACACACAGACCATCTCCAGCGCGTCTGGTCCGCCCCCACCCCTTCCCTCTCCCATCGGATGGGTGAGGGAAGCCGGGCCGAAACCGATTTCAAACTGATGCTTCGCAGTGTTTGTGATGCCCGCGCCGCTTGTCCAGTTTGCCGCCACAAAATATTCATCGTTGTCCAGCTTGCGATGAAACAACGCCTCGTCCGGCTGCGGTTGCGACAAAATCGTTTCATGCGCGTCGGGATGGCTCCAATCCGCCGTCATCGTCTCGCCGGTGCCGTAGGGAAAATGGATTTGAATCGCCAGCTGCTGCATTTTCAAGAGCGGCGATTTCACGCGCACGGCAACCGCATCCAGTTTCGGGTCACAGACCGTTTCCACGTCCACCGGCTGGCCGTCGAACTTAAAATGGCTGGTGATCTCGCCATCCCATAAATCCAGTTTCTGCACGATGTCCGTCAAATCATTCGTCCGCGCGGGTGAACCGTCGGCATGTTTCAGGACGAACCCGATTTGCCCCAGGTGCAGGCGGTGCGGATTGTCGCGCAGCCAGTTGATTTCCGGCGTCATTTTGTTTCCCGGCACGTCGGCATAAGGCACGAGGCGGCCATTCAGGTCGGGAAACGTCTTGAACGCGAATTTGTCAATGTCCCAGCCGTTCGGGTTCGGACTCGTGTGCCAGCCCCAATCCGACAACGTGCCGAGGGGAATCGTCTGCTCAAAGGCCCCGGGAAAAGTTTGCAAGCCGGTCGCGTCCACGGTGAAGGCGAACTTGCCGTTGCCGACCGACAAGGGATTGTTCGCGTCGAAATTTGTCAGCACGACATCGTGCCGCGTGACCAGCGCGTGCCGGTCAATGGGCGCGGCGTGAACCGCCGCCGCCAGTAAAATGAAAAGGCCCGCGAGCCGGAAGAACGAATGGATTGTTGTTTGCATATCTTGAAGGGAGAAAAATCAATGAAAGCGCGCCGGAAGACAAGCCGGATTACATTTCTGTTGAATGATTTGCCGGGAGCGCCGGCGTCCCGCCGGCAGCCGCAGGGGATGTCCAAAGCCAATTG
>Ga0181520_10007279_pt1 | contig 16401 bp, 13 predicted proteins | sample PEATcosm2014_Bin_29_FD_132451 | JGI IMG/M metagenome (GOLD analysis project Ga0181520, IMG submission 132451) | Peatland microbial communities from MTU Mesocosm Facility, Houghton, MI, USA - PEATcosm2014_Bin02_30_metaG | ecosystem: Environmental > Terrestrial > Soil > Wetlands > Peat | place...
CGTGAGGCCGAGGCGCCGCACCGCCTGGATCTCGGCGACGACGCGAAAGACCGGGGCGGGCAGCAGATGCACTTCGTCGTAGATTATGAGGCCCCATTTCTCCCTGCGGAAGAGGTCGAAGTGCGGGAAGTCCGCGTCCTTGTCGGGCCGCCACGTGAGTATCTGGTAGGTCGCTATCGTGACCGGCCTCACCGTCTTCTCGGCCCCCGTGTACTCGCCGACGGCCTCGGGCGGAAGGTCGGTCTTGTCGGCGAGCTCGTCCATCCACTGGTGGACCGCGGCGATGTTCGTGGTGACGATGAGCGTCTTTCGGCCTATCGCGGCCATCGCGGCCATCCCGACGATGGTCTTGCCGGCGCCGCAGGGCATCACGACGACGCCGTAGCCCGAGCCCGGGAGCCCTCCGCCGACGAAGGCCCCGAGAGCGTCGATTTGGTAGGGCCGCATGCCGAATGCCCCTCCCGAGGCGCGGCTTTCTCGCAGCCCGATGGCGAGAGGGTCCCCCGCGGCAAGGGGCGCCTCGTCCTTGACCGGCCATCCGAGCTTGAAGAGCTCGCGCTTCACCGTTCCCCGCTCGGTGACGCGTATCTCGAAGCCGCCGGGGGCCGGCACGAGCCACTTCTGGAGTCTCTTCGACGAGGCGATCTCGCGCTCGGCCTCGACGTCGGCGCAGGCCAGGAGGAGCCTGTCGGGCGCCGGAAGCTCCTTGAGGACGAGGCGGCCGAATCGGGCCATCGTATCCCGGACGATGAAGGAAATATCCCGCGGGATCTCGTAGCGGCTGTAGAGCTCGAGGGTCGTCTCCACATCGGCGGGGGACAGGCCCGCGCTCGCCGCGTTCCATAGGGAGAGGGGGGAGATCCGGTAGGTGTGGAGATGCTCGGGGCTCTTCTCGAGGGCCGCGAAGGCGCCGATGGCCGCCCTGCCCGCCTCGAACCCGGGATCGTGGACGTCGAGGAGGAGGGTGAGATCGCTCTGGACTATGAGGGGCTTGCCGTCGGCCATATCCGATAAAGCATACTGCGAAGGAGGCGCGGAAGCCAAGGCGCGATCGGTATCCGGCGCCCTTCCGGCCTCCCTCAGCGCGGGAGGCCGGGACCGAGCAGGCCCTTCGGATCGACAGCGGCCGACAGCATGCCTGCGCCGAGCATGAATCGGACGTCCTCTTCCATCGCCTCGACTTCCGCGGGACCGATGGCGGAGGTGAAGTGGCTCGCCGCGCCGAGCTTGCGGGCGTCCTCGAGGCTGATGCCCTCCTCCTCGGCTCCGATGGCAGAGGCCTCCTCCTCGTGCGACGCGATCCAGGCGAGCGCCCGCTCGTGCACCGAGACGTAGAGTTCGACGAGCTCGGGATGGTCGCGCAGGAAGGCCGCCCGGGCGGCGATCACCAGCTGCGGTCTCACGTAGCCCTCGGCCGTCGCCAGGACGCGGCATCCCGCGGCCTCGGCCGACAGGACGCTGGAGGCCGCGAGAAGGGCGACATCCACCTGGCCCGCGAGCAGGGCGGTCCGAGCCGCGGGAATGTCCATCTGGATGAAATCGACGTCGCCCAACGCGAGACCCTCTTTCGCCAAAGCCGCCGCTAGGAGCTGATGCAGGACGGTGCCCTTGGGACCGGCCACCTTCCTTCCCTTGAGATCGGCGATCGAGCGCAGCGCGGGATCCTTCGCGACGATAGCGAAGAGCCCGGTCGGCCGGCTGAAGCCCGATACGATCTTGAGGTCGTTGCCGCCCGCCGCCGCGAGGATGACGGAAGTGGTGTTGATCACGCCCGCGATGTCGATGGATCCCGAAGCCATGGCTTCTGCCTGCTTGGCCCCGGAGTCGATCTCGAAGAGCTTCACGGCTACGCCCTTCGCGGCGAAGGCCTCTTCGAGCATGCCGCGCCTCACGGCGACGATGAGGGGCAGATTGAAGGGCGACTTCGCGTAGGAGACGCGGATCTCCTTAGGCGGTCGCGCCTCCGATCCTCCGGCCGCGCATAGGACTCCGGCGGCGAAGGCGATCGAGGCCATCGCCGGGATGAGACGCTTCACGAGCCGTCCTCCTCGGGACGCGCCCCGAGGCTCAGGGCGAGGGAATCCAGGAGGCGGGCGAAGCCCTCGCTCCTCGACTCGCGGGGCCGCGCCAGGCCGACCGCCTCGTCGCTGACGACGCGGCCCGATCTCAGCGCGACGATCCGGTCGCCGAGGTAGACGGCCTCGCGGAGGTCGTGGGTCACGAAGGCCAGGCTCGTCCGCCGGGACGCCAGTATCTCCAGGAGCTCGTCCTGAAGCCGCCTGCGCAGCGGAGCGTCGAGGGCCGAGAAAGGCTCGTCCATGAAGAGGATGTCGGGATCGCGCACCAGGGCCCTCGCCAAGGCTACGCGTTGCGCGATCCCTCCCGAGAGCTGCGAGGGATAGGCGCGGCGGAAGCCCGCGATGCCCAGGAGCTCGAGCGCCTCGCGGACGCGGGGCGCGCCCTCCCGCTCCGCCTTCCTCGATCCCAGGCCGAGGGAGACGTTTCCCTCCACCGTCAGGGAGGCGAGGAGTCGGGGCTCCTGGAACACGAAGCCTATCTTCGTCCCGGCGCCCAGCGTCACGCGGCCCTCGTCGCGGGACTCCAGGCCTGCGGCGACGCGGAGCAGGGTCGTCTTCCCCGATCCGCTCGGCCCGACGACGACGGCGATCTCTCCCTCGGCGAGCTCGAAGTCGACGTCGTCGAGGGCTCGGATCACCCTGCCGTCCACGCGGAAGGAGCGGGAGACTCCGACCAGGCTCAGGCCTGCCATTGCGCCTCGAGTCCGGCCCAGGGCAAAAGCCGCGACGCGAGCGCGAAGGCGGCGCGATCGATGACGAGGCCCAGGACGCCGATCGTGAGTATCCCCGCGAAGACCTCGTCGACCCGGGCCATCTCCTCCGCGTCCAATATCCAGTAGCCGAGGCCCGAGGCCGCGGCCACCATCTCGGCCCCGACGAGGGCGCGCCAGCTGTAGCCGAGCCCCAGGCGGAGGCCGTTCACGACGCTCGGCACGCTCTCCGGGATCATGATGCGGAGCAGGATCCGCCGCCGCGGGAATCCGACGCTCCTCCCCATCTCGACGAGTCGAGGGTCCACGTTTCCCAGGCCCGTGACCGTTCCCATGAAGATCGGGAAGAAGGAGGCGAGCACGATGAGGGCGACCTTCGACGCCTCCCCTATGCCGAACCACAGGATGAGGACGGGCACGAGGGCGAGGGGCGGGACGTTCCGGACGAAGCTGAAGAGGGGATTGAAGGCCGCCGCCAGGCCGGGAGCCAGGGAAGCCAGCACCGCGACGGGGAGCGCCAGGGCGACCGACAGCCCGAAGCCCTCGACCACGCGCAGGACCGAGGCGGCGACGTGCCTGCCGAGCTCGCCGGTCGACGCCGCGACGGCGACCGCCCTTGCGACGCGCAGGGGCGGGGGCAGCAGGTAGGCGCTCGCCCATCCGAGGCTCGACGCGGCCTGCCACAGGGCGAGGACCGCCAGGAAGGGCAGCGCGGCCCTCCATCGGCGCCGCGGCGGACTCGACGCGGACGCGACGACGACGCCGTCTCTCTTTTCCATCAGGCTTCCCTCTGGATCGGATGATGCAGCTTTGGATTCCTCGGCGCGGGGTCTCCCGCGTCTCAGCGATCGGCAGCGAATATAATCCGATCGCTCCGGCCCTGTCTAGCGTCGCCCTTCCCCCGCGATTGCAGGAACGCGGCGGGCGGCGCTACAGTAGAGGCGACATGCGAAAAGCCATTCGGACCGCGCGCTCGCCCTCTTTCAGTCTCGCCCGCGTCATGGTTCCGGGCGCCTTGCTGTACCTCGTCTTCGCCACCTTCTTCGGCTTCTTCTTCGTCGTCGCCGACGAGGTGAAGAGCGAGCTGCGCCGATCGAGGAGCATCGTCATCGACCTCTCCGAGCATCATGGGGCGCCCCTCCGCTTCGACCTCGGGTCCTCTAGCGGGCCCGACCTGGCCGCGAAAGCCGAAGCGAGGCTCGCGTCCGGGCTCGTCGAGGGAGGGGCCTTCTTCCTCGGCCTGTGCGCGGCCTGGGCCTACCATGCCCCCCTCATCCGGTTCTTCCGCGCGAAGCGCCGGGGAGGGACCTGCCCCGTGGGACTGGCACGGGCCGCGAAAGCCAGGATCTGGCGCTCCCCGAACATCGTGGCCCTCGCGACGGCCGTCCCCTTCGTCGTCGTAGGCTTCATCCGGGCCGCGTCGAGCCGCGTCCTCCTCGAGGCGAGAATGCTCCCCATCGAGGCGGCATTCCTCGCGCTATCGACTCTCTTCACCTATCTCTACCAGCGCCACCTGGTCCAGGACCGGTTCGTTCCGCTGCTGTTCACGCGGGAGGAGCTCGCCACTAACCTGCCGGGCGGCCACAGGATGAAGGTACGGGAGAACCTGACCCTGGTCCTGACGCTGGCCACCCTCCTGCCCGTGATCGTCGTCGCCCTCTTCATCGGGACCGGCATCTCTACGGTGGGCACCTTCTCGAGCCTCAGCTCCGACCAGAGGGCTCTTCTCTTCGGCGAGGAGGGGGGCGCATCGCTTCCCAGCATCGACTTCAGGGGCCTGCCGCGCGAGCACTCGGGCGGACTCAGCCTCGACGACCTGCCGGTGCCTCTCATCGCGCCTCTCGACACCCTGAGGATCGCGGCGGGGCTCTCCCTCGGCCTGGCGATAGTCCTCGTCTACGTCTTCCTGATAGCGCGCTGGACGAGCCTCGACATCGTCGGCCCCCTCGAGGTCCTCCGCGCCAACATCGACCGCGCGAGGGAGGGCGACCTCTCCGCCCTGACGCCCGCGACGACCGCCAACGAGGTCGGGGAGCTGACGGTGGGCGTCAACGCCATGCTCAAGGGAATAGCCGAGCGCGGGCGCATCAAGGAGCTCTTCGGGCAGTACCTCACGAAGGAGATATCCGAGGCCATCCTCGACGGGAGGGTCAAGCTCGAGGGCGCCCGCTACGAGGCGACGGTCATGTTCACCGATATCCGCGGCTTCACCGCTATGTCGGAGCGCCTCTCGCCCGAGGAGGTCTTCGCCTTCCTCAACGACTACCTGGGCCGCATGATCGACGTCATCGCCGCGCGGGGCGGCATCATCGACAAATTCCTCGGGGACGGCATCCTGGCGGTCTTCGGCCTTCCGGTCGCCACCGACAGTCACGCCGCCGATGCCTTCGGCGCCGCGATGGACATGCGCCGCGCCCTGGCGGAGATGAACGCGGAGCGCGCGGCGGCGGGCCGCGAGAAAGTGCGGATCGGCATCGGGATGCACACCGGCGAGGTGATAGCGGGCAACGTGGGATCGGCCAAGAAGCTCCAGTTCACCGTGATCGGCGACACCGTCAACCTCGCCTCGCGCATCGAGGGCCTGAACAAGGACTACGGATCCTATCTCCTCGTCTCGGGGGAGACCCACGCGAGGCTGGGAGACGCGAAGCGATCCGAGCGCTTCGAGCGGATCGCGGGCGCCGTCGTGCGGGGGAAGAGCGAGAGGGTGGACCTCTACAGGCTGGCGGAAGCGGACTGAAAGCGATGCCCGCCGGCCCCTCTTTCCGCAACCGCACTATCGCCCTGAGCGCGGACGACCGCCGCCGCCTCGCGCCCGAGCTCGAGAGGGCCCGCGCGCTCGGCGCTTCGCGATCGCGCCTCGCCCCGGCGGACGCGACGGACGCGGTAATCCTCGGCGACGCCCTCGAGATCCTGCCCAGGCTTCCTCCCGCCTCGATCGATCTCCTCGTGGCTGACCCGCCCTACAACCTGGACAAGGACTTCGGCGCGGCGCGAGGCGCGCGCATGAGCGACGAAGGCTACGAGGAGTACACGCGAGCCTGGGTCGAGGCCGCCCTCCCCCTCCTCAAGCGCGAGGCGAGCGTCTACGTCTGCTGCGATTGGCGCTGCTCGTCGGCCGTCCAGCGCGTCCTGTCTCGGTCGCTCATGGTGCGAAATCGCATAACCTGGGAGCGGGAGAAGGGGCGCGCCTCCTCGAGGAACTGGAAGAGCGCCCACGAGGACATCTGGTTCGCGACCGTGTCGGACGGCTACCGCTTCGACGGGGACGCGGTGCGCCTGCGGAGGCGGGTGAGGGCGCCCTACCGGGAGGGCGGCGCGCCCAAGGACTGGGAGGAGGGTCCCGGCGGCCGCTTCCGCGACACGGCGGCCTCCAATCTGTGGACCGACCTCACCGTGCCCTTCTGGTCCATGCGCGAGAATACCCGTCATCCGGCCCAGAAGCCCGAGAAGCTCCTGGCCAAGCTGGTCCTCGCCTCTTCGAGGCCGGGCGACCTCGTCCTGGATCCCTTCTCGGGCTCGGGCACCAGCGCCGTCGTCGCGAAGAAGCTCGGGCGCCGATACGTGGCGATGGAGATCGACGCGGAGCACTGCCTGGCCGCGCTGCGCAGGCTCGAGCTCGCGTCGGCCGACGCGCGTATCCAAGGTTACGACGGCGGCCTGTTCTGGGAGCGGAACTCGGGCCCTCGAAGGGCCTGAGGCGGCCGACGCGGGCCCTAGGTCTTCTCTTCGAGCGTGAGGAGGACGGGCAGGTGGTCCGAGTAGCCGGCGGCTCCCGGGCCCGGCCACGCGAAGGGCACCCCTTCGGCGTCCATGAGGAAGGCCGCGCCGGCGGGCGAGAAGCCCGCGAAGCGGAGCCCGCGAGCGTCGAGGAGGCCCGGGCTCAGGAGGAATCCGTCGAAGCGCTCCCGGCTGCCGCGAAAAGAATAGCTGTAGCCTCCCGAGACCTCCCAGGGGCTGTAGAGCACGACCTCCCCGTCGAGCGGGGCGGCCTGAGCCGGCGCCGAGGCCACGAGGAGGCGGGCGGGCCGAGATCCGCCCGCGGTAGCCGGGCCTCGGCCCGGCGTCGCTTCCTCGACCGGCATGAGGGCCGTCGCGTAGCGACGGTCAGCCCGGAGGTACTCGTCGGGACTCTCGTTGAAATCGCCGCAGACGACGAGCTCGACGCCGGGGTCGGCGCCCGTCCTCGCCGCGACCCTCCCGCGCACGAGGGCCGCCTCCTCGCGCCGAGCCTCCTCGGTCGCCTCGGCCCCCTCGGACTTGGACTTCCAATGGCAGGCGAGAAGCACGAGCCGCCGGCCGCCGGCGTCGAGGTCCAGCTCGAGGATGGCGCGGCCGACGCGTCCCGCGGGCGTCGATGCGGCGTGGCAGGCGGAGGCGAGCATGGGCAGGCGCGACAGCACGCAGACGGAGAAGGGTCCGCCTTCCGCCGGCGCGACGGCGGCGTAGCGGTAGCGGGACGCGGACAGGGGACCGGAGCGGAGAGCCTCCAGGACCTTCCCGTTCTCGATCTCCTCGAGGCAGAGGACGTCCGGCCCGGGAGGACCGCCCGACGACGGAACGGCCGCGAGGACGGCGGCCGCGACGTTAGCGAGGCGTATACGGTATCGCGCATCGTCCCATTTGCCCTTCGCCACCGAGAACTCCGGGAATTCGGCTCCGTCGTCCGCTGCGTCGAAGAGGCTCTTGACGTTGTAGGCGACGATCGACACGCGGCGGCCGGCCGGGGACGACGGCGGGGCGGAGCAGCGGGACGCGGAAAGGCAAAGGAGGCAGAGGGCGGTCATGGGGACGGCGTACGATAGGCGCATGGGACCTCCGAGCACACCGGCTCCGAAACGGAGCTAGAGTAGGCGCTCGGCTACAATACGCCGGATCAGCGCCGCTTCCGATTGAAAGCCGGCGCCCAGACTCTCGAAGCCCTCCCCGGTGATCGCCTCGTAGGCCTGGACGTAGCGCCAGGCGGCCTCGACGCGCACGGAATCGGGGATGTCGGGGGCGGGGCCCCCGCCTGAGAAGCCTCGCTCGGCGAGCCAGCGGCGGAAAGGCTCCTTGTCGAGCTCGCGCTGATCGTCTCCCGAGAAGAAGAGCAGGTCGTAGCTCTCGGCCCGCCAATAGCGGCTGGAGTCGGGGCTGTGGAGCTCGTCGGCGAGCACGAGCCGCCCGTCGGCGACGCCGAACTCGTACTTCGTGTCCGCGAGGATGAGACCCGAGAGAGCGGCCAGCTCCTGGCCTCTCCGGAAGAGGGACAGGGCCGCGGCGCGGACCTCGTGCCAGAGTTCCTCGCCGATGATCCCCGAGGAGACGATCTCGGCGCCCGAGATCGGTCTGTCGTGGCCGTCCTTCTCCTTCGTCGAGGGCGTGACGAGAGCCACGGGAAAGCGTTCGTTGCGCGAGAGGCCCCGAGGCAGCTCGATGCCCGACACGCTCTTGCCGGCTTCGTAGTCGCGCCAGGCCGATCCCGAGAGAAAGCCGCGCACCACCACTTCGACCGGGAGCATCTCCACCTTGCGGACGAGACTGGCCCTCCCTATGCCGAGGGAGGCCGGATCGCCTCCCGGGAGCATGTGGTTGGGCACGATGTCCCGGCAGCGCTCGAACCACCAGGCGGAGATTCGGGAGAGGACTTCCCCCTTATAGGGTATCGTCGATAGGACGCGGTCGAATGCCGAGATCCGGTCGCTCGCGACGAGGAGGAGGGCCTTCTCGCCGACGATCACGTCGCGCACCTTGCCGCGGCGCACGGGGAGGCCCTTCGCCTCCGCCTCGTCCAACGAGGCGAAGGCATGCTCGAGGGCGGGCTCGACATCCTCCTTCGTCATGCGCCGAGGTCGGCCCGAGTCGCGGCCGAGCGGGAAATGAGGCCGTACGCTATCGCTTCCTCGGCGTTCATCCAGAAGTCGCGATCGGTGTCCTTGCGCACCCGCTCAATCGATTGACCCGTCTCTTCGGCTATGACGCGGTTGACGCGCTCCCTCGTCTTCTCGAGCTCGCGGGCGTGGATCTCGATCTCGGTCGCGACGCCCCGGATCCCGGAGAGGGGCTGGTGGATGAGATAGTGCGAATTCGGCAGGCCGAGCCTCCGGTCCTTCGGCACGGCGAGGAGGACCAGGGCGGCCGCGCTCGCGACGAGGCCCATGCCGACGATGCGCACGGGGGCCGACACGAATCGAATCATGTCGAATATCGCGTATCCCGCGTCGACGTCGCCGCCGGGCGAGTCGATGAGGACGCTGATCGGCTCGTTTCCGAGGCTTTCGAGCAGCAGCAGCTGTCGGATGAAGCGCTCGCTCGATTCCTTGTCTATCTCGCCCGAAAGCAGTATGGTCCTCGTCTTGAGGAAGCGCTCGGCGAGGGCATCTTCCGTTCGGGGAGGCGGGGCCTTCGGCTCGTCGTCATCCTCGTCGAAACGGGGACGCATGCTCTCTATGCTCATGGGTACTCCTTGGAGACTACAATATACAACGTCATGCCGCGCAGCGGCCAGCCAGATCGATCACCTCTAGATTTCGAGGCCGATGACCTCGACGGGATGCCCACCGCGCGCCTTCGATTTTCCCGAAAGCAGGTCGGCCGCCGCGCGCGCGCAGCCTTCCGAGAAGCCGTAGGCGGCGCCCAGGCCGGCGGCGCTCGGGAAGAAGGCGGCATCGTAGGGGTCGCGCATCGCGATTACCCGGTACCTGGGGATGAACTCTTCCACCAGCCTGGCCAAGCCTTCCTGCGCGGGCCGGAAATGCGCGTCGTAGGTGAGGATGGCGGCATCGGAATAGCGCCCGCGGGGGCCGATGAAGCCGAGGAGCTCCTCCGTCTCCTTGGGCCCCGGCTCGGCGGGCAGGCCTAGGACCGCCGCGCCGGGAAGCGCGGCGCGCAGGACGGCCAGGACGGCGTCGGACTCGAGGGCTTCCGGGGCGTTCGGCACCGGCACGAAGACGAGGACGAGGGAATCCGCGAAATTCCCGGCCTTTCCGGCTTCGAGGACGAGAGAGCCGCGAAGCAGGCTCGCGCCTCTCTCTATATCGCGCATCGCCTTCCGAGCGAGCTTCGCCGGCGGGGCCCTACCCCGAGCGGACTTCCCGGGACGCTTGGAGAAGAGAGCGTCGAGCCGCCTTCGGCTCATCTCGATGCGAACGGCGGGGAGCTCGCCGGCGGCGGCGGCCTTCTCGAGGGCGCCGGCCGCCGCCAATGCCTCGCTCGGCCGGGAGAACAAGCCGAGATCGCAGCCCGCGAGAGCGCCCAGGACCGCCGCCCTTCCCGGCTCCTCCTCGGGCCCGACGTCGTCGCCGATCACGAGCCCCCGGAACCCCAGGGATTCCCTGAGCCGACCCTCGATTACGCGGGCGCTCGCGGAGGCCGGTATGCGTTCGCTCTCGAGGGCGGGCACGAGCACCCTCCCTACGAAGACGGCCTCGGCTCCCGCTTCGACGGCGCGGGCGAAAGGGCGCATCTCGCAGCGCTCGAGGCGCTCGACCGGAAGCGATATGAAGGCCATTCCCTCGTAGCAATCGCTGCAGATCGATCCGAGCCCCGGGAAGCGGCCGATGCATGCGGCGACTCCCGCGCGCGACAGTCCGCGGGAATACGCGGCGCCCAGGACTCCGGCGAGCCGGCTATCCTCTCCGAAGCCCCCCAGCGCTCCGGCCGTATCCTTGGGGTCGCTCGCGAGATCCAGGCGCGGGGCGAGGACCATATCGACTCCGCAGGCGGCAAGGCGGGAGCCGAGGAGAAAGCCCGCTCGCCTCGCGGCCCGGGCGGAACGGGAAGAGGCGAGGCTCAGGGGCGTCGGCGCCTGGGGGAAGGGAGGGAGGCCGAAGCCCGGCGATTCGCCGCCGCCGATCGCGACGAGGGCCCGCCCCAGGCCCGACTCCTCGGCCGCCCTGCGCGCGGCCGAGACGAGGGACGCGAGCGTCTCGGGATAGTTGAGCAGGTTGCCCGGGAGGAGGTAGGCCCTGATGCCGGCCCGCGCGAACGAAGCGAAAAGGTCGGCGGCCTCTTTAAGCGGCCGGGCAGGGGATACGGGTCCCGCTCCCCCCATGATCATCCCCGCGGCGCGGGCGCTGCGCGACATACCGCCTCCCTTCTCCTCCATTCTAAGCTATTTTGGGCGGATCACGGCAGCTTTTCGCCCGTCTTCCCCGAAGCGGATCTCGCCTTGGCCAAGGAGCGAACCTTCGTCGAGAGCTTCCTGTCGGCGAGGATCTCCTCGATCGACGCCGGTACGCGATAGGACCAATTCCCGACGCCGACGGTGCCCGGTACGTTGATCCGCTCGCTCTTCGGGTCGATCGGTCGCAATTTCTCGCTCAGACCGAGGATATCCTGGATCGGATAGACGGCGATTCGGGAGGAGGAGCGCGCGAGCAATTCCAGCAGCGGGGCCGCATGCTCCGTACCCAGTCTCGAAGGGCAGGGCCCCAGGTCCCTGCCGAGAGAGGCGGACGCGAAGCGCCATGTCTCTTCGCGATCCGCCTCCGCTTCCCACCATTCCCGGATGGAAGACGAATCGTGGACGGAGGGGCAGGCGACCGAGAGCTCGGGGTAGTCCGCGATGGGGAGGTAGGGCTGGCCGGCCTCGTTCCAGCGCCTCGTCCAGCGTAAGACCCGAAGCCCGAGGATGCCCAGGTCCTCGAGGACCTTCGGGACGCAATCGGGGACGGAGCCCAGGTCCTCGGCGCAGGGAAGCATCGGCACTGTCCTCGCGATCGCGCCGAGGAGGGACTTCCCCGTTCGCGCCCAGAGCTCCTCCGCCTGGACTCTCTTCGCCCTGAACAGGGATTCGAGCCTATCGCGCTCCTGATCGGAGAGAGTAGGCCAGCATGTCGAAGAGCGATGGTCGAAGGTAGGCACGAATGACCCGGGCGCGTACTCGAAGAGCGCCCTGTCCCGCCAGGCGGTCAGGAGGCAATCGCGCGCGGCGGGCGAAATGGACGGCAGGGCCTCGATGTCCTTCTCGCCCCGGACGGAATCCTTGAACAGGAAGAGCTCCTCCTCCCCAATCCGCTCGAGGGCGGCGGAGGCGGCGCCTTTCGCCGCGGATTCGCCCGCGGCCTGGACGAGGCGCCAGGTCGGCACGTGGGGGCGGGACATCCAGCGGATCCGCTCCGGCGCGAAGCCCAGGACTTCGAGATCGCCCCGACTTACCGGCACGTCGGGGATGAAGCGCCCGATCGCTCCCGTGCCCTCGCGATCGGAGAGCGCCCATATCCTGAAGAAGCCCAGGACGTGGTCGATGCGGTAGCAGGAATAATACCTGTCGGCTTCGGCCAGGCGCTCCGCCCAGAAGCCGTAGCCTTGCCGCTCGAGGGTTTCCCAGTCGTAGATCGGGAAGCCCCAATTCTGGCCGAGGCTGGAATACATATCGGGAGGAGCGCCCGCGGAAAGCTCGAGGCGGAAGCAATCTCGCCTGGCCCACACATCGGCGGAGTCGGCGTTCATCAGGATCGGGATGTCGCCCATGAGGGCGATGCCCTTTCCCGCGAGGTACTCCGCCGCGCCGCGGAATTGCTCGCCGGCCCGCATCTGCAGCCAGGCCCAAAAGCGAAGCTCCTTCGCGAGAGCCCCGTCCCCCCAGAGGGAATCGATGTCCGCCGCGGTCGGATCTTTATGGCTCGTCCACTCCCACCAGGGCCTCTCGGAGTTCAAGGTCTTCAGCGCGACGAACGCGGCGTAGCTCCTGGACCAGGGATTCGCCGCGATCCACGCGTCGAGCTCCCTCGACAGGGCGAGGCGGGCCGGGCCTCCTCCCTCGCTCCCGCATGACCAGATCCTCCGCAGGAGCCCGAGCTTGGCGCCGAGCAGGGCTTCGTGGGGCACGCGCTCCTCGCCCGAGAAGCGTCGAACGAGGGCATCGGCTTCGGCGCGGAGATCGGAGGCTGCATGCCCGACCGGGCCCGCCTCCCCCGCCGCCAGTTCGGGCAGGTCGCCGATCCTGACGTAGATCGGGTGGAGGGCGAAGGCCGATAGGGCGAAATAGGGAGAGCTCTGGAAGCCGGAATCGTTTACCGGCAGGAGTTGGATGAGGTCGAAGCCCCAGGCCGAGGCCAGATCGGCGGCGCGCGCCAGATCGGGAAACTCGCCGCAGCCCGGCGAGGCGTCGCATCGGATGGCGGATAGGGGAAATACCAGACCGCTGAGACGGCGGCGGCCGTGCGAGAATTGCATGATTGTTGACCCCTCGCTCCCAGTATAGTGCCGAGGGGCGGATATTGGAAGTTTCGGGAAACGGTAAGTCTGATCGCAGGCTATCTTCCGAACAAGGCCCTCACGGCGGATCCTATGTCCGACTCGCGGGTCCATCCCGGCGCTTCGCGCGAGTCGATCGCGCCCGCCCGGCCCTTCCCGTCGGCTCCCTCGCCGGCGGCCTCGCGCGGCCCGATGAGGAGGGAAAAGCCCATCGCGGCCGAAGCCTTGGCCCGCCGCCTCATCTGGCGGACGGGCCGAAGCTCGCCGGAGAGCGAGAGCTCGCCGGCCAGGGCGGTATTCGCGGGCAGCGCAGTATCGGAGCGGGCCGAGAACAGCGCGCAGGCCAGGGCGAGGTCGATGCCGGGTTCGGCGATCCGCATGCCGCCGGCGACGTTGACGTAGATGTCCTGATCGGAGAACCGCAGGCCCGTGTGCTTCTCGAGAATCGCCGCGATTCGACTCACGCGCCCGGCTTCGATCCGCTCCGAATATACCCGAGTCAATCCTGCCTTGGCCGGTACCGTCAGGGCCTGGATCTCCACGAGCAGCACTCTCGAGCCCTCGTGGACCGGAGCTACCGCCGTGCCCACGGGCATGTTCCTCGAGTCGCGCCTCACGAGGAACAGCCCCGACGGATCGGTCACCTCCTCCAGACCTTTTTCGCCCATCCTGAAGAGCCCCACCTCCTCGGCGCTTCCGAAGCGATTCTTGCTCGCGCGCAGCACCCTCATGTCCCCTTCGCCCTGCTCGAAGCCCAGGACGGCGTCGACGAGGTGCTCCGCGGCCTTCGGCCCCGCGATCAGGCCTTCCTTGGTGACGTGCGCCACGAGGATCAGGGCCGCGTCATGGGCCTTCGCCCAGGCCGAGAGCTCCTGCGCGCAATACTTGATCTGGTTGGCCGTACCCGGCACCGAGCCGGCTTCCTCGGCCCGAAGCGTCTGGACGGAGTCGATCACGGCGATCGACGGCTTCAATGCGTCCAAGGTCGAGCGCACCAGGCCTAGATCGCATGAGCAGAATACCTCCAGACCGTCGCGCAGGGCGCCGAGGCGATCCGCCCTCATCCTGATCTGCGCGGGCGACTCCTCCCCGGAGACGTAGAGGATCCGTCCCTTGGTCTCGGCCCGCGCGCAGACCTGGAGGAGGAGGGTGCTCTTCCCTATGCCCGGCTCTCCGCCGATGATGGTCGACGAACCTCGCATCAGTCCCCCGCCCAATACCCTGTCCACCTCGGATAGTCCCGTGGGCAATCGCGCGCCTTCTCCCGGATCGATCGAGAGTATCGGCAGTGGGAAGGTCTCCCCCGCCCTATCGGCTCGGCCCTCCGCCTGCGCCGACTCGCGAAGCGAATTCCATTGCCCGCATTCTGGGCAGCGCCCGAGCCACTTGGGCTCGGCATGCCCGCAATTCGAGCAGCGATAGACGGGACCTTTCTGCTTAGTCGCCATGGAAGGGTATCGTACGGGATGCGGAAGGATGCTTCAAGGGCAGTCGAAGGATCGAATCGGGAACCTAGCGCCCCCTGAGGCGTCTTCCTTTCTCGTCGAAGAGCTCGGGCGAGGGCTTGGGCTTGCTCGGGTCGGCTTCGCGGACGAAGGTATCGATTTCCTCCGAGAGCAGCTTTTTCAGCTTTTCGGCGGTCTCGTATATCGCGTCGGGTCCCATGGCATCGGTGACGTCCTCCGGACCCATGAGGAGGCGGAAGGGCCGCAGACCGAGCGCGCGCGCTATGCCCTCAAGCTTCTCCGGCGAGGGGAACTTTCGTCCCATCTCGACCTCGCCGACGTAACCCACCGATATGCCCGCCCGTTCGGCCAGCTCAGCCTGGGTAATACCGAGGAGTACCCTGTATCGTTTCATGTTGCGAACCAGAAGTTGGTGGAGCTCGGTCACAAGCACATGGTAGAAATTCAGGACGGAAAAGCAATTCGCTAAAGGAGAGGCCACTCTCTATAAGATACCGGGCACGGAGACCCGGGGCGGGGACCGGGACGCAGAGGCCGCCTTCGCGCCGAGGATCGGACGCTTCCGTAAAGCCGCCCGGGAAGGTATATTCGTCGCGTGCCGATACGACGATCCGGTCCCCGGCCCGGCAAAGGATTACTCGCTCTCTGTATGCTGGCGGCCGCGTTCCGGCAATGGAGCGAGGGAACCGAGCCCGTACGAGTCCGAGAAGCCCTGATCGCGGCCTCTATCCCGGCCGAAGCGAGGGCTTCCATCCAGTCGAGGATCGACGCCGATCCGCGATCGTTCCGGCGATATCTCTCGGATGCGCTGGCCGCGCGAGAGGCCGATCCCATGCTGCTTACCCGAGTCGACAAGGCCAAGGCCTTACCTGATGGATACGCCCCCGGCGACCTCCGCGCCCTCGAGGGGACCGGCCTATCGCAGGCTCGCGCCGGTCTCCGACTCCGGGAGACGGCCTTCCGGGCGCTGGAGTCCATGGACTCGGCCGCCCGCAGCGACGGCGTGACGCTCCTCGTCGCCTCGACCTACCGCTCCTACGCCTATCAGGCCGAGGTCTGGGACCGCTCCGTCAAGGAAGACGGTCTCGCGCAGACCGAGGCGAGCGTGGCCCGCCCCGGGCATTCTCAGCATCAGCTCGGCACGGCCCTCGACTTCGGCCCCATTTCCGACGCATTCGCCGAGACGAAGGCCTCGCTCTGGCTGACGGCGAACGCCCGGCGCTTCGGCTTCTCCCTGTCCTATCCGAAGGGCATGACGGGAGTCACCGGATACCGATGGGAAAGCTGGCACTACCGGTATATAGGGAAGGCGGCGGCGGCCCTCGAAGGGGAGTACTTCGGGGGCGTCCAGCAATATCTGCTGATGTTCCTCGAGGCCCTTTAGTCAGGTTGTTGAAAAACTCGAAGCTTTGCAACACCCTCTTAGGCGACGCGGGCGGGGAAGCCTACTTCCTCGCCACGACGTCGCGCGCCGCGCGCCCCGACTCGAGCCTGAAGCCCTCGGACATCTTCTCGACCACGGTCTTGAAGTGCTTCTCGCTCGTGAAGCCGTAATCCTGGAGGACTGCCGGCTCGATCTGCTCGTAGGTGACGTTGCCGGCCTCGTACTCGCAGAAGATATTGGCGAGGTAGACGACATGGACCACGTCGCGATACTCGCCGGGTTCCAGGCTGGGCTCGTGGTGGTAGCGGATGGCGGCGACGAGGGATTCGGGGAAATTCCACTTCTCGGAGATGCGCGCGCCGATCTCCGCGTGGTTCATGCCGCCGGCGATGCCCTCGAAGGTGTCCGCGGGGATGTCCTTGTCCTTGCAGAACTCCCGGATCTTCTCCAGCAGGTCGGGGTGGACCGACGAGAAGATGATCTTGCCCATGTCGTGGAGCATCCCGCCGACATAGGCGTCGTCGAGCAGGCCTTTGACGTTCGCCTTGAAATTCTTGGCCAGGTTGTAGGCATAGTAGGCCGTC
>Ga0181520_10007280_pt1 | contig 16399 bp, 8 predicted proteins | sample PEATcosm2014_Bin_29_FD_132451 | JGI IMG/M metagenome (GOLD analysis project Ga0181520, IMG submission 132451) | Peatland microbial communities from MTU Mesocosm Facility, Houghton, MI, USA - PEATcosm2014_Bin02_30_metaG | ecosystem: Environmental > Terrestrial > Soil > Wetlands > Peat | place...
CAAATACGCGATCCCCCGTGGCGGCGTCGAAGAAGCTGCCCTTCTCGCCCTCGAACAACAGGACGTAGCGGAAGGTCTGCGCCGTGCCGTAGGCACAGGCCGGAGAGCTGTAGGAGCCCTGGGCGCAAACCGCGGAGGCATTGCTGAACGTATAGGGATAGACCTGGAACTGCAGGATGTTGAAGACCAGGGTATTGCCAAAGCCATCAAGGAACTGGCGATTGGTGAACTGGTAATCGCGCTGATCGACGTAATTCTGTTGCGCCAGGCCGTTGGCGTCCGCCGTCGGCTGCGGCCAGATTTGCGAATCGACGGTGGCGGCCACCGCTTTGCTGGGATGTTGGGGCACCGGCGCATAGGCCGGCATCGTATAGGGAACAGAGGGATTCGACGCGTAGAGCCCGGTCGGCGCCGCCGGACCGGGACAGGCGGCATAGGTTGAGAACAGGTAATTTCCCGATGTCACCGACGCGCTGTTCGACAGGGCGACCGCATTGGTCGCGCCGGTGCCGCCGACCACGCCGCTGACCAGCGTTCCCGAGGGCACGCCGGCGCCAACGATCGTCTGCCCCAGCATCGGAACGACCGGTTGCGCCACGTCGATGAGATTTCCCGACTCGCTGGCCGGGGTGGTGATGATGGTCGCCGCGGTGGGCGGATAATAGCCGACGATAAGCGGGGCGCCGGCGACGGTGGCCGAAGCGCTCTGGGACAGGATCAGCGCGGCCGGCGGCGACGGGGTCGGACTGGTGATCGTCGTCGAGCCCGACAGGCCGGTTCCGGATATGCTCTCGCCATCGGTCAACAGGGCCGTCGAGACCGCATTCAAAACCGTCGTCGACCCGGCGGTGAGATCGCCGATCAAGGTGGCGCCGCTCGCCCCCACCGACAGCGTCACCCCGGTGGCCGTCAATTGCGCGGCGTTCGAGATGGTCAGAACCGGGTAGCTGTAGCCGACGGTGGTAATCGTCGTCGCCGGCAGCAGACCCGGCGAAGCGACGAATTGGATATTGCCCCCGACAAGTCCGGTGACCGGCGTGACGTTGGCCACACGTGTCGAACCGCCGGTCAGGTTGCCGGTAATGCCGGTGATCAGGTCGGCGAAATAGAGCGCGTTATTGCTGATCGAATTGTTGGCGGGATTCGATATGGTCAACTGAAAATTCACCGAGTCGATGGCGGTCACCACCGTGCCGAACGGAATGCCGTTGCCGGTGATGGAGGGCTGGGAATTGTTGCCGGTGGTCGCCACTTCGGCGGCGAGCAGGGTAATTCCGGCGGGGGTGACGTTGGTGATGACGGTCGACCCGGCCGTCGTCGTCCCCGTGATATTGGTCAGCCCCTTGCGGTCGCCGACGAACAGCATGTTGGGGTTCGGTGGCGTCGCGGCCTGCACCGACTGATTCATCGTCAACGACGTCGAGGACGGGACGGCGGCAATGGTCGTGTCTTCGGGCGTGCCGGCGCCGCCGATCGGTTGACCGCTGCCATCGGGCAGACTGAGCACAAGGCCGGTCGTGCTGGTCAGGCCGGTGACCGTGCTCGATCCGTCGGCCGTCCCCACCACCGGCGTCGTCACCAGATCCTCGTATGGCATGTAAAGCGACCCGTTCTGCGACAGGAGGGCGTTCTGCGACAAGGTAAGCGAGATGGCGACGCCGCCCGTCGCGATCGTCGTGCCGGTGGCGATGCCCGGCCCGGAAATGCCTTGCCCGGCGACGACACCCGGCGGTATTCCCGTCGCCGTCAAGGTCGATGACCCGGCGACGGTGCTGCCGTAAACGGTCAGGCTGGCGGGGGTGACGTCGAGGACGACGCCCGTCTGCGTCAGCGTGGCGGCGGCCGACAAAGTGATGTAGGCGCAGGCATTGGTCGCCGTCCCCGGCGGCACGCAGGTGATCGTCGTGCCCGTCGGGATGCCCGTCCCGGAGATGGGTTGGGCGTCGACAACCGGCGTCGTGGTCGAGGGATTGGTCAGGAAGGGCGGCGCGGTAACCGACGTCAGAAGATTCGAGCCATTGACCGTCGACGCGGTAATCGGCAGCGGAACCGGCGTGACGCTGTAGGCCTGGGCCGTCCCCGACGTCTGCGCGCTCTGGGACAGGGTCAAGGAGGCGCTGACCGCGGAAATCGCCGTCCCCGGTGGAATTCCATAACCGGCGATCGGTTCGCCCGGCGCCAGTCCCAGGCTCGACGACACACTGGTCACCGTCGGGCTCCCCTGGGTCCAGCTTCCGGTCACTGAAATGGCGCGATTGATGTTGGTGAGATAGCTGTTGCTGAGCACCATCGTGCCGATATTGACCCACGGCGTCGCGGTCAGCCACACCGAGCCGGTGGAGGTGGCGTAGGCCGGTTGCGACAGGGTGATCGTGTTGCCGGCCACTTGCGCGATATAGGTGCGGGCGGGGATGCCTGGTCCGCTGATGCTTTGCCCGGCGACCAGGACGTTGGCGGCGGTGGCCGTGGACCCGGTGATGGTCTGGGCGGAAACGGTGCTGACTTGCGTCGACCCGCTGGTCGTCTGGCCGGTGAAATTGAACGCCGAATCATAGGCGATCAGCGGATAACTGGTCAGCGTCCCGGAGGTCAACGTTCCGCTCGGATCGGTGACCGGGTTGGTCAAGGTCAAGGTCGATCCCGCATTGGTGATGGTCGAAATCGTCGTCCCGGACGGAACATAGTTGAGCCCGGACACCAATTGCCCGACCGACAGTGGACACGGGTAGGTGATGCCCGACAGGGTCGACGATCCCGCCGTCACGCTGCCGCTGATGATCGTGGATCCGCCATAGATGCTGAGCGTCACGTTGGCACCGCTCAGCGTCGTCGGGTTCGACAGGGTCAGGGTCGTCGATCCGACGGCGGTGATGATCGTGTTGGCCGGAATGCCTTGCCCGGAAATCGTGTCGCCGATGCCGATGGACGTTGTCGACGACACGCCGGTGACGGTTTGCGACAAGTTCAGCGTTCCGGTGACGGTAAGATTGAGGGAAACCGCAACCGCTTCCTGCGCCGCGCTCGCCGTGGCCGGCGCCGACATGGTCAGGCTGCCGCCCGATGGACCGGTCGCCGCCGTCGTCCCGGCGGGGATGCCCGTCCCTGACAAGGTGGCCCCCGCCAGCAACGCGACCGGCGCGACATTCTGAATTTGCGGCGAACCGAAGGTGATGTCGCCGCGCAGCCCGCAGACATTGGACTGGTATCCGTCGACCTGCATCTGCATGCCGCCATCGACCAGATAGGCGGCGGCGGCGAAACTTTGGAACGAGGTGGAATGGATGTAGGTCAGGGTCTGGGTTGGCACCATGTACTGGTAGATCATGCCGCCATAACACTGCGGACACGGGTTCTGGGGCGCCGTGTTCGGCCCGATCCAATCGCCGTTCTGCGCCACGCCGGACGTGCTGTTGCCGATGACGATGCCATCATTGTTGAGCGGGTCGAAAACGCAGGTCACCCCGACATTGCCGACTTGCGTCGCGCAATTGTCGCCGGGATTCAAGCCATTGCCGCCGCCGGCGATATAGGAATAGGTGTTGGCCAGGGACCCGGTATTGAAACTGCCGGGACAGAAAATGGCGCCCGATCCGCAACCGGCGTAGGTGTTGCTTTGGTATTGCGGATTGGCCGCCAGCGCCGCGACATCGGTGTTCACCATACCGAGCGCCGGGGCGAAGGATGGCGAATTCGGCGCGGCGGGTCCCGCTGGCGGCGCCGGCGGTTGATCGTTCGGATTACAAAACGGCCGGCTTTTCGACGAATTCTGGCTGCCGTTGATCGCGGTGCAGAGCTGGGGCGCGGTGTCGTAGGTCAGGGTGTCGTCGTAGGCGGTCGAACTGTATGGCCAGATTTCGAAATTGCCGGTGCCGTTGAAGGCCGCGGCTTGGGTATTGACGTATTCATTGGCGGTGGACGATGGCAAGGCCAACGGCGAGCCCGACGTCAGGAACCCGCCCTTGCCGTCCGGACCATAGCTGATCAACACATAGGCATAGGTCGTCGCCGTTCCGCATCCACCCGACGTCGTGCAGGTGGCCACGCCGATACCGTTGGGCAGGGCCGTGCTCGCCGTGAACTGGAAGGGCATGGCGCTGGGATTGGACAGCGTCGTGGTCACGGCATAGCCGATGCGGCGTCCCCACCCGTCGAGCGCGTCGCTCGGCTGCAACCCGAGCGTTTTCCATGGCACCACGCCGGCCGCTTGGGTGGCGGTGACCGGAACGACCGAGCAGCTTTCGACCCATTCCGGCATGCCGGTGACGGTTCCGACGCCATCGATCGGCGCGGTGCCGTCGGCGGGACAGGGCAGCCGATAATTGCGCGCGACGAACGTCCGCAACGCCGCCTTCACCACGTCGGTGGCCGGATAGCTGGTCGACGCCTGGTGCTTCAAATCGACCCGCGGTCCAATGTAATGCATGCCGGCGAACAGCGAAAACCCAAGCAGCATCAGCACGAAGACGCTGAACAGGACGACGACGCCCCGCTGGCGCCTCGACGAACGGCGAGCCAACCGGCAGAGAATGGACATCAATAATTCCCGCATGCCTGCGTTCCACAATGCTGAATTATGAAGGATGGCGTGCGCCAGTTTACAATATCGTCGAAATAAAGTGTGCTATTTATTGGCCACGTTCCGATATTGGCACCCTGCACAAACCCCAGGCTTCCGCCCGACCCGGCCAGATTTGACAGAATTCCACTATTATAGTTCTTGAGGGTATAGGTACCATTATAGGGAACAATCTGGGTTCCACTGCGCGTCCACGCATACCAGGCGCTCTTGCCGTGGCTGATCAGGACATAGGCCGCCCTCTTTCCGGCAAACTGAAGATTGCCGGCGGTGCTGGTGTTTTGGGTGACCGTGGGCGGCGGCGAGGTGTATCCGCTGACCGCCTGGCAATTGTCGGTCGAGCCATCGGGAACATTGCATTCCGGCGCATTGGTGAAGCCGAACGGACAGGACGCTTCGACGGCGTTGGGTTGCGTCACCTCGTTGCCGCAGGCGCCGTTGGCGATTTCATAGACGGCGATGTAATTGCCATAGGGCGTCGAGGGATAAAGACCGGTATTCGCCACGTCGCAGAAGGTCGGACGCTGCGCCGGAGCCGGCTGGGTATTTTGCACCAGGCACTCATCGGTATCGACCAGAGTATTGACGCCCGGGATCGCCGCGTTGGCCGGGAAATAGGAAATTCGGTTGCCCCAACCGTCGAGCGACAGGCTTTCATCCAGCCCCAGCGTCCGCCACGGGATGACCGAATTGCTGAGCGCGGTCGAACACGCCGCTCCATTCGACGGGAGGGTGCCGTTGGCGTCACCGTTTTCCAGGCCATAATCCGGATCGGTCGTTTGCAGGGCACCGTCGGCCGGACACGGCAAACGGCCATTGCGCACGGCGAACAAGATGAGGGCCTGCTCTAGCTGGCCGATCCCTTCCTTGCCGCCGATCCGTTGCAGAGTCAGCTCGAGACGCATCTTGTCGGTGTCCGTTCCATTGATTTTGAACAGACCGGCAAGCATCACGCCGATCAGCAGAACTGTCAGAGACATCTCGATGAGCGTGAAACCGTTTCGCACCCCAACCTCTTTTTTCGTTGTCAGGCCTGACAATCAGAAGCGATCAATCACGCTCACAGTCCGCGGTCCGCAGTCACCGTCGCCTTGGCTCTCCGGCAATTTAGGCATTTTCAGCATTTTCTGCGAACTTGTCATCACCTTCATCCCCGGCAATAATGCCTGTTGCCGATGTGGGGCGGGGAAAAATTCGTAATAATGTCGAATCGGGGATTCACGCTCATTGAGCTGTCCATGGTTTTTCTCGTCATCGGCTTGATTGTCGGTGGCGGGGTGATCGCCATTGGACCGACGCTGGACAAAACGCGGCGCAACGTGACCGTCAATACGCTGGATCAGGTCGAGTCCTCGCTGGTGCTGTTCGCCATCCGCAGCAACCGCCTCCCCTGCCCGGCCGACGGCAGCCTGCCGCCCAACGACTCGAATTACGGCGTCGAACAGCCGAGCGGCGGCGGCACCTGTTCGGTCGCCATCAGCAACAGCGTCATTCCGTGGATCACCCTCGGCCTGGACGAGGGCTATTCGCTCGACGGCTGGGGCAACCGGCTGTCTTACGTGCCCTCGGGTGCGCAGGTGGCGAGTTGGCCTCTGGTCACCGGAGGCACGCCGGGAACGCTGGGCAGCAATATTTATCGGAGCGGCACGACCTATCCGACGGGCCCATTCATCACGGTGACCGATGTTCTGAGTTCGAATGCCATCACCAACGCCACCGGCAATGACCAGGCGGCCTATGTCCTGATCAGCCACGGCAAGAGCGGCTGGTACGGTTGGCCGAAGGCGTCGGGGTCGACACCGGTATCGCAGTTCGCGCCGACGGTCGCCGAAGCGGGCAAGGCCTGCAACAATGATCCGGTCGATTGCGCCATCGGCACGGCGCCGACATTTGTTTCCGGGTCGCAGGTCGGCAAATATCCGCCGGCCGGCAACGCCGCCTATTTCGACGACATCGTGCGCTGGCGTTCGCCGGCGTTCATCATCCAGCTATGTGGGTCGGGCGCATGCGGAAATCCTTGATACCTGTCTTTGTCGTGGCGCTGTACGCGCTTGGTCCTCAATCGGGCTCCGCCCAGACGATGGAAGGCAGGGCCGGTGGCCCGGCGGCGTCCTGTCTGCCGGAAATCGCCAAGGCCGAGCAGCGCTACCACCTGCCTGCCGGCCTGCTGCTGGCCATGTCGCTGGCCGAATCGGGACGGCGCGATCCGGCCAGCGGCGCCGTCGTCCCTTGGCCGTGGACCATCCAGACTCATGGCACCAGCCAGTTCTACGAGTATCCGGGCGACGCCATCAAGGACACGACGAAATACCTGGCGCAAGGCAATGCCCTGGTCGATGTCGGTTGCCTGCAAATCGACCTTTTTCACCATCCCGACGCGTTCAAGACGCTCGAAGCCGCGTTCGACCCGGAAACCAACGTCGATTACGGCGCCGCCTATCTCGTCCACTTGGCTCGAAGCCTCGGATCGTGGACGTCGGCCATCGCCGCCTACAATGCCGGCGACCCGGCGGAAGGCGTCGGCTATTTGGCGAAGGTGCTTTATCTGTGGAAAGGCGTTCACCTGAACGAGGTCCAGATCTCCGCCGCCGGCGCCTCGCGGATCGGATTCGTCGTCGAGGATGCGCCGGAGACGTTCGACATCGCCAAGCAATTCTTCGAGAAGAAGGACTACGTTTCGGCGTTGGCCATCTATGACCAGGCGTTGGTGGTGCGTCGCGACAACGTGACCGCCCTGCTCGGCGCGGCGGAATGCCTGCAGGCGAGCAATCGGACCGACGAAGCGCGGCGACGTTTTGAACAGGCCCTGCGGGTCTTCGCCGACAACCGGCTGGTGCTGGACGGTCTGTTGCGGCTGATCGACGGGCTGCCGGCCGACCAGCAACTCGCCCATTTGCGCACCGCCCGCGAAATCGTCCCGGCGGCGCCGCAATTGCTGTCGCGGATCGCCATGGCCGAAGCCAGGACCGGCGACGTGGTGAACGCCGCCAAGACGATGGGCGAAGCCGTGCAGCTCGCCCCGGACGATGTGCTGCTGCGACTCGACCACGCGCTGATGCTTGATCGCGCCGGCGCCAGACTGGCGGCCTTGAGAGCCTATGCCTATTTCCTGGATGCCTATCGTCCAGGCGAGTCCCCCGCGCTGTCGGTGCCCCTGTCGACCGTGCGCGCCCGTTACGCTTTTCTGCAGGTGCAGAACAACTGATCAACCGTGGATAGAGACGAGGTAAGTCATGGAAATTACTGAACTTCTCGCCTTCACCATGCAGAGCAAAGGCTCTGACTTGCATTTGTCGAGCGGCAACCCGCCCTTGATTCGCATTTCCGGCGAACTGCGTCCGCTGAAGGCCGACCCGCTGAACGGCGACGAGGTCAAGGCCATGCTCTACTCGATCATGACCGAGGAGCAGCGGGCCGATTACGAGCAGGAACGCGACCTCGACTTCGCCATCGCCTTCGGCGAATCGGCGCGCTTCCGCGTCAACGCCTTCAACATCAATCGTGGCCCGGCGGCGGTGTTCCGCACCATTCCGACGGTGATCCCGTCGCTCGACGATCTGCACGCGCCGGCCATCTTCCGCCAGTTCTCGGAATTCGAGAAAGGTCTGGTGCTGGTCACCGGCCCCACCGGTTCGGGTAAATCGACCACCCTGGCGGCGATGATCAATCACATCAATCGCAACGAAAACAAGCACATCCTCACGATCGAGGACCCGGTCGAATTCGTCCACAAATCGGACCGCTCGCTGGTCAACCACCGCGAGGTCGGCAAGCACACTAAATCCTTCGCCCGCGCCCTGAAAAGCGCGTTGCGCGAAGACCCCGACGTCATCCTGGTTGGCGAAATGCGCGACCACGAGACCATCGGCCTGGCGTTGACCGCTGCCGAAACCGGACATCTGGTAATGGGGACCCTGCACACCAGCTCAGCCGCCAAGACTATCGACCGCATCGTCGACGTCTTCCCCGCCGGCGACAAGGAAATGGTGCGCGCCATGCTGGCCGGCTCGGTGCAAGCCATCATCTCCCAGATGTTGCTGAAGAAGATCGGTGGCGGACGAGTCGCCGCGCACGACATCCTGGTCGGCACCTCGGCGGTGCGCAATCTGATCCGCGAAAACAAAGTGCCGCAGATTGTCTCGATGATGCAAATGGGCTCGCGCTACGGCATGCAGACCTTGGAAGATTCGGTGAAGGCGCTGGTCTCCCAGGGAATGCTCGACGCCTCCGAACTCGAACGCTTCGCCGCGCCCGGCGACGGCAAGGCGAGCGGCGGCGGCGGGGCGCCCGCGCCGCAACACTCGGCGCCGGCCGCGCAGGCGGCTCCGGCCATGCCACTGCCGCCGCCACCGCCGCCGCCACGGGCGGCCGAGCCAGAGCCGCCGCCGGCAACGCCGATCCAGGCGAAACGCAGCGGCGTGTCCAGCCTGTTCAAATAGGTCGCGACAATCTCCTATGGGCGGCAACGACTTTTGCCCATAGTTGGAGGAATTCCGTCACCGACAACCGGAGACCACGATGCCCCAGTCCCCGCTTCGCCAATGGCTGCTCGACATGGTTGCCCGCAAGGGCGCCGACATGTACCTGACCTTCGGCTCGCCGCCGATGATGCGCGGCGATGGCGGACTGGTGCCGCTGGCCGACACCGTGCTCGACGATGCCGCCTTGGCCGCGGCGGTGGCCGACATCACCACCCCCGACCAGCGGGGGGAATTCGAGAAGACGTGTGAATTCAACATGGCGCTCGATCTCGGGGCGTCGACCGGACGGTTCCGCATCAATCTGTTCAAGCAGCGCCAGCACACCGGCGCCGTCATCCGCCAGATCACCACGACCATCCCGACCCTCGAGCAGCTGCGCCTGCCCAAGCTGCTGGGCGAGCTGTGCTGTGAAAAGCGTGGGCTGGTTATCGTCGTCGGCGGCACCGGTTCGGGCAAATCGACGTCTCTGGCGGCGATGATCGACTACCGCAACAAGAAGGACGCGGGGCACATCATCACCATCGAAGACCCCATCGAGTACGTACATGAACACCAGAAATGCCTGATCACCCAGCGTGAGGTCGGGGTCGATACCCATTCCTTCGACGCCGCGCTGAAAAACGCGCTGCGCCAGAAGCCGGACGCCATCCTGGTCGGCGAAATCCGCGATCACCAGGTGATGGAACACGCCTTGAACATCGCTGAAACCGGTCACCTGGCGATGGCAACCCTGCACGCCAACAACGCCAACCAGGCGCTTGAGCGCATCATCAATTTCTTCGACCGCGAAGCCCACAACCAGGTTCTGCTCAATTTGTCGCTCAACCTGCGCGGCATCCTGTCGCAACGTCTGGTGCGCACCAAGAGCGGCGGGCGCACCGCGGCGCTTGAAATCATGCTGAACGAGGGCCTGATCAAGGATTTGATCCGCAAGGGCGAGGTCAAGGAAATCAAGCCGATCATGGCGGAGAACACCGAGCGCGGCATGCAGACCTTCGATCAGGCGCTGTTCAATTTGTGGAAGGCGGGCGAGATCGACGAGGATATCGCGCTGGCCGAAGCCGACAGCGTCGGCGATCTCAAGATGCAGATGCAGAAGGAGAAGCTGGGCGGCGGCGAGGGGTTGAAGGGCGTCGACACGTCGAGGCTGTCGCTCGGCTGACCCTCGACCGCGCGGCGATAAGGCAGACCATGGCCAATGCCCGGATAGGCTCCTGAATGTTTCAAGCCATCGCGCGCCGGTTTCGCCGCGGCGCGTCCCAAGCGGTCGAACCGAAGGTCGCCCCCGGCGATCTGTTGCCCGTGGCCTTCAGCCACCACCAGCAGGGGCGTCTGGACCAAGCTGAATCCCTCTATCGGCGCGTGCTGGCCATCGATCCCGGTCACGCCGACGGCCTGCATCTGTTGGGTATCGCCCAGCATCAGGGCGGCCGCAACGGGCCCGCCGCCCGACTCGTCGCGTGGTCCATCGCGGTGAATGGCGGGTTCGCCGCCATCCATGGCAATTTGGGCAATATTCTGCTCGCCGATGGCCGGGCGGACGCCGCCTTTGCCGCCTATCGCAAGTCGGTGGCGGTCGATCCGGCCCTGCCGATGCTTTGCTACAATCTGGGCAACGCCCTGCAGCAACTGGGCTGGTCGATCAAGGCGGAGGTGGCCTACCGTCGCGCCGTCGCCATGGATCCGGGCCACGCCGAGGCCCAGGACGGCCTGGGTCTCGCCCTGCGCCTGCTGAACCGTCTCCCCGACTCCGCGCTTTGCCATCGCCGCGCCGTCGCCCTGGCCCCCGGCCTGGCACCGGCGCAGTTCAATCTGGCCAATGTCCTTGTCCTCGCGGGCGACAGCGTCGGCGCCGAAGCCCACTACCGTCGCGCCCTGTTGATCGATCCGGCCGACGACGAAGCCTTCGGTCAACTCGTCCACCGCCGCCAGATCAATTGCGACTGGCGGCGGGCCGGCGAAGACCGCGACGCCCTGCTCCGCCGCGCCCGCGCCGCCAAGGCCGGAATTTCGCCGTTCATCCTGTTCGCCTTGGCCTCCTCGCCCACCGATCAGTTGCAGGTGGCCCGCAACTGGGCCAATGCCAAAACGGTCGGGGTGACGCCCATCGCCGCCCATCGGGAGCGGATCGGCGACAAACTCCGCATCGGCTATCTCTCGGGCGATCTGCACAATCACCCGGTGGCGCAGATGGCCGTGGAGCTGTGCGAATGCCATGATCGCGACCGCTTCGAGATCAGCGGTTTTTCGTTTGGACCGGATGACGCCAGCCCGCTCCGCCGGCGGATCGCCGGTGCCTTCGACCGATTCGCCGACATTGCCCATTTGCCGGATGAGGCGGCGGCGCGGGTCATCAACGACGCCGGCATCGACATTCTGCTCGACCTGTCCGGCCACACCGAACGGTCGCGGCCGCGCCTGCTGGCCGCCCGGCCAGCCCCGGTTCAGGCGAGTTTTCTCGGCTATCCCGGCACCACGGGCGCCGGCCATATTGACTACATCGTCGCCGACCGGGTCGTCCTCCCCTTCGACCAGCAGCCGAACTTCAGCGAGAAGATCGTTCACCTGCCCGACTGTTTTTTGCCGAACGACCGCACCAAGTCTGTGGCCGCCACTGTCCCGGACCGTGTCGCCTGCGGGCTTCCGGCGACGGGGTTCGCGTTCTGCTGCTTCAACAACAGCTACAAGATCGGGCCAGACCAGTTCGATTTGTGGATGCGGTTGTTGCGTTTTGTGCCGGACTCCGTCCTCTGGCTGCGCGTCGACAACGCGGCCGCCATCGCCAATCTGCGGCGCGAGGCGACGGCGCGGGGCGTTGGCGCCGACCGCCTGGTGTTCGCTCCGCGCGTTTCCTATGCGGACCATCTCGCCCGTCACCGGGCGGCCGATTTGTTTCTCGACACGCTGCCCTACAACGCCCATAGCACCGCCAGCGACGCCCTGTGGGCCGGGTTGCCGGTGTTGACCTGCGCCGGGAGGACTTTTGCCGGACGGGTGGCGGCGAGCCTGCTGACCGCCGCCGGCCTGTCCGAACTGGTTACCACCTCGCCCGCCGAATACGAAGCGGTCGCGCTCCGCCTGGCGACCGCTCCGGCGGAACTGGTGGCCCTTCACCAGCGTCTCGCCGCCGGTCGCCTGGCCGGCCCGCTGTTCGACACCCCCCGCCTGGCCCGACACCTCGAGCGCGCCTTCGACATGATGTGGCAATGCCGGCAACACGGCCGGCCGCCCCAGCCCTTCGCGGTTCCATCCGACGGTGGACGCGCGGAATCGGCCGGATTATCTTGAGCCCCGCCAACAACGAGGTGCCATGAACCGCCATCAGCGACGGGCCGCCGTCAAGAAACCGTCCGCCACTTCGGCGGCGCAACCGGTCGCCGGCGGCACCCAGCCAGGCGCTCGCGTCGGGTTGGTGCTGAGACTGGTGGCACGCGTGCTGTTGTCGGCGTGGGTGTTGCGGCGTGTGCGCAACCCGGACGTGATGAGTATGCTGGTCCAGGTGGCCGAGCAGGCGGGACGACCCGAAATCGCCCTCGATCTACGCGAACGGATCAGGCAGGCGAGGTGACCGCCTCGGCGCGCCAGTTCGCCAGCGCCGCCACCAGACACTGAACCACCGAGTCCCAGTCGCCATGGCGCGGCTGGCGAAACAGGCGAATCGTCTCGTACCAGACACTGTCGTCGCGGCCGACCAGCCAGCGCCAATCGGCGGTGTAGGGGAGCATCACCCAGGTCGGCTTGCCCAACGCGCCGGACAGATGGGCGATGACGGTGTCGACAGTGATGACCAGATCGAGGCCGGCGACCACGCCCGCCGTGTCGAAAAGATCGGTGGCCCGCTCGATCCATTCGCTGTCAAGGACACCGGACAGTGTGGCGTCCGCCCCCTTCTGCAGGCTGACGAAGCGGATGCCGTCGACCGCTAGTAACGGTTGCAGCCTGGCCAGCCCGATGCTGCGCGCATGATCCTGGGCATGCTGCGCGCCGCCGGCCCAGGCAATGCCGACGGCCAAGCGGCCATCCGAGCGGATTGGGCTCGTCGTCGCGCTGCTTGGAAACGCCGGCATCGGCGGAACTGTTTCGACGGTCGTGCCGAAAGCGTTCGGCAGGCTGAAAAACGGTATCTGATAGTCGAATTTTGGCGGCGCCTCGCCCGTCGCGAATACATCCGTCCATCCATAGGCTTTGGCAAACCGGACCAAGGGCGGCTGGACATCGAGGACCACCGCGAACCCGGCCGCCTCGATCATGGGAATATAGCGCAAGAGTTGTATCGTGTCGCCCAGACCCTGTTCATTGTGAACGAGGACGCGCGCTCCCGGTTTGGCCAGGAGCGACCATTCCGGTTGCCGGAAAGACCGGCGCGCGGTTGGAAACCGGTCCCATTTCCAGCGCCATTCATAGTCGCGCCAGCCTTCGACAAAGCGACCCTGGCGAAGCTTGTGGACCGCCCGGCCGAAATGCGCCCACCGGTCCTCGGGCCGATCGGCGACGAGTTGGTCGAACGCCGCGCCGGCCTCGGCGAAGCGATGGGTCTCCTCAAGGAGCAACGCCCACAGATGCTGGGTCGCCTTCCGATCGACGGCGCCCGCCTTTTCCAGGAGAACCGCCGCTTCGTCGAACGCCCCGGCGGCGCCCAAGGCCCGGATCAGGGTCGACAGCGCCGACAATTCACCGGGTTTGCGCGACAGGCTTTGCCGCGCCGACGCGATGGCCTGGTGGTGGCGGTTGATATCGAGAAAGACGGCGGCAAGCCCATAATGAACCGCCCAGTTCCCTGGATCGACGGCGAGGGCGCGGGTCAACAGGACCTCCGCCTCGGCAAAACGTCTGGTCCGGCGGTACAATGCGGCCATGTCGATCATCGACTGGATGTGGGTCGGAGCCTCGGCAAGATTGAGGTCCAGACAGTGTTCGGCGTCCGCCACCCGGTTCAGCGCCAGCAAGGCGATCGCCTGACAGGCGCGTTCCGGCAGAGCGACGGCCGGACGCGCGACGATGTCGGCGTAGGCTCGCGCGGCTTCGACACCGCGACCCAACTGGGCCAGACAGAGCGCCAGATTGAGGCGGGCTTGCAGGAAGTCCGGCAGCAGGGCAAGCGCGGCCTCGTAACAGGCCACGGCTTCCGGCAGGCGTTTCTGCTCGCGGAGACAATTGCCCAGATCGAAGCGCAGGCTGGGGACGCGCGGCGCCAGAGCAACCGCCATCCGGCCATATCGCTCGGCGAAGGCGTGCCGGCCGAGCCGGCTGTCGATCCTGGCCGCCAGGTCCAGGCAGGCGACGTCCGACGGCGCCTGTTTCAGGGCCCTGCCGATGGTGCGGGCGGCGATGGCCGGCTTGCCGTCGTCTTCCAGTTGGCGCAGCGCGTCGGCGTGGAGGGCGGCCACGGCGGGTTGAGGCGGCGGCAGGGGGTCGGGCGGTTCGATCGCCAGCCCGACGCGGCCGGTCTGTTCGGCGAGCGCGGCCAATACGCCTTTCGCCGCGGTGCCGCCCAGCCGTCGGCGGAGCGGCTCCCACAGCAGGATGGCGGCAAAGGCCCGGGTCAGCAGGCTCGGCGGCGCGGTCTCGACCGACCGTGGCATGGAAACAGGTTCGGCGAGTCGTTCCGTCAGCTTGGCAATCCCAGATAGGCATTCCGTTGCGCCAACGTGAAGCTCTGGACCTGCGTTGTGGTAAACCCTGCACCCAGCGGACCGGACTTCTCCAGCACCTCATAGATGTCGTGGCTGGTCAGCCCGCCGATCTGGGTGGCGCTCAACTCGCTCACTTCCTTGCTTGTCAGGCCGCCGAGTTGGGTCAGGCTGAGTTCGCCGATTTGGGTTGCCGACAGCGCGCCAAGCTGACTGGCGTTCAACGCACCGATCTGCGTCGTGGAGAAATTGGCGAGCAGCGTTGCCGTCAAGGCGCCGATCTGGGCCGTGGTAAACCCGCCGATCTGCACCGTGGTGAGAAGGCTGAACTCGTCCGAACTCAACCCGCCGATCTGGGTATTGGTCAGGGCGCCAATCTGCAGCGTGGTCAACTTGCCAAGCTGGGTCGTCGACATCGCCAACGCGCCCAATTCGGTGGGCGTGAAGCCGGCGATTTGCGTGGTGCTCAGGATATTGATCTGGCTGGTCCCCAGTGCCGTCACCTGGTCGGTCGTCAGCGCCGCGATCTGGGTGGTCGTCAGTTTCAATGTCTGCAACAAGGTCAGATCGACGATCTCCGCCGCGCCGAGCGATACGATCTGTGTCGTGGTCAGGCCGGGAATGCTGGCCGAATTGATGCTTTGCAGCTGCGTCACCGTCAAGGTCGGCGTGGTGATGGTCAAGCCGCCCACCTGCGCCGCGCTCAAGCCGGCGAACGCCGTCGTTGTCAGGTTCGACTCCTGCGTCGTGGTCAGCGCCGTCAGTTCCGTCGAGGTCAGGCCGCCCAGTTGCGCCGACGTCAGATTTGCCAGTGTCGTCGAACTCAAGGCGCCGACCTCGGTCGTCGACAGCGTGCTGAGCTGCGTGCCGCTCAGCGACTTGAACTGGGTCGTCGTCAACCCGAGCAATGACGTCGTCGTCAGCACGCCGATCTGCGCCGCGGTCAGTCCGCCGATCAAGGTGATGCTGAGCGAATCGAGCAGGGGCACGCCCAGCGCATTGAGTTCGTCCGCCGTCAGGCCGGGCATCTGGGTGACGCTCAACAGGCCGAGATCCGTCGGCAGCAGCATGCCGCCCAACGCCCCGATTCCGGTCGCGCTCAGGCCCCTGATCTCGGTGGCGGTCAAAGCATTGACCACCGTCGAGGTCAACCCGCCGAACTGGTCCGACGTCAACCCGCTCACCTGGGTCGAATTCAGGGTCTTGAACTGCGTCGAGGTGAACAGACCGAAGTCGGTCGAGGTCAGGCCATCGATCTGCGCCGCGTTCAGCAAGCCGAGTTCCGTCACGCTCAACGTCTTCACCTGGTCGGTGGTCAACGCGCCAAGCTCCGCCGCAACCAGCCCGGAGAGCTGGGTGGTGGAGAGCGCGCCAAGACCGGTGGATCCCAGCCCGTGAAGCTGCGCCGCCGTCAGACCGCCGACCTGGGTCGCCGTCAGCAGGCTGAGATTGGCCGTCGCCGTGGCGCCCAATGCGCCCACGACGGTGGCGGAGAGCCCCCTCAGCGTCGTCGTCGTCAGCGCGCCTGTTTGCGTCGAAGTCAAGCCACTCAACGCAGTCACCGTCAGGGCATTCAGCTGGGCCGTGCTCAGCGACCTCATATCGGTGGTCGTCAATACGCCGACATCCGTCGCCGTCAGGCCCGGAATGCCGGTCGCGGTCAACGCGCCAAGCTGGGGGGTGGTGAACAATAGCACCTGGTCGGTGGTCAG
>Ga0181520_10007284_pt1 | contig 16395 bp, 8 predicted proteins | sample PEATcosm2014_Bin_29_FD_132451 | JGI IMG/M metagenome (GOLD analysis project Ga0181520, IMG submission 132451) | Peatland microbial communities from MTU Mesocosm Facility, Houghton, MI, USA - PEATcosm2014_Bin02_30_metaG | ecosystem: Environmental > Terrestrial > Soil > Wetlands > Peat | place...
ATCCCCGCGGCGTCAAGCGCAAGATGAGCAACTTCCCGCTTCGTCCGCGGCACATCAAGCCTCTTCCGCCAATTAACATTCGAAAGGCCATCAGAATAGTTAAGTGAACAGTATTAGGGCTAGCTCACAATTCACAAACATCCTGCATTATCCATTTCGTACGGGCATGTTTACTGTACTCGAAGATGGCATCTGTAGGTAACGGGAACAAAAATACTCGACCTCTTCTGAGAAGCTCAGTTTCGTTTGCCTATCCGGTCTGGGTGGCGCCTGCGACACCTAAAAGTTCTGGACGCATACGCTGCTGGCGACGATACTGCAAAGGGCTGACGCCATAGCGCTTGCGAAAGAGACGGGAAAAGTACAAAGCGTCACTGCAACCCACCATTTCTGCGACCTGGTACACAGTCAGATCCTGATTGGCCAGCAATTGGGCGCCTCGCTGCAGCCGTAGACGCATTGCATATTCGCGCGGCGGCACGTGAAAATGCTTCGAAAACAAAGCGCAGAAATGGGATCGGGAGAGATTGGCCGTCTCAGCGACATCTGCCAAGTCAAAGGGCTTGTCAAAGTGCGCTTCCAGGTATCTCCGGGCTCGTTCCAGACGTGAATCCGGTCGGTAGGCCTCTGCGCCAGCGCGAAACTGACGCTCGATGTCGTACCAGAAGATCTGCAGCAGGCCTTCGAGCATGTCCGGATCCTGTACCGGGTTGCTGCGCAGCTCGTCGTTAATCATCTGCAGGTAGCGCAAAGGTAGGGAGTCGCCGCCAATTTGAACCGGGACCCCGAGTGGAACCAAGGTGTTGCGCAGTTGACGTTCGATCCAGCGTCCCGTGACTCTCAGCCAGGAATGCCTCCAGGAGGATGTTGCGTTTCCGTAGTGATGCTTGGCTTCGTATTCCCAAACAACCATACGCTGCTCGGTTGGCAGCCAGGTATCGGAGTCGGGCGCAAGCGACCAAGCCTTGTCATGAAAGATCATGATCAGGCTTGGATAGCCGGTTTGTGCGCCGCCGTGGCGCACTAGCCCCGGCGGCATCACTTCATGAATGCCCATGGCCGGCACATGGATCTTGCCTGGTGTTGGTTCTTCACGCGGTTCGAGATAGATTTCCGTCTGCCACATAGAATTCCAACCGCGTGTCCTTCCGCTCGATTACTTCGAAATATTATCCATAAATTTCCGGATCGCGTCTATATCAATTTCTTGTTTAACCTCTGTATGGTTTCTAGTGCAAACAGAAGTTCACGATGCGAGCCTCCGGGCCGTTCATTTCGATTGTACAAAGGAAGCGTATGATGCAAAAGCGTTTAGTCTGCACTGAACACAATCTGATTGCCTGGGAAGAGTATCAATTACCCGAAAAATTGGAAGCCGGCCACATCCGGGTACGCAACACACATGGCGCTGAAAAACACGGCACTAAGGTGGCTTTTGTCCATGGTCACGGCAATCAGCGAGGGCGCTGGGATGCCGACCGGCAGATGTTTGTTCCGGGAGGAGTGGCGTGGAACTACCCGATTCCTCTGGGCAACATGCAGGTAGGCGTGGTTGAAGGAACAGGCAGCGCGGTCGCCGGATTCAAGCCGGGCGACCGCATCCTTTACTTCGGAGCCTTTGCTCCCTCGGCGGTCATCGGCGAGGCGGAGACATGGAAGCTCGAAGCGGATACCTGCTGGAAGGCCGCGACATGTCTTGATCCGGCCACGTTTGCCCTGTGTGCCTTACGAGATGGCAATGTGCGCATCGGGGACTCCATAGCGGTTTTCAGCCTGGGCGCCATCGGTCTGATGGCGGTTCAATTGGCCAAGCTGGCCGGCTGCTATCCCATCATTGCCATTGATCCGTTGCCGAATCGTCGCAAGCTGGCCCTCGATTTTGGAGCCGATCAAGTGATTGACCCGATCGGCAACGACGTGGGAGCCCTGCTGCGCGAGGCAACGGACTGGCGCGGGGTCGACGCGGTTATCGAGTACAGCGGGGCGATGGAAGCGCTGCAAGCTTCGCTGCGCGGTGTTGCCTTCGGTGGAGAGGTCGTCCTCGGCGCCTTTCCCGGCCCGATGAAGGCAGGACTCGACCTGGGCGCCGAAGCGCATATGAACCGGCCCAACATCTCCTTTACCCGCACAGAAAGCGACCCAAACCGCGAGCACCCGCGTTGGGACAATCTTCGCGTCCGCGCCACGGTTCACAAGATGATCCTGAACGGTCAGATTCATGCTGAGTCGATCGTCACCCCTGTGCAGAAGTTCAACGATGACCTGTTAAACCAGTACGACCTGGTGATGCAGCATCCGGAAGTCCACATCAAACTCGGCGTCGAGTACTAGAGCAAAATCATGGAAACTTTACCTTGACGAATCTCCCTTCGTAGTCCGCGCCCAAGGTAAAGCGCTCCTGATTTTGCAACAAGTCGAACCCGAAACACCGATAGGAGAGATCATGCCGGTAAATCAAAGTGTAGTTGTGCCCATGACAATGCCCGATGGATATCCACTCAGTGATTTCATGGCCGAAATCAAAAAAATAGGCTACCCGGCGGTCGAGCTATGGAGCCGCGGCGCCGATTTTGGAGAATTTCTGGAGGAAGCCCACCGCCGCGATCTCCGCGTCGTGAGCATGGTCGGCCACGAACACGAGTCAGCCACAGCCGGCTCCCATGCGGAAGCCTTTAGCCGCAAAGCCAATCACGACCGGCTCGAAGCTGAGATCCGCGAATCGATCAACATCGCCGCAGCCAACAATATCCCCGGCATTATCGTGCTGAGCGGCCACCGCAATCCGGGCGAATCGGACCTGGACACGTTGCTGGTCTGCGCCGAAGGACTGAAGCGCGTTGCCCCATATGCGGAAGAGAAAGGAATCAACTTGAATATGGAGCTGCTGAACTCCAAGGTTGACCACCCGCACTACGTCTGCGACCACACCGACTGGGCCATCGCGCTGTGCGAGCTGGTAGGCAGTCCGAGAGTCAAAATTCTCTATGACATCTACCACATGCAAATCATGGAGGGCGACGTGATCCGCAACATCAAGAAGGCCATCCGCTGGATTGGCCACTTTCATACAGCCGGCAATCCAGGCCGCCACGATCTGGACGATTTTCAGGAGATGAACTATCGCGGCATCTCCAATGCCATCTCTTCAACCGGCTACAACCTCTATATGGGGCATGAGTTCCGCCCTAAGGGCGATGCCGTCGAGGCCCTGCGGAAGGCGTTTGAACTCTGCAACATCGACTAGTCCTCCGCGCATCCCGACTATGCTGCTTCCACAGCGGAAGGCGTTCGAGGATATCCCGGTCCGGTCCTGTGACCGGAATCCTCGTGGCCTTCCAGGCTTCTTTCGACGCCGGGTAACGGAATCACTGCGCTAGACCGAGTCTGGCCGATCTTGCGTAGCAACATGACTTAAATTCTTCCATTGAATATCTGCAAAGGGTTCCATCATGTCCCTAACATTTCTAGACTTCGCCGTATTCTTTGTCTTTTATGGCATTGTAGTGTCCATCAGCCTGTACAAGAGCCGCAAGGAGCAGACTGGGGAAGATTACTTTCTGGCGGGCCGGCAGCTGCTGTGGCCGATGATCGGCTTTTCGCTGATCGCCTCGAATATCTCCACCGAGCACTTCGTCGGGCTGGCTGGCCAGGGTGCCGGAAGCGTGGGATTCGCCATTGCAAACTACGAGTTCATTTGCGTATTCTGCATGGTCTTCATCGCGATTGTTCTGCTTCCGTATTTTTTACGGGCGGGCATCTGCACCATGCCGGAGTTTCTCGAATATCGCTATAACGCGACGACGCGCGCCCTGATGGCCGTCTATACCGTGCTGATCTATTCCTTTGTGATGATTTCAGCGGTGATCTATTCCGGCGGACTGACCATTCAGACGATCTTCCTCGATCCCCGCAACCCCACCCACCTGCTCTACGGAATTCTTGTTGTTACGGTGATTGCAGCCATTTACGCCACCTGGGGCGGGTTGAAGGCGGTGGCCTGGGCCCAGTTGTTCCAAGGTTCAGCCTTGATCATCGGCGGCTTCATCACCGTTTTCCTCAGCTTTCATGCGGTCGGGGGCGCGGGCAAGTTCTTTGCCTATAACCACGACAGGATGCACCTGGTTTTGCCAGCCAACAACCCGGTGCTGCCCTGGACTTCGCTGATCGTCGGAACCGGGCTATGGATTCCCTGCATGTACTACTGGGGCCTGAACCAGTTCATCACGCAACGAACCCTCGCCTCCCGCTCGCTGAAACAGGGCCAATATGGAATGCTCTTTGCGGCCGCTCTCAAGGGTACGATGCCGCTTCTCATCATTATTCCCGGCATGATAGCGGCCCAACTCTACCAACAGCATGTCTTTCCCTCAGGCTCGACTCCCGATCAAGCCTATCCCTTGCTGGTGCGCTACGTACTGATGCCCGGCCTTCGCGGATTCATGTTCGCCGCCATCGCTGACGCGGCGGTCTCGTCGCTGGCCTCCATGCTGAACTCGGCCTCCACCATCTTCACCATGGACCTCTTCAAGCGGCACTGGAAGAAGGATGCCTCGCCCAAGATGCTCCTCACCATGGGCAGAACCATGACCGTTGTCTTTGTCGTCATTGGCTGCATGATTGCTCCGGTTCTCGGCCAAGCGAGTTTCAAGGGCATCTTCAATTACATCCAGGAGTTTCAGGGCTTCCTGTCGCCGGGTGTGCTGGCCGCCTTTCTCTTCGGCCTTGCGGTCAAGCGCGCTCCGGCCAGCGCCGGCGTGGCCGCGCTGATTCTCAGCCCGATCCTCTACGGCATTTCGATGGTCTTTTTGGGAAACATTCCGTTCTTTGTCCAGCACCATATCACGATTTTCAGCATTGCGTTTCTCAATCGCATGACCATCTCTTTCATCCTGATTCTGATCACCATGACGGTGATAACAATTCTGAAGCCGCGCCCTGAGCCGGCAGTGATGCCGGTCCGGCTTGAGTTTGACATGAAACCGGCGCCGGGCGTGCTGATCTTCGGCGGAGTGCTCGTGGCAGCCACGATCGCCTGCTATATCCGGTTCTGGTAATCCGGAGACTCGTCGAGACGGCATTGATTGATGGAGAGCGGCATTCACATGTCGGCCGCTTCGAATTTTAAAATCCATGTATAGTCGCACGGCCTGTTAGCAGCCTCCTGCAGGTTCTCAGGCAAGGAAACCGTGGTCCCTTTCGCAGAGTCGAAACTCCAAGGCAGCTTTGTATCCAGGCCTAAAAGGTTCACCGTCGAGCCAACCTTAGGCCTCACGGTCTTTAACACAACTTGCATTCCGGGCCATTCGGTACAGGCGGCATAAACAAATCGTCCATCCTTTGATCGCGTATAGCGAATTGTTTCGCCTTCTGACCATAGTGCGCCCTCCCGAGGACGCGAGCCGTAGATTGCTTCGCCATTCACCCTCAGCCACTGACCGACAACCCTCATCTGCCGAATTGCCTCCGGGTGGAATTCTCCGTGCGGACTTGGACCAACACCGATTTCTAATCCGCCGCCCTTGGCAACGGTGTCTACTAAATTCTGCACAATCCACCGCGATCCCTTGTATTTTGTGCCGTCTGGATCATAAGAAAAATCCGTACCGAGCGGATAGATCGTGAACCATGGCTTGTCGGATTTCTCTGCCGAACCGGGAACCACTCGCTCTGGCGTAAAGTAGTCGCCATAGTTCCCAATACCCCGATTCCGCAGCATCACATGGGGCTGGAGGGCGCGCATTTCAAGCACTGTCCTTCGCAATTCCGGCCAAGTCCTAGGTCCCAGCCACATATCCAGTCCAATCATGTCGATCTTCCCGTACTCGGTCAGCAACTCGACAAGTTGCGCACGATGCCTTTGCATCATACGCATGACATCGGAATTGGTGGGGTCGGGAACGATCACGGCCCTATTCCCCAGTCTTTCTTTCGTAAATTCGACATCCCGCTGAGTCATCCATTGAGCCGATGAGGGAATTTGCAAAGGGTGCGCTACATAGGGCCGGAAGTCCGCATCGTACCAATCCGGATGAGAGAAATAGAGATCGATCTTGATGTTTCGTTTGTGTGCCGCGTCGCAAAGCTCCTTCACGACATCCCGGCGGAAAGGTGTCTCCATGATTGAGTACGCCAAGTCGCAGTTCTCTATTCTTGGTCCGCCGATGGCTGTCCAATTCGCACGATTCCTGACTCTTGTCTTCGTGTCGAACATGGTAAAGCCTTCGTGATGCTTCGCGGTGAAAGTGAAGAATTCCATGCCACTTTCCGCGATAACATCCATCCATGCATCCGCATCGAAGCCTGCAGGGTTCCAAGCCTTATATAGATTGTTGTAGGCCTGACGGTCTTCAAAGGACATCCCGAGGAATGGCCAGGACTCTGCTCCGCGGTGCCAAATCGAATAAACTCCCCAGTGAATTCTCATCCCGAACTTCAAGTCTTTAAATGCATCGTACGCAGCATCCGGAGCCCGATGATACTCCGCGATTGGTGTTGTCTCGATGTAGGGAACAGTTGACAACTCCGACAGCGAGAATCCCTCGTACTCCCCCGTTTCCTGCGCCAGTCCGTCACAGACGGAAGTTGCGGCCACAGCAGCAGTCAATGCAACGAACTCTCTCCGATTCATCGGATATCGCTCCTGGAAGAATATCGCTCTCCCCATTTCCTTGAAAATCCGGGGAATGCCTTTGCTTTCAAAGTCATTCCGGCCATCGCAAGTGCTTGCGAAGGAATTCGAATGTGCCAACGCTGTGAATTGTGTGAGGCCCGTTAAAATATTCTATTTCCGTCTGATTGCCAATGCCCATCTCATCGTAAAACTTACGCACTCTGGCGTACTCGTAAGATACCCGCTCGTCCACGCCTACAGGATCTTCGTGTCCGCGCTCCACCATGAACGGCCGGGGCGCCATTAAATCAGCCAAGTCAGCGTAATTGAGGATATTGGCAAAGTTGAATTCATACATATCGTACTCTTTAGTCAACATGTAGCTTTGCGGCGCGAGAACATTTGTAGTCTTCCAAACCCATTCGTTGAAATCACCCGAACAAATGGAGAGCGCATATCCATCCAGCAACGGTGGCACCCGGATGGCCGTTTTGCCGCCATAGGACAGGCCGTAAAATCCAATCCGCTTGGGATCCACAAACGGGAGTGCTGTCAGCCAATTCAGTAACTGTTGATTTTGACCCAGAATAAAGGAGAATAGGGCGAGTTTGAGAGGATGGCCCATCCGCTGAATCAATCTGAATTTGTCGTCGCCGATATAGGGATTTTGAGGAGCAAAAGTCACAAATCCTTCATCTGCAAGAGTCGCGCCAAAATGGTGATAGAACTGACTATCGATTTTCGGATCTGCTACGTCCGCGGCCCGTCCTTCCAAACCATGTTGACAAACCACCGTGGGGCGGCGCTCGCCTGGCTTAAGGTTCTTGGGGATCAGCAGGATTCCATAAGCGAATACCTCCGGCCAGACGTCGAGCATCACTTCGTACCCCTTAAATCCCGGCTCATCCAGGACCAACCGGGTCCGCGCGTTCAGGGGCAAACTGGGCTGCGGCATCCGCCCGATGACTTCATCCCAAATGTAATCGCGATAGGTCTTTGTTGAATCTTTCCATTTCGGAATGGATGTGCTGTTTGCATTTTTCCAGAACTCTTTTCGGACATCCGGTGACTTTCGAACCAGCGCCTGGGTGAAATTCACCAATTGATCGAACTGGCTGCGCAATCTCGGAGCAGGGTCGTAGTTTGCATAGTCCTTTGGCGGTTGATCCTTGGAAAGCGAGAAACGCTGGCCGAGTCCGAGGGACTGGAGGAATGCCCCGATCGTCGCGTCGCATCCGGACCACCCGCGACCGCCCGCGCTGGCAATGAATTGCAGTTTCTCCGCGGCATTCAATTGGCGGAAGAAAAGAGCAGCTCGATCAACTTCGTGCCTTACATCCTCAATCGGAGGCGTGGTCAGTTGCCCATTGGGACATGCAAAAGGCTGACGATCTCCGGTCGCCGGCGGCGGACCGCCGATCTCCGGCACTTTGCACGCCTCGACGATTAAGCTTCGAGGAGCGATTAGGCTGGCTAGCTCCGCATCTCCAAACTCCCGAACCAATCCCCACACATCGCGATAAATTGGCTCCTTCCAAACTCCTTCGCGCGGCTGGAAATAGCCACTTACAACCGTTGCGTCGATCCTGGTGTCGATCGCGCCACTATAAAAGGCCAGCAATCCACCTTCACCGTAGCCCATCACGCCAATGGGCAGCTTCTGTTTCGCATTCTCGCTTGCAAACCAGTCGACGATGGCCAGCACCGATTGGACTTCGTAGCCGATCATATGACGGCCTGTTTCAAATGCCATCCGATAGATCCACTCGCGATGGGGCATATTGGTCATGCCCTTGCCAGGTATGCCCGAATAGAGGTCGTCGCGATTCATAACAAGCGGCACCACAACCTGAGTTCCGCTTTGGACCAGGCGGCGGGCAAATTGCGCTTCTCCGGCAATTCCTTCCGCGATCCCCGCCAACATCTCCGGCGACCGATCTGCATCGGGAATTGCCACCACGCGAGCCACTACCGGCCCTTCCGGCTGAAGGAGCAATCCTTCCGCGCACATTCCATCCGAATCCGCCGTTACAGGCGCAAAGACACGCCAGCGAATCGCATAAGCTTTGTAGCCGGGTCCATCGGCAATTTCCTCTCGATCAACCGACTTCGCCAACACCTCAGGCGCCTGCGCGGGGACGCGCTCATCAACGGCCCCGATTATCCGGCGAAACCGCTGCCGATTAGGCTCTACGGAGCGCTCATAACCCTCCCGCGAGGAGTAGTCCCGGCTCCAGAATCGCTCCCTCGCCCGGGCCTGGCGCTCGGTCTCGTGCAAAAGGTAACTGCGTATCCCATCCGCCATTTGCTCTGCCAAATCGCCTTTCGCAGCTAAAGGGGCGGTTCCAGTCAATACTCCCGCGATTTCCGGGGAGGACGCATCGGGAACCCCATTCTCTCCACGCGCAGTTCCCTTGACAAGCCCATCTTTGAGCAGGGTATTTCCCAAGCCCACGGTGAGGCTCATTGCAGTGGATCCATTAAGAAACTCTCTTCGATTCATATTGCCCCGTCGGATAGCGGTTGTGTTGTTGGCCTTTGCCGCGCCGCTCACGCGTCATGGCTTAGTTGCGGATAACGAGCCGCTCACTGACAACCAGCGCCGCGACATAGTCGGCGTCACGCCTGCCGTTCCGTCCGGCGCGGCCGTCGCCTTCAAAATAAGATCGTCCTGCGGCTTATCCGGCACAGGCAACGTCATGGCAAGATCGCCGGCGCCCAAAGCCGCCAAGTCAAACGGCCGTTCCGCTTTGGCCAGGATCTTGCCCTCCTTCGTCTCCAGAGTCAGCGTGAGTTCTCCGGTCATCGGCCGATCGTAGTCGTTGATCATCTTTATCAGGAATTCGTGCGGCGCGCCGGCCTGAAGCGTGGGTTGAAAAAAGTTGATATAGACGCCCAGCGGCTTGAAGGCTTCGCCCTCGTAATCCACGAAAGCCGGATCGATATTGAGCCGCCGCACGTCGCTCCAGTTGTCGCTGGTGGGAATATCGGGAATATCCGAGGTGAGATACACGAAAGAATCAACGCCGGCCATCTGGCGATACGCCCGCCAGTACTCCGTCAAACCCGCCAGCAGATAGGCCCATTCGTTGAGCCGTTCGCGTCCTGTCACATTGGTTCCCATCAGTTGGTGATAGAGGTTCGCGGTCAATTCCGTCGGCCTGCCGTCACGTCTCAACCAGAGGGCGCCGTATTCATTGAGGATCACGGCGTTGTTCGCGGAAGGCACCGGGGTATCCAGTCCCACGGCAACGGGCCTGCCATCCATGGCTTCAAGATCGGTCATCTGGAAGGCGAGTTTGCCCTGGGCCCCCTGGTCGAACAGGTAGCCATGAAACTCCTCTACATCGCCAGAGCGGCCGGGCGGATTGTAGCTATCCTCCCAAGGCCGTTGCGACAAATCCAGTCCGCGCACGGCGGGAATGACTTGCGCATTGAAGATCTCGTTCCTGGTTTCGTTGACGGCGTCCCAGACGACGACACTCGGATGATTCCAGTTGTCGCGCATCCAATCCCTGAATTGGCGGGTCATTTCATCGGCGTCGTAAGTGCGCGAATAGCCTTGTTCCTTGTACCAGCCCCAACCAGTCCAGACGGGGAATTCGTTCTGGACCATTAGTCCCACTTCGTCGCAAACATCCAGCCAGTGCTGCGGCACCGGCCCGATGGTAAACCGGAAATAGTTCCAGTGCATCTCCTTTGGTACGGTTCCCAATAATCTGCGGACCCATGCGTCATTCCATGGCAGATCGCCACCTAGCGGGTCTTCGAAGAACCGGTGCAATGCGATATTCGAGCCGCGCAGATAATAAGGCTTGCCATTCAAATAGGCGCGCTTGGTAGTTGAATCAAAGCGAAGCTCGCGCATTCCGAACCGCGTTTGCACCGAGTCGCCTGCGGTGCCGGATTCCAAAACGTAAAGAAACGGGTCTTCCGGCGACCACAAATGCGCGTGCGGAATCTTGATGGTCTGCGTTATTACCGATTCCCCGCCTGGTTCGAGCGAGTCAACTTCGGCCTCTGTCGCGGCGACTTGTTCCCCCGTCTTCCAGGCTTTAACTAAAAAAGCCAACGAGCCGGAATACGCCGCGCCTGAATGATTCTTCACCGTGGTTTGGACGACGATTTCATCCGATGCAATGTGTGGCGCGATTTGAATGGATTCAATTTCCGGATTGTCGCAAAAGAAAACCGACACGTCATCGTAGATGCCGGGCGTCCATTCGGCCTTCTCGAAGTCTGATCCAGTCGGAAAATCTGGAGGCAACACACCGGGATGCGCACCGATGCGAACAATGAGTGTGTTCTCGGCGTTCCAGCGGAGATCGCGGGCCATATTCCAAAAGCTCGCGGTGAAACCACCAGGGTATTCGGAGTGCCAGGCGTCGCTCTCCGGCATCAGTTGCCGCCCGTTCAGCCAGACCGCCGTGCCGAACTGCGCCTTGTCGATCTTCAGCATCGCCACCGCCCGGGCAGACGGCGCGCGAAACGTCTTGCGATACCAGAAATAATTGCGATCCTGCTCCGGCTTCCCGTCCCAGTATTTGACCATCCAATACGGATCCGCTTTACCGTGGGCGACGAGCAAGGTCATACGTTCGCGGCTTGTAAATCGGTCGACGTTCGGGAACGACGGATTCGCGAGATGCGCCAATCCGGGCACCGGGACTTTGTGGGTGAAGTTGCCGGGGATGGCATCCGGCAGTTTACCGTCGGCAATCTGCCATTGGCCGTCCAACGACAATGTCGTCCGCTCTGCCGTCTCGGCCCTGTTTGAAGGGCAAACTGCGGCCGCGAGCGTAATGATTAGAAGTACTGGAGCGGTAAGAAACAGGTTCGGCGCTCTCATTCTTTTCCGCCTTTTGCCGGTCGTTCGCTCAGATTCCCGTTGTGTCGTTTTGATTTCGACCGCCCAGGACTACGCTCGGTGTGCGCATGGCTTCCCGATCGCGGCGCATCGACCGATCGGCTTCGTGCGTTGCAATCCATTCCTCGCGGCCGGCTCAATGCGCTCTTTAGCGGATCGGTTTCTATGTTCGGTTGTCTCCTAAACTCAATCCAGCCCTAGAAATTGTAGTAACGGAATGGGTCGTCGCCTAAGGCATAGTCGTCGCGATAATCCGGGCTGTAGAATCCGCTCGGCTGTTTGATCGGCTCGAACTTCCATGGATCGGCGGCGGCGCTCTCCTGGATCACGTCGAAAATCAGCTTGTCCGCCGCAAACTGTCCGCCGAGGTTAGCAAGCACCTGGCACAATGCTCGGGTCTGCCGCCAGCGGGTGAAGCGGAAGTATGTCTTGACGTCGGCGTTGAAGCGGTTCGGATCGAGCTGGCAATACATCAGCACGCCCTTGCCCATAGCCTTTCGAGCCAGCATCCCGTCTGCGCTCACCTGACCTCCCGAGGCGATTACCCACGCATCCATGTCGGTTCGCCAGCGCAGATCCGAGCTGCTCAGGCCGCGGGTCTCGGGCCAGTCGGGAACGTCGAGGGAACCGTGGAAGCTTTCCGCTTTCTTTTGTGAGCCGCCCAAGGGCAGCCTTTCGCCGTTTCGCGGAAGAACTAGAGCCTTGCCGCCTTCCTGAACGAACGCGCCCAGAGCTTCATCGGATGGGCCATTCCCCGAACCAACCACCACCAGGTCGGCGCCGGCCGGAATCCCGTCAGCCCTCTCGTAAAGCAGTCCCAGATCGTCCAGAAGTTTGGCTCCCCCGTTATCGCCGATGTAAATGACCTTTTGCGCTTTCGGCAAAATCGGCGCCGTCTGGGCGTATTGCACGAGCTGGCTCGCCAACTGGAGCGCCGCTGGGTCTTCGAAGGCGTGGTCTTCCAGATCCAACATGCACCAGATCAGGCGACCGCCGCCGTAGTCCAGCTCCATGAGCGGAGAGTAGGCCAGATCGAATTGGTCCTCCAATATCGGTCTCCAAGAGCCTTTATGCGGCTTTTCGACCGAAGCGCTGGCTACCGTGCCGCGTCCGCCCCAACGCCAGCCGTACAACGCCATGGGGGGTTCGTAGTTGTATGGAAACGGCTTCTCTGCCGTGCCGTTTGGGTAGGCCTCAAGCAACGTGCTGCTTCCCGCCCAGTCGCTGAGATCGATCTCATTCAGGCCATCCACCACCGGATGCCCGGCAGAGACTGGGAAAACACGGCGCGACATATGCCAGGCAACGCGCAAACCAAGCCGGTTGCGCATGAATTCGGGATCCTGGATGAACACCACGGCGCGGCCGCCGGCGCGCACAATCGGTTCCAGCTCGCGAAGAAGGGTTGGGCGCCCCATCAGTGCCGAGCGCCCAATGGCAATCAACGGCTCTGCCGTCCTTTGATCCCATTCGTGCGCCGAGCAACCCAGGCGGTGCAAAAGCTTGGTGGTGTCGCCGGCAGGGTCATAGGCCGCGAATGTACCGGATAGCGGCTTCCGTGGCGCAAAGACCCGGAAGTCGAAGCGATCCTCGTGCTTTGCCTGGCCGACTTCCGCAGACATCGTGATTTGGCCGTCAACCTTGCCAACCTTGCCGCCCTCGGGAATATCGAACTCTGCGGGCACAAACAATGTTTGGGCGAGATCAATCGTTCCTTCTTTGACTCCGGAGCCCACGCGCCGTCCGGCGACAGTTGCTTCCCATCGAACCGAATATTTCTGAGAGGAGCGCGTGTCATTCAACACCGCGATCTGTTTCGCGATCGGCCGGCCATTCCAGAAGTTGTGGTCCTTGGCGGTAAATGCCCGATCCGGGCCTGCCACTCCCGGGTTGGGCCACGCACCTGGACCGCATATCCACGCCAACGTCGGCTGGTTGTTTTCGATAAGCGCCTTCCCGGCCGGCATCATCCGGGCGCCCTGAGGTCTTAGCCAATAAAGGTTGTAGTTGGCGGCTTTCGGAAAATAGTACCCTCGCTGACCAGGCACAAACGGCTTGGTGGCGCTTTCTCTGTCGCCCACCCCCCTTGTGTCCCATCCATGCCCGTTCGACCATGGAAACAAGCCGCCCGTGTTGCCCATCGTCCGCCAGCTCCGCCACGTGTTGCGGATGAATAATTCCTGCACTTGCTGGAAGTTCGGTGCAAATAACTCCGCCGGCTTATCTTGCCAGCTCGAGTAGTCCTGGTCCCCCTTGAACATGCTTCGAATTTCCGCGCGGTATTCCGGCAATTCCCCTATGTAAGCCTGTTTTCCAAAGTAAATTGCGCAGAATTCCGCGTCCCACGGTTCGCTGATGATGGCACCGCCGAACGCATTGCGTCCACGGTGATAGCTCACTTGAAGCGGGGCGCCGAACTCCGGACAGAAGAAGGGCATGTCTCCGAACTGGGCCCAGTAACTCAACCATTCCTCGCGTTCCTGCAAAGGGATAAAGTCCATGTACATGTTGAGTGTGTATACGTCGCCCACGGAGCCGCAATGATGAGACATTACAGGGCGCGTTTCGTCCAGCTCATGCAGGATTTCAATGCCTTCCTGAAGCTTGGCGAAGCGAGCTTCCGTCCATGCCCCCAGCACGTTCCATGCCGCCGCGCGGTTGCCGATGATACGCGGATGCTCATCGCCCCGTGAGTAGTTCGGGCTGGTGTTCCATATGATGATCGAAGGATGATTGCGAAAGCGCTTCATCTGCGCCGCGGCAGCGGAACGGTATCTCTGCTGCGTTTGCGGATCGCTCCAGGTGTCGGCGTACCCGGAAAAATCCTCAAGCACACCGGTGATGGGCCAACCCTTGAGATCGGCGCGTTCGTACCAGGTGGCATACTCGTCCGCGTCGCCGCGGGTGCTTTCGTCCTTCGGCCAGATCTCCTGAATGTTGTACCCGGCCCACATAAAGCCATCAATCGTGCCGTCGACTTCTTCAGCGGCTGCCCGAGCGTCCGAATGGCCCATCACCGGTCGCCACCGGAGCTCTTTGCCGTTGAGATAGAAATTCTTGCCGTCAATCCAGAATTCACGGAAGCCTATCGTCTGCTCCAGCTCATCGTTGACCCCCGCGCCTTCAATCTTGATCAGCAGCTTATAAAGGTTCGGTTGGCCAATATCCCACAATATCGGATTCGGCCACTGCCAGGCCGGTTCGACAATCTGCTTCTCGCCGGCTTCCAGAGACACGGTCTTTTCGAAGCGGCACTCCTCGTGCCCCTTTTCGTCCAGGGCGACAACCGTAAAATGGGCGCTGCCGGCTCTAGATACATTCGCCAGTTCGATTTCGAGGGCAAGCTGCTGCAGCCGCGTCGATGTCTTGACGAAGATACTCTCGATGTGCGCCTCGGCAGGCCTGCTTCTCAGAAAAACATCGCCCACGATGCCGCGCGAAACCAAATCATGATGGTGATCCTCTTTGGCCGCCTCTTTCTTTGTCTCGGCTGCGGGCGCGTTCCCCGCCAGCAGGGCGGCGACAGCAGACTCATCCGGCGCTGCCACCACGAGTACGCGAACAGTGGCTTCTTTGCCGGGCGTGACTGCTTTTGAGATATCGACGGTTCCGTTCGGCCAATGCACCTCGCCACAATCGTGGTTGTCGACAAATACCCGGGCATCCGTGCTCACCTTGTCAATTTCTAGCAGGATTGCGCGGCCGGCCCAGTCGGCCGGCACGCTGATTGGCCTTTCGTACCACATCCGCGCCGTCTGATCGCCGCGATAGTTCGACCACAAATTGCCGCTCCCATTGACGATCATGCCGGGAAGACGATTCTGCCTGTCTTGCCAACTGCCTGGAACGCGGATGTAGCCCCAATCGCCGTTGGGCTCTACGCGGGCATCGTTGGTTGCGGGCATAACCCGCCAAATCCCGTTCAGGCAGATCGTCGCTCTCTGGCTGGTTGTGTCTTCAATAGGCTCCTTGCCCCACGTCAGCAAATCGCCGGCGGGTAGCTTCGCTTGCTCGTCGTAAGTGGACGCCGAGACAGCGTCTGTACCCACATTGAAGACGGCCAAAGGAGCAACACAAGCCGCGGTTGAAGCTTTAATGAAATTTCTACGCGTTGTCTGAACCTTCATCTCACCTCGGGTGTTTCATCTCCAAACGAGCTTATTGCCGAGGACTCCAGAATGTCCTGAGGCAATGTCTGAGCGCATTATTCCCCCGCGCCCAATTTACCAAAACCAACATTAATTCTGATCGCGGAAAACTCTTGACGCGCCTGAAAGCCCACGTCGAGATTCTCGCCGGAGTACATTGCTGGGCTTGGCACCGCGCCCACAGTTAACGATGCGTAGGATATGCGCAGCTACCCAAGTAGTTGAAGTTAAGGAGTCCGCTACTTGAACTCGCATTCGGTTATCCGATGAGCGGCCGATAACACCATGACGACCGGCCATTGTGTCCGTGGTTTTTCCTTCTTAGTGCGTGTCGCAGCGCCCTGCCTTGCATAACCCCGGCGGTGCACCGCATTTTCCATCTCATTCCCCATTTGACCAGGTATCCTCATCCTTTGCCGATCTACAGCTAGGCCCCGCGGAGCCTGGCAATTCCTTCGCCAGATCGCACTTGGCCGACTACTCGCGAGTTCTGCTGTGGCTCAGGAAATCCCGCGCAATCCCAAGTCTTTTGTGAAACATTAGTGTGATATATCAATAGTGGCAGGTCTGTCAAGAAGAATTTTGAAGACCTTCAAAGATCACATCTAAACCGCTTAACCCGCATTTCTCGCAGGTCGCAGAAAATCGTAGCGCCGTGTATGACAGCGTCGGCGTTGTCAAGGCATTTTTTACGGCCCTTGGCCGTAAAAAATGCGTAGGAAAGCGTCGGTGTGGGGAGGCCGGTGTCAAGGGCGCGTTCTTTGCGTTCA
>Ga0181520_10007287_pt1 | contig 16389 bp, 12 predicted proteins | sample PEATcosm2014_Bin_29_FD_132451 | JGI IMG/M metagenome (GOLD analysis project Ga0181520, IMG submission 132451) | Peatland microbial communities from MTU Mesocosm Facility, Houghton, MI, USA - PEATcosm2014_Bin02_30_metaG | ecosystem: Environmental > Terrestrial > Soil > Wetlands > Peat | place...
CGCCCCCTTCGGGGGCTTGACGGCAACGGCTTGAGACCAATTCGCGGCCCCCAGGTGCGAAGATGTGGGTAAAGCATAGCCGCAAGCGGAGAGGGGAGAACGGCAGGGTTCACTACTGTGCGAAAATCGCCGTTTGCCTCTCCCCTCCCATACCCGCCTGCGGCGGGTCCACGGGAGGGGTGGCCCCGCGAAGCGGGGACGGGGTAGGGCCGTCGCCCTTTCATCGTCTCATAGTGTCGGAACTCAGCACTACGCCTGCCTCACTATCTTCTTCAGGTAGACCACCGCCGGCTTCGTATTCAGTTCCTCGAAGACCTGATACCGCCTCGGGTCGTGCCGAATCAGCTTCGTCACCCGCGCGTTCGGGTCCATGAGGTCGCCGAAGGTAATCACCCCGGTCGGGCAAGTCTGCGCGCAGGCCGGGACGACTTCGCCGTCCCGCACCAGGCGATCCTCCGTCTTCGCCTGCTGCTCGACGGCCCGGATGCGTTGAATGCAGAAGCTACACTTCTCCATGACACCGCGACGGCGCATGGTGACATCGGGGTTTGCCGCGAAGTTAAGGGGCTCAGGCCATTTCCAGTCAAACCAGTTAAATCGGCGCACCTTATACGGGCAGTTATTCGAGCAGTATCTGGTGCCCACGCAGCGATTGTAGACCTGCATGTTCAGGCCTTCCTCGCTGTGCGAAGCGGCGAAAACCGGGCACACCGATTCGCAGGGGGCGGCGTCGCAGTGCTGGCAGAGCATCGGTTGGAACAGCACCGGCGCGTGCGGGTTCTCCCACTCGTAGTAGCGGTCGATACGGATCCATGACAGGTCGCGATGCTGGGCGAAGACCCGCTTGCCCACGATCGGGAGGTTATTCTCCGCATAGCACGCCGTCACACACGCTCCGCACCCCGTGCACCGGCTGAGATCGACGACCATCGCCCACCGATGGGCCGGATAGTCGTGCGGCGGATACATGTCCTTGCCGTAGACATACCCCTCCGGCAGGGGCATCGAGAACCCGTCCTCGCGTGGCGCAGGCGTCTCGCCTGCGAGTCCCTCCAGTTCCACCGTTCGCACGATCCCGCGCCCCTCTTGCGAAGTGCTGCCGTCCGGGCACGGGAGCAGCGCCTCCCCCCCGAGCGCCTTCAGGCTCACCACGATGCCGTTGCCCGTCGCCGTCTCCCCACTTCCCTTTAGGGAAGGGGGGCCGGGGGGGTTAGGTGCCGTCGCCGTCTCCCCACTTCCCTTTAGGGAAGGGGGGCCGGGGGGGTTAGGCGCCGTGGCCGTTTCCCCATTTCCCTCTACGGAAGGGGGGCCGGGGGGGTTAGGTGTCGTCAGCACATGCGCATTCGCCCCCGCCGCCTCCAGCGCGTAGCGCCCGTACGCGGTGTGCCCCCCTCCGTAAGGCACCGCGACGGTCCCCGGAGCCAATCCCGCATAGACAACCGCCGGTGCCTCCACCGCGCCCTTTGCGCTCTCGAGTCGGACCAGGCCGCCTCGCTCGATTCCCAGCCTCTCTGCATCCTGCGGGCTGACCTCGATCCACGACGACCACGCCACCTTGGTGATCGGGTCGGGAAGCTCCTGCAGCCACGGCCGATTCGCGCCGCGCCCGTCGAACAGGCTCATCGAGGGGTACGCCCAAAGCTGCAGGCCCTTGGTCCGCGCGGCGAGCACACTGGACACGGTGACGGTAGGCGCCGGCTTCAGGGCAGGCGCTTCACGCTCGCCGAAGTGCCCGCCGCGCGCGAGACACTCGCGCCAGAACGCCTCGAAGTCTCCTGCAACCCCAAGTCCGTGGTGCTTATCGCGCCACCGCACACGCAGGAACTCGTACCAACTCCCCGCGCCGAACGCCGTTTCCGGGTCGATCCCTGCCGCCTTCGCCAGCCCGATCAGGGCATCGCCCGCTGTTTGCGTATCATACAGCGCCCCCATCGTCGGCTGCATGAGGTTCGCGATACCCGTCTGCGGCTCGTAATCGCCCCATGACTCCAGCGGCGTGTGTGTGGGCAACACCCAGTGCGCCGCTTCCGCCGTCTCGTCGAGATACGGGTTCAAGTAGACGATCTGCTTCGCGCCCTTCAGGGTGTCCCGAAGCCCTGACTCCGAGTATAGAGGGTTCCCGCTGATGATGATGACCACGTCGACTCCGCTAAGGTCATGCAAGAGCGTAATGTCACTAAGCGCGTGTCTGGCATGGGGAGTCGTGCCTGAGGCCATGTTCAGCACAGTCGCCGCATTCGCGGTGTCTATATCGTCCGCCCAAGCCCCCTTCGGCGAGCCGGCCAGCGCAACCGGGCGCTTTGCCGCCGCGAACCGCCGCGCAAGCTGCCGGATCGTTTCCGCAGGGATGCCGGTCCGCTCGGAGACAGCCTCGGGCGAGGGCAACTCGCGGGGGAACTCGACGTGCGGCGCACCCTCGGGGACCAGCTTCTCGTCGATGATGACACGCGCCAGCGCCTGAGCCAGAAAGCTCATCGCGTCAGGCGGCACGATGATCCGCTCATCCGCGTTCGCTGCCGTCATCGAAACTCGCGGGCCGATGTAGACGAACTCGCCCCTCTTGCCGCTTTGCAGTGTGCGCGTGGCTGCGAACTGCCGCGCATACTCGACCGGCGAAATCCAGGTTTCGAGGAAATCCACACCGAAGGAGAGAATGAAGTCGGAGTGTTCGAGATCGTGGACCGGGACGAAATCTTCGCCGAAACATTCCCGGTTCGCCCGGCGGAGACCGAGGTAGCCGAAAGGTTCGTAGACAATGTACCTGTCGGAACCGAACGCCTTCAGCCAGCGGCGGCTCAGCTCCGCGAGGCTCCCGGACTGCAGATCGGAGATCACCGCAACGCGCCCGGCGCCGCGCAGCGCCGCCAGCTCGCGCCCGATCTCCGCGAAGGCCCTCTCCCAGGTCGTCTGCGGGTCGCCGCCGTTGAGGCGTGGGGCGCGGAGGCGGTCAGGGTCGTACAGCCCGTGCAAGGCGGCCTGTCCCCGCGCGCAGAGGGTGCCGGTGTTAATCGGGTGTTCGGGATTGCCCTCGCACTTGACGACGTGCCCTTCCCGGTTGCGCACGATCATCCCGCATCCGGCCGGGCACTCGCGGCAGCTTGTGGCATACCAGGTGGCGATCCCCGGCGCGACCTGGTCGTTGGGCTTGAGGTACGGGATCAGCTTGTCGTACTTCGAGGCGGCGGTCGCGCTCAGGCCGATCGTCACCCCGGCGACGGTCTTGAACCAGTCCCGACGGGTGATGTGGAACGGTTCAGAATTGTCCTGATTGTTCCGAATATCGCCAGACATAAAAACCCTCTGCCGCCAAGTGAAGCGTACATGGCAGAGTTTAGAAGGTCGCCAAACTGATGTCAACTGAGGAACTAGCTTCTCCCACAATGGCCGGGCTCCTGGTGGGCCTTCTCGCGGGTCTCGCTGCGACCCCGCACTGCATCGGGATGTGCGGAGGGTTCGCCGTGTACCTCGCCAGCGGCAGAGCCGCGCAGCCCGGCCGCGCCGCGCGCGGAACCGTCCTGGCCCGGCAGATCGCCTTCCACGCCGCGAAGACCGTCACCTACGCCTTCCTGGGCGCGCTTGTGGGGGCCTTCGGGATGTGGGTCGTGGGGGCCGACTGGATACCCGGCGGGCGGACCTGGCTCGTATACGTCGCCGCCGGGCTGACGATCCTGTACGGCATCCTCATGCTGGACCTCTTGCCCTTGCCTCGGGGCCTTCCTGGCGCGCGCCTCATCGCCCCCGCGCGCCGGTTCTTCGCCGGCTCGACGGCGGGCGTGCTGGATCACGTGCCAACATCGTCCGCATCGCCCGTCCTGTCCGCCCTCGCCCTCGGCCTGTTTGCAGGCTTCCTGCCTTGCCCGCTCACGACCGGCCTGCTGATGGCCGCCGCCGGGGGGCATTCCGTGCTCGGCGGGATGCTCCTCCTCGGCGGAGCCGGCCTCGGGACAATCCCCGGCCTGCTCGCCGCCGGCTTCGTGGGCTTTGCGGCCAGCGCTCGGTGGCGCAAGATCGGTATGCGCGCTCTTGGGGTCGTTGTCATCGCTATCGGCGTGTTGATGATCCTGCGGCGCGCCGGCATCCTGGCCGGGCATTGCGCTTGAGGTGTAAAGGGTGCGGAAGGAAAGACGGCGAACGGCGAGGTGAACAGGCTTGAGAGGATATGGCCGCCTGCGGCGGCCTATAGGATTACGGCATAGGAGAATGGCCTGAAGGCCGTATCCTGCCCATCCTGTTTCGCCGTTAGGCCGTTGACCCGATCCAGACATTGCAGTCAGAGAACATCCCATGACCTCCCGCAAGCTCTGTGACCACTGCGGCCTTCCCGTCGGCGCGGTCGGATACCAGCCCGACGCGAGCCGCTGCTTCTGCTGCTACGGCTGCTTCCTCGTCGCCCGGATCGTCGGCAACCAGGGGCAAAGCGGCGCTCCCGCCTGGCTCCTTCTGCGCCTCGGAGTAGGCGCGTTCCTCGCGATGAACGTGATGATGATCAGCCTTCTGCTGTATTCGGAGGCGATCCAGGACCTCGGCGCCCACGCAGAGACCGCCTTTCGCTGGGGGCTTCTCGCGCTGTCGACGCCCGCGCTTGTCATTCTCGGGCACCCGTTCGTCGCCGGGATGGCCCGCGAGATGCGCCGCCTGACCCCCAGCATCGACTCTCTCGTCGCCCTCGGCTCCCTCACCGCTTACGGTGTCAGTGCCTTGCATGTGATCCGGGGCAGCGGTCCGGTCTACTTCGACACGGCCACGATGCTGCTTCTGCTGGTCACACTCGGGCGTTTGCTGGAGGCCACCTCGAAGTCGCGCACCGCGGGGCTGGTCAAGGGCCTGCTGGAGATCAGGCCGCCGGTGGCGACCGTCCTGCGCGATGGGGGAGAGGCGCAGGTGCCCGTCGATGAGGTCGTCGCAGGCGATCGCGTCCGCGTCCGCCCCGGCGAGCGCATCCCGGTGGACGGGAAGGTCCTCGCCGGTACGACCACGATCAACGAGGCCTCCTTCACCGGCGAGCCGCACCCTCGCGCCTGTGCCCCCGGCAGCGACGTGATCGGCGGCAGCGTGAACGTGGAGGGCGACATCACCGTCCTCGCGCGCGCCGTAGGTGAAGGGTCTCTCCTGGGCCAGATCGTGCGCCTCATCGAGCAGTCGGCGGCGGCCCGCGCCCCGGTCGAGCGCCTCGCAGACCGCGTCTCATCAGTTTTCATCCCGGCGGTCGTGTTGGTGGCGGCGGGGTCTCTGGCATACTGGGGATACGGACACCACGATCTCGCTCGCGGGGCTATGAGCGCCCTCGCGGTGCTGGTCGTCGCCTGCCCGTGCGCGCTGGGGATCGCCACGCCACTGGTCACCTCGCTCGCTATCGGTCGCGCGGCACGGGAGGGCGTGCTGATCCGCTCGGGTGAGGCGCTGGAGGTCTTGCCCCGCGTCCGTCGCGTGTTCTTCGACAAGACGGGCACTCTGACACGCGGGACGATGACGGTGACGGGGGTTGAGGCGGCGGAGGGGGCTGCGACAGGGACCCCGCGCACCACCGACGAAGCCCTCGCCTGGGTCGCGACGCTCGAATCCGCCAGCGAACACCCCGTGGGGAGGGCCATCGTCGCTGAGGCGGTACGCCGGGGGATCGCCCTCGGCTCCGTGCGGGACTTCCGCGCCGTGCCGGGCCAGGGGGCGAGCGGTGTCGTGGCCCTCGACGGAGCGGAGCGCAGGGTCAGCGCCGGGACGGCGGAGTACGTGGGGGCGACACGTCACGGAGGGGACGAGACGGCAATTGTGTACGCCGCGCTCGACCGCCCCTCACCCGCCCATGTGGCGGCGCAATTCATTGCGCCTGACGCCGTTCCATCGGGCAGTGATTCCCCCCGGGTGGACGGCTGGCGCGATGAATCGCGCCTCCACACGGACGGTTTGGGACTCCGCATCACCCTTGCCGACACCCTTCGCACCGAAGCCCCCGGCGCTGTCCGCGCCCTTCTGAACGCCGGCATTCGCATCACCATGCTCTCCGGCGATACGGAGGCCTCGGCTGCGGCCATTGCGCGGCAGGCCGGCATCTCCGAGGTCTTCGCCCGGTGCCTCCCGGATGCGAAGATCGCTGCGGTCCGCGCCGCGAAGCAGTCCGGCGAGTTCACGGCGATGGTCGGCGACGGCATCAACGACGCCCCGGCGCTGGCCGAGGCAGACGTCGCAATCGCCCTCGCCGGGGGCACCGACCTCGCCCGCGAGGCCGGTGACGTGACCCTCATCGGCGACGAGCTGTCCCGCATCCCGTGGACCCTGGGCCTGGCCCGCCTCGCCTACAAAGTCATCCGCCAGAACCTCTTCTGGGCCTTCGGATACAACGCGGCGGCGATGGCCATCGCATTTTTCGGCCACTTGCACCCGCTGATCGCCGCGCTCGCGATGCTCGGCAGCAGCCTCTTCGTCCTAAGCAACTCCGTCCGCGTGGCAAGGTACCCCTGAGAGCCATCCGCGAACATCGGCATCGCCCGGACGCCCCTCTTCGTTATCCATATCCACAAAAAAGACGCGTTGTAGCCCAATAAAGGACTTCCGTTGGTCGTGACCAATTGGTATACTCACAGGTGGCGCGCTCTGCGCCCGCCTCACGCGATGCTTTCGAGGAAGATATGGACGCCTATCTGCCAATCGCCGCGCTGTGGCTGTTCGCCACGATCTTCGGTACTGCGGCTGTCGGCATGTCGCTATTCCTGGGGATCAAGCGCCCCGGCCGCGTCAAGCGCGCGCCATACGAGTCCGGTATCCCGGCGGTTGGCGAGGCCCACGCCCGCTTCTCCGTCCGCTACTATCTGATCGGCATTTTGTTCATCGTGTTCGATGTTGAGATCATCTTCCTGTACCCGTGGGCTGTCATCCAGCGCCGCTTGGGGGTATCCGGGCTGGTGGAAATCGTCGTCTTTTCCGTGCTCCTCGCCGCCGCGTTCGTCTATGCCTGGCGCAAGGGGGCGCTGGAGTGGACCGAGGCTGAAGTGAAGACGGGATCGTCCGCAGGCGAAGGCCAGGAGCGGGGCACACCATGACAGGCGAGACGGATCGCGGCCCGATTGAGCGGCCCAAACTGGAACTGGAGTCCTACCCGGACACCGGCCACCACGTGCTGACCACAGCCGAGGGCTTGCTGGATCATCTGGTCAACTGGTCGCGGCGATCCTCGATTTGGCCCGCCACCTTCGGCCTCGCCTGCTGCGCTATCGAGATGATGGCGACAGCGGCTTCGCGATACGATCTCGCCCGTTTCGGAGCCGAGGTCTTTCGCGGCTCTCCCCGGCAGGCGGACCTGATGATCGTCGCCGGCCGGGTGAGCAAGAAGATGGCCCCCGTCTTGCGCCGGGTCTACGACCAGATGCCCGAGCCGAAGTGGGTCATCGCAATGGGCGACTGCGCGGCCTGCGGCGGCGTGTACAACAACTACGCGTTGGTGCAGGGCGTAGACCACATCGTCCCGGTGGACGCCTATGTGGCCGGCTGTCCACCGCGCCCCGAGGCCTTGATAGACTGCATTATGAGTCTGCAGAAGAAGATCGACGCAGAGCACGGCAGTTTCCGTCAACTCCTCCGCAAACCGGAGCCGGAGGACCGCTAACGCCGCTGCCGTGGCCGTTTGCCGTGGTCGTTCTCCCCTCTCCGCCTGCGGAGAGGGGCCGGGGGTGAGGTGCCGTTGGCCGTTTCCCCCTTCCCTACGAGGGAAGGGGGGCAGGGGGGATAGGAGGCCGTTGCCGTCCGCCGTTCCCCCCTCTCCGCTTGCGGAGAGGGGCCGGGGGTGAGGTGCCGTTAGAACGGGGCCGGGGGTGAGGTGCCGTACCGGGGGGTGAGACACACCCATGCGCATCCCATCACGTCGCGCCAATCCAGTCTCCCTCCCCGCCTATGCCGGCGAAGTCCTCGCCCGCATCCAGGCGGCATTCTCTCACGCCGTCGAGTCGTCGCCTTCCGTCGACTGGCCGACGCTCGTGGTCGACCGCGCGTCCGTCGTCGATGTGTGTCGCTTCTGCCGCGATGAACCGGCGCTGTTGTTCAACTTCCTGACCGATGTCACCGGCGTCGACTGGCTGGGGCGCTCGCCCCGCTTCGAGGTCGTCTATCATCTTTTCTCGCTGTCCTTCAATCGCCGGATGAGACTGAAGGTGCGCTTGCCGGAGGACGACCCGAAATTGCCCACCACGATCGGCGTCTGGCCCACGGCCAACTGGCACGAGCGCGAAGTCTTCGACATGTACGGCATCGTCTTCGAGGGCCACCCGAATCTGCAGAAGATACTCACCCCGGACTTCATGGAGGGCCACCCGCTGCGCAAGGACTTCCCCCTCGGCGATGAGGAGATATGGGATGCCGAGGGCGGCTCCATCGTCCAGCCGCCCGGCAGCTACCGCCCCGTCGATCCGGAGGGGGTGAAGCGGTTCCGATGAGGATCTGGGTGGAGGGCGTCGGTCTCGAGCCTGACCCGTTGGAGGGCCAGACCCAGGTGTTGAATATGGGGCCGCAGCACCCCGGCACCCACGGCGTCTTGCGGGTCGTATTGACCCTCGAGGGCGAGGTCATCGTCCGGGCCGAGCCGCATGTCGGGTACGTCCACACGGGGATCGAGAAGAACCTGGAATACAAGCCCTACCAACAGGGCGTGACCCTTACAGACCGGATAGAATACACCTCGGCGAGTTGCAACAACCTCGCCTTCGTGCTGCCCATCGAAAAGCTCCTCGGCATCGAGATACCGCCGCGAGCCACGATCTTGCGGGTTATCTGGGCGGAGCTGTCGCGCCTGTCGGGTCACCTCATCTGGGTCGGCAACCATGCCATCGACCTCGGCGCGATGAGCGTCTTCCTGTACGCCTTCCGCGAGCGCGAGTGGATCATGGACTTGCATGAGATGGCGGCGGGCACGCGGATGATGCCCAGCTACATCCGCGTCGGGGGCGTCTACTATGACATCCCCGAGGGCTGGGTCGAAAAGTGCCGCGCGTTCTGCAAGCTCTTGCCGGGGCGTCTCGATGAGTATGAGGACTTGCTGACCGCGAACCCAATCTGGCTCGTGCGCACCCAGGATGTCGGCAAGATCGACGCCGAGACGGCCATCGCGATGGGCCTGAGCGGGCCATCGATCCGGGCCTGCGGCGTGCCGTGGGATGTGCGCAAGTCCGATCCTTACTGCGACTATGAGACTTACGACTTCGATGTCCCCATCGGCGAGCATGGCGACGTTTACGACCGCTATCTCGTCCGCGTGGCCGAGATGCGCCAGAGCGTCAGGATCATCGAACAGGCCCTGGATCGCCTGGAGCCCGGCCCGGTAATGACCCCGGAGCCGAGCGTCGGCCGGCCTCCGAAGGCGCAAGTTTACACGAAGATGGAGGAGTTGATCTATCACTTCCTGCTGGTGACCGAGGGCTTCCACGTCCCGGCGGGGGAGGCTTATGTCCCCACTGAAGGCGCGAAGGGCGAGGTGGGCTTCTACATCGTATCCGACGGCTCGAACCGCCCGTACAAGGCCCACATGCGCGCGCCGTCGTTCGTGAATCTGCAGTCGCTGGAGACGATGGCGAAGGGCCACATGGTGCCCGATCTCATCGCCATCATCGCCTCAATCGACCTGATCCTCGGGGAGGTGGACCGCTGATGGGTGGACCGCCGATGGCTTTCCTGCCCCCGGAGGTCGTCGCCGAGATCGAGGCCCTGCGGGCGCGCTATCCGCAGTCACGGTCGGCGATGCTCCCCGCGCTCAAAGCGATCCAGCGCCACTACCGCTGGGTTCCGCCCGAGGCCCGGCGCGAGGTCGCGGGGCTTCTCGGCATTTACCCGGCGCAGGTTGAGGACGTGGTCAGCTTTTACGTGTTACTCAACGAGCGCCCGGCGGGCAAGTACGTCATCGACGTGTGCACGAATATCGCCTGCCTGCTGGTCGGCGGGGTCGAGCTACTGGAGCATCTGGAGCAAACGCTCGGTATCAAGTCAGGCGGCACAACCGCCGACGGCCTGTTCACTCTCCGCGACGCCGAATGCCTCGGAGCCTGCGGCGCCGCGCCGGTGCTCGAGGTCAACCAGGAGCTGTACGAGAACTTGACCGTGGCAAAGGTGGACACCCTGATAGCCAACCTTCGAGCCGGCAATGGTCCGGACTACGCGGAGCCGTGACGTTGTTTGCCGTTTCCCCCTCCCTACGAGGGAGGGGCGAGGGGGTAGGAAGCCGTTAGCCGTCCCCCTCCCGGTACGGGAGGGGTGTCCCGCCGCAGGCGGGACGGGGTGGGGCCGTTCGCCGTTCCCCCCCTCTCCGTTTGTATGTGTTTAGCACACCTCGTTCAGACCATGTGGCAGCGCGATTTATCGCGCGGATCACGTCGTATGATTACCAACGCTTCGACTTCAACGGAGTGCTTGCTCGCAGTTGACGGCGTAATGGGCGGAGGGCAGTTCGGCCCGCATTTGGCGCGATAAATCGCGCTACCACATGGTCCGAGGAAACAGTCACTGAACAGGTACCTCCGCTTGCGGAGAGGGGCTCGGCCGCCGGAGGCGGCTACGGGGGTGAGGTTGCCGTTAGCCGTCCCCCTCCCGGTACGGGAGGGGTGTCCCGCGCAGCGGGGCGGGGTAGGGCCGTTCGCCGCTCTCCCCCTCTCCACGAGTGGAGAGGGGGCCGGGGGGTGAGGTGCCGCAACTCACCATGCCACCACTTATCCTCACCGAACACATCCGCATCTCCGGCATCGAGCGTCTCGAGGTCTACCGCGCGCACGGCGGCTATTCGGCCCTCCGCAAGGCCGTCTCGCAGATGACGCCGGAGCAGGTTCGCGATGAGGTCGAAGCCTCCCGTCTGCGCGGTCGGGGCGGCGCATTTTTCCCGACCGGGCGCAAGTGGAAGTCCTTGCCGGACAACGGCTTGCCGCGCTACATCGTGGCCAACGCCGATGAGAGCGAACCGGGGACCTACAAGGATCATTATTTGATGATGCGCCTGCCGCATCTTCTTATTGAGGGGATGGCGATTGCCGGGTACACCGCCGGCGCACACAGGGGCTTCATCTACCTGCGTGGGGAGGCGCGGCGGGTCCAGCGGGTCCTCGTCGCCGCCATCGAAGAGGCCCGGCGTGAGGGCATCCTCGGCCCTGACTGCTTCGGCGCGGGGCGCGGTTTCGACATCGACCTGCACATGGGCGCGGGCGCTTACATGGCCGGCGAGGAAACCGGCATGTTGGAGTCGCTGGAGGGCAAGCGCGCTTTCGCCCGCATCCGGCCCCAGTATCACGCCGCCACGCACGGCCTGTACGGCTGCCCCACGATTGTCGACAACGTGGAGACCTTCAGCAACGTCCCGTGGATCGTGAACCACGGAGCTGAGGAGTACCGAAAATACGGCGTCCCCAGCGCCCCCGGCACTCGCCTGATCTGCACCAGCGGCCGGGTCGCGAAGCCCGGCGTCTACGAGCTTCCGATGGGCGTCACCTTGCGCGAGGTCATCTGGGAACATTCCGGGGGGATGCCCGAAGGGGCCGAGTTTAGGGCTGCGATCCCCGGCGGGGCTTCGACCCACATCCTCCCTGCCGAGTTCCTTGACCTGCCGATGGACCCGGATTCGTATAGCGCCAAGGGCTTTCTCATCGGCGCAGGGTCGGTGACGGTCATGGACCAGCGCGACTGCGTGATCGCGATGGCCCTGCGCCTAGGCATGTTCTTCCGCAACGAGTCTTGCGGCCAGTGCACCCCCTGCCGCGACGGCACTGACTGGCTGGTGCAGCTCCTGCGCAAGTTCGAGACCGGCGGCGCGAAGGAATCCGACATCGACCTCCTGTGGGACCTTTGCGACAACATCATCCACAAGACCATCTGCGCGCTGGGCTGGGCCGCGACCGTTCCGCCACAATCGACGATCCGGTTCTTCCGCGACGAGTACCTCGCGCACATCGCCGCCGGCGGCTGCCCTTACGACAACCACCCGCCCGAAGACACCTTCGGGTTCAACCACGACCTCGAGTTCCCCGCCGGGCGTCCCGCGTATCGCGAGGATGTCAACTGGTACACTTCGGGCCTGGACGCCCTTCCCGTGAGGCATGAGTATAGTGCCGACGCTGACGATTGACGGACAATCGGTCACCGTGCCTGATGGCACCACGATCCTGCGCGCAGCCCAGCAGGCGGGAATCTGGATTCCCTATTTCTGCTGGCACCCGAAGCTGGAGCCGATGGGCGCCTGCCGGGTGTGCTTCGTCGAGGTCGAGGGCCAGCCGAAGCTGTCGATCTCCTGCGCCGACCCCGTCCGCGAGGGCATGGTCGTGCACACCGACTCCCCGGCGGTCGTGAAAGCCCGCGCCGGGGTCATTGAATTCATCCTGGCGAACCACCCGCTCGACTGCCCGGTCTGCGACGCCGCCGGCGAGTGCGACCTGCAGGATGTCGCGTTCCAGTACCGCTGCGGCTGGTCGCGCTATGATGAGCCGAAGGCCACGTATCCCGACGAGTGGCTCTGCGACTATATAGTCCTGAATCGCAACCGCTGTTTCCGCTGTTTCCGGTGCGTGCGCTATTATGACGAGATCGTCGGCACCGGCGAGCTGTCCGCCAAGTTCCGCGGCCTGTGGACCCAGATCGCGACCTTCGACCACGAGCCGCTGTCTTTCGGCCTGTGCGGCAATCTCACCGAGGTCTGCCCGCTGGGCGCGCTGACCGACGGCAAGTATCGCTTCCAGGGCCGCCCGTGGGAGGTGCGCGACTTCCCCTCGGTCTGCCCCGGCTGCGCACTTGGTTGCAATGTCCGCGTCCGCACCCGTTTCCACCGCGCGGTGCAGATTCGCCCTCGCGAAAACGACGGCGTGAACGAGCTGTGGCTGTGCGACCGGGGACGCTTCGGCGATCCCGACGCGCCGCAGTGCCCGCGCCTCCTGTCGTCCCTGGTCAGGAACGGTGAAGGCGCCTTCGCCTCCGAGGAATGGTCGCCCGCACTCGATCACGTCGCCGGAATTCTCCGCCGCGCCGCCCACGAACACGACCCCGGCAGCGTCGGCTTCATCGGCTCCGCGCGGCTGTCAAATGAGGACATCTTCGCTTTCCTGCACCTGGCGCGCGAGGGCGTCCGCACTCCCAATACCGACCACTGCACCCCGCCCGGCGCGCTCGCCCTCCAGGAGATCCTCGGCGCTCCCCGGGGTACCGCCGCCATCACCGATGTCGGCGAGGGCGACGTGCTGCTCATCGGCTCCGACCTCGCGGCCGAGCAGCCGCTCCTCGGCATTCGCGCCCGCAAGGGCGTCCGCGCCGGGCACAGCCGCCTGTTCGTGGTCGATGACGCCGAGCATCCGCTGCATATACCTGTCCATCGGTCGCTGTTCGGCTCCAGCGTGGCGTCCACCGTTTCGGCCCTGCTCGATGCCGCGCTTGCGACCGCCTCTTTCGAGCTTCCAGGCTGGCTCCAGCGGGCCGAATCGGCCCTCCCGCAAGCCCACGTCCTGCCCGAGCACCGCGAGATGATCGCCGAGCTGCGCGGCGAGCGCCCCACGACGATCCTCGTCGGCCGCGAGGTCCTCGAGGCCCCGGACGGCCGCGAGGTGACCGCCGCGATCCTCGCCCTTGCCTGGCTCCTCGACCGCGACGGCCAGCGCGTCAAGATCCTCCCGCTGTGGCGCGATGCCAACCAGCAGGGGGCCCTCGACCTCGGCCTGCGTCCCGGTGAAGGCGGTCTGGATCGGGACCAGATGCTCGACGCGGCCCTGAGCGGCGACATCAAGGTCCTGTACGTGGTCGAGACGGCCTGCATCGAGTCCGACCCTCGTTGGGACGAGATCGCTGGCAAGCTGGACGCCCTCATCGTTCAGGGCGCGGAGGAGACCGAACTCTCGCGGCGAGCCACCATCGTCCTCCCCACGCGTCTCACCTGGGAGCGCGAGGGCACTTACACCAACCTCGACGGGCGGGTTCAGCGCTTCCACGCCGCGCTTGCTCCGTCCGGCGGCGGACGCCCCGACTGGTGGGTCTTCGCCGGCCTTGCGCATCGGCTGGGCGCACCGCTGGTGGCGGACTCGGCGGCTGCGGTCTTTTCGCTCCTGGCGGGGCAGGCCGAGGCCTATCGCGGCCTCAGCTACGACGCCCTCGGCGAGCATGGCATTCGCCCGGCGGGAGGTGACGCGGATGTGGTTTGACATCCTCCTGGTCATCTGCCGCGCCGTGCTGCCCATCGTCCTGATGCTCATGGCTGTGCCGGGGCTTATCTGGCTGGAGCGCCGCATCGTCGCCTGGGCCCAGTCGCGCATCGGCCCGAACCGCGTCGGCCCCGAGGGCATCCTCCAGCCCCTCGCCGACATCCTCAAGCTCCTGTTCAAGGAGGAGACGCGCCCGGCCACTGCGGACCTGCTCGTCTTCTCGTGCGCGCCTATCTTCGCCGTGATGACCGCTTTCATGTCTTTCGCGGCCATCCCGCTCGGCGCGCCGATTACCATCGCCGGCCGCCCGGTGCTGGTTGCCGGGGCCGACATCGAGGTCGGGATGCTCTACGTCCTCGCGATCCTCTCCCTGGGCGTGTATGGCATCGTGCTTGGCGGGTGGTCCTCGGACTCGAAGTACTCACTCCTCGGCGCGATGCGTTCCGCCGCGCAGATGATTAGCTACGAGCTTTCCCTCGGCCTCTCGCTGGTCCCGGTCGCGATCGTCACCGGGTCGCTGCGGCCGTCGGATATCGTCGAGCACCAGCATCACATCTGGTACTGCATCCCGCTCTTTGTCGCCGCGGCGAGCTTCTTCATCTGCTCGCTCGCCGAGACCAACCGCGCGCCTTTCGACCTGCCCGAGGCCGAGCAGGAGCTTGTCGCAGGCTTCCACACCGAGTATTCGGCGCTCCGCTTCGGCCTGTTCTTCCTCGCCGAGTATGCGAACATGGTCACGGTGTCCGGCCTGTTCGTTACCTGCTTCCTCGGCGGCTGGCGCGGCCCGGTGTTCGGGCCGGTGCTGTTGCAGGCGATACTCCCGATTGTCTGGTTTATCCTGAAGACGGGCGTCATCATCGCCATCTTCATGTGGCTGCGGGCGACGCTGCCGCGGTTCCGCTACGATCAGCTCATGTCTTTCGGCTGGAAGATACTTCTGCCTGTTACGGGGGTGAATGCCGTCTTGATCGCCGGTGCGGTGACTTTCACGCACTGCATGGGAACGCAGGGGATCGAGCACCTGCTCCCGCTCATCCTCGCCGAGTTGATCCTCTTCCTCGGAACCTCCGTACTCGTGCACCGGGCTTGGTTGGCGAAGTTCCACTACCGCCCGCACGCTGCGATCCTGATCCACGCCGAATCGGCTCCGCGCGCGATCTGGCCGCCGAGGGGCAGCGATTCCGCACCGACTCACACAGCGGAGGGGGGTGAAGTTCCCGATGCTCCGTGAGATATTCAAAGGCCTCAGTGTAACCTTGCGCGAGATGTTCAGCCGGAAGGTCACGGTCCAGTATCCGGAGCGGCGCCTGCCCCCGTTCCCGCGCACGCACGGCAGGCATTTCCTGCGCCGCCACCCGGACGGCTTGGAGCGCTGCGTCGGTTGCACCCTTTGCGCAGGGGCATGTCCGGCGAACGCCATCTTCGTTCAACCGGCGGAGAACACACCCGAGAAGCGCGTCTCCCCCGGCGAGCGCTACGCGGCGGTGTACAAGATCAACATGATCCGCTGCATCTACTGCGGCTATTGCGTCGAGGCCTGTCCCGTTTACGCCCTGGGTATGACGGACATCTCCAGCCTGGTTTCTTACGACCGCCAGGGTTTTGTCTACGATAAGGAGCATTTGCTGGAGCCGCACCCGGGCGCTATCGACAAGTGGGAGCCGCTGTAGGGGGGGGCGCTCGCACCGGATGCGACTGCATCGCAGAAGAACGCGTGGGGCGGGCGTCTCGCCCGCCATCGCCGTTGTCGTTAGCCGTCCCTCTCCCGGCACGGGAGGGGTAGGGGGGCTATGCATCACTTATTTACATCTTGTGAGTAAGCCGTCGGAGCCGTTAGCCTCCGAAAGGGGGCGTCGGAGTTTAGCCGTGGGCGCAAGCCCACGGTACTGAGTGTCCTACACGGTCAGTAAGCCCCCGATAGGGGGCGATACAAGTGACTGCGGGGCCTATCCTGTATCGCCCCTTCGGGGCTGATGGGCTATTGGAGGGATAGAAATCCGGGGGCTTGCGCCCCCGGCTAACGTCCGGCACCCCTTCGGGGTGCAAAGGCGAGACGGTCAGATCGCCTCGACCATTCATGCTTTGCTCCCTTTCCACCAAAATGTGAGTAATGCATACATAAGGGTGAGGCCGTTCGCCGTTCCCAGTATCCAGCATCCAGCATCCAGCATCCAGCATCCAGCATCCAGCATCCAGCATCCAGCATCCAGCATCCAGCATCCAGCATCCAGCATCCAGCATCCAGCATCCAGCA